>Ga0116146_1001303_pt1 | contig 26006 bp, 17 predicted proteins | sample AD_JPNHG2_MetaG_FD_89748 | JGI IMG/M metagenome (GOLD analysis project Ga0116146, IMG submission 89748) | Active sludge microbial communities of municipal wastewater-treating anaerobic digesters from Japan - AD_JPNHG2_MetaG | ecosystem: Engineered > Bioreactor > Anaerobic > Digestate | place... | reverse complement strand
GGCTCATCAGGGTTTGGCGCGCCTGACGTGGCAGTCGCCGGAGAGCGTGGGACGGAGGCTGCGGCGCCGGCGACGCCTCCCCATAACCGTCCATACCGCAATCCCTTACGTCCTCCGGCTGCTCCCGCCCCATACTTGCTCATCCCGCAGATGAGCGGGAATGGCTGGAACCGCGAGAACCGCCAATCCTCGCCCTTCTGCCCATGCTGCATCACTTTCCTCCTCACAGGGTTGATACAGCATGGACAGGCTGCGCCCGCCAGGCACTCGGCGGAGCCCTCCCCAGGAACCACCAGGTCCGCAATGGGACAGCGTGCCAACCCCCTGCACTGGCCAGTCGAGGCAAGATCGCAGAACCCCGAAGAGCCCCATTTCGCTCCTTCGGAGCTCCCGCAGCCACCTACAACTCCGACCCACACCCATTGCAGAATCTGGCCTTGACACAGGAGCGCTCCCGCGCATATAATTAGGCTATACTAACTTTCTTCTGTGAGGTTCACAATCGGCGCCGTTCCTGCTCTCTCTGCCAGCCTCGAAGACTACCTCGAAGCTATCTACCACCTGGTGCGCGAGGGGCGCGTGGCGCGCGTGCGCGACATCGCCGCCCGCCTCAACGTCCAAATGCCCTCGGTCACGGGCGCCCTGCGCAGCCTGGCGGCCAAGGACCTGGTGAACCACGACCCCTACAGCTACGTCACGCTCACGCCCGAGGGCGAGCGGATCGCGCGCGACATGGTGCGCCGCCACGAGGTGCTGACGGGGTTCCTCTCGAGCTTCCTCGGCCTCGACGCGGCAGCGGCCGAGCGCAATGCGTGCGCGATGGAGCACGCCATCGAGCCCCTGGTGCTCACGCGGCTCGTGGCCTTTGTCGAGCAGGGGGGCGCACCAACCGCCAGACGGGCCGTGACCGCGGAGGAGAACGGAGACCCGAAGCGATGAAGGAAGCGTCCAGCAGCGTGTCCTGCCGGGGGAGGCCCTTGAGCAGCGTGCCCGTAGGCGAGACGGTGCGGCTGGTGAGTGTGGACGCCGGCGCGGGGCTCCGCTCGCGGCTCGCCGCGATGGGGCTGGTGCCGGGCGTGGAGGTGCGCATGATGCGCAATTCGGGACATGGGCCGGCCGTGGTGGAGGTGAAAGGCACGCGACTCGCCCTGGGTCGCGGCATGGCCCTCCAGATTCGAGCGGAGTGACGCATGGCCTGCCATCCCGACGCCCCCGGCCGCCCGCCCGAGCGCGCGGCGGCCGGCGCCATCGTGGTCGCGCTCGCCGGCAACCCCAACTCCGGCAAGACCACGCTCTTCAACAACCTCACCGGCGCCCGCCAGCACGTGGCCAACTACCCCGGCGTCACCGTCGAGCGCAAGGAGGGCACGTGCACCCACAAGGGCCGCCGCATCCACGTCATTGACCTGCCCGGCACCTACAGCCTCACCCCCTACTCGGTCGAGGAGGTCGTCGCGCGCGACGTGCTCACCGAGGAGCGGCCCGACGTGGTGGTGGACGTGGTGGATGCCTCGAACCTCGAGCGGAACCTCTACCTGACGGTTCAGCTCGTGCAGCTCCGCGTCCCGCTGATCCTGGCGCTGAACATGGCCGACCTCGCCGAACGGCGGGGCCACGCAATCAACTACCAGCGGCTGAGCGAGCTGCTGGGCGCCCCCGTGGTGCCCACGGTGGGGCACAAGGACCGCGGCACTCAGGAGTTGCTCGACGCGATCGTGGCGCTGGCCGACGACCCCCAGCGGCCCGCGCCCGTGGAGGTGTCGTACGGGCGCGAGATTGACGAGGAACTGAACAAGCTGGTGCCGCTGATCCAGACGGCGCCCGAGCTGGCCAGCCACTACGACCCGCGCTGGCTGGCCCTCAAGCTGCTCGAGGACGACTCGATCATCCGGACGCGGGTCGAGCAGGGGGCCCCCGACGCCGCGGGCCTGCTGGCGGCGGCCGCCGCCTCGCGCCACCACCTTCAGACGGTCTTCGGCGACTCGCCCGAGATCGTCATCGCCGACCGCCGCTACGGCTTCATCTCCGGCGCCTGCCAGGAGGCCGTGGTCAAGACCGTCGAGGCGCGCCACACGGCGTCCGACCGCATTGACGGCCTGATCCTCCACCGCGTGCTCGGCGTGCCGATCTTCCTGCTCCTCACCTACCTCGTCTTCCAGTTCACCTTCACGGTCGGCGAGGCGCCCACAGGCTGGGTCGAGGCCCTCTTCGCCTGGCTCGCAGAGTCGGTCGCGCAGCTCTGGCCCAAGGCGGCCGACAGCGCCGTGCGCTCGCTGCTGTGCGACGGCATTCTCGGCGGCGTGGGCGGGGTGCTGGTGTTCGTGCCTTACATCATTCTGCTGTTCCTGGCCATTGCCGTGCTCGAAGACACGGGCTACATGGCCCGCGCGGCGTTCCTGATGGACCGCGTGATGCACAAGATCGGCCTGCACGGCAAGAGCTTCATCCCCATGCTCGTAGGCTTCGGGTGCAACGTGCCGGCCATCCTGGCCACGCGCACGCTCGACACGCGGCGCGACCGCCTCACCACCATCCTGGTGCTGCCGCTGATGAGCTGTAGCGCCCGGCTGGTGATCTACACAGTGCTCGTCGCCGCGTTCTTCCCCAACCGCGTGCTCGTGCGGCTGGGGTTCCTGACGGTTCGGCTCCAGCCCGTCATCCTCTTCGGCCTCTACGCGCTCGGCGCCCTGCTCGCCATCGGGGGGGCCAAGCTGCTGCGGGCCACCGTGCTCCGCGGCGAAACCCACCCCCTCGTCATCGAGCTCCCGCCCTATCGCGTGCCCACGCTCCGCGGCCTGGCCATCCACGTGTGGGAGCGCTCCTGGCTCTACATCAAGAAGGCCGGCACCGTGATCCTCGGCATCTCGATGGTCCTGTGGTTCCTCACCAGCTACCCGAGGAAGCCGCGTTACGACCAGGACTACGCGGCCCGCGAGCAGCGCGCCGCGGCCGCCTACGTCCAAGCCATGGAGAGCCTGGCCCCCGCGCTGGGCCTCGCCGCCCCCGATGCCGGCCTCCTCCGGCGGCTGGGTCTGGCCGATCTGGCCCTCGAGACGGCCCGCGATCAGCATTTCGAGCACGAGCCCGGCTTCCGGGCCGCCGCCGAACGCTACGCTGCCGAGATCGCGGAACTGCGCCAGGGCCCCGCAGGCGACCGGATCCAGCGGTTCCTCGACTTGCGCGACGAGGTGGCCGCCATCCGCGCCCGCTTCGACCAAGCCGCCGAGCACCACGGCGCCCACGAGGGGTCGCCCGCCCACTTCGTGCTCCTGCACAAGATGGAGCGCGAGCTTGCCAGCGTCAAAGAGCGCGCGCCCGACGGCTACGAGGCCGCCGTGAAGTGGCTCGACGATATCCGGCCCGCCTGGGAGGCCGAGCGCCAGGCCATCCGCCACGGCCAGGCGGCGGAGGACATCGCCTGGTCGGCGGCGGGCCGCATCGGCCGGCTCGTCGAGCCGCTGATCCGCCCGCTCGGCTTCGACTGGAAGATCGGCACGGCCCTCCTCGGCGCCTTCGGCGCACGCGAGGTCTTCGTCGCCCAGATGGGCATCATCTACGCCGTCGGCTCGGGCGAGGAACACGTCGAGGCCCTCCGCGAGCGCCTGCGGGCCGACTACTCGCCGCTCGTGGGCTTCTGCGTAATGCTCTTCTGCCTCATCAGCCTGCTGTGCCTGCCCACGCTGGCCGTGACCCGCCGCGAGACGGGCAGTTGGGGATGGGCCGCGTTCCAGCTCGGCAGCCTCACCGGCCTCGCCTATGTCCTCACGCTGGCCACGTACCAGATAGGTCGCCTCATCGGGTTGGGTGGGTAGGCGATCTGGGCCTGTTTATCATTATATGACACTGATAAAACCAAGTGCGCCAATGACTTGCACTCGCCCCATGAAAAACCGCCTAGAATGGCCTCTGCGACGTTCCGGAGGGGCCATTGGGCTCCTGATACCTTCGACCACTCGGGAGGGGAGCGGAGTTGCCATAAGTCCAGTCAACGGAAACACTTCAGGAAACCAGTCGCGACGGCGGAGTCTCGACGCCGGAGGCCCCAAATCGCATTTCTGGCTGTCAGCGTTTCCAGACACCCCAGCGCCCCCATGCAGGCAATCGCGCTTCACAAACGCCCCGTCGCGGTGTATGATGAGGAGGGATCGCGGGGAGCTTCGATCAGGCCGTAGTCAGGAGAGCGGCCATGAGGGCGCGTCGGCTTCTCACCGGGGCATTGGCGTTGGCGCTCGCAGCGGGCGCGGGTTGCTCTCGGCTGCTCCGGGGGCAGGACGTTGGGCCCCAGGCGCCTGAGCCCACCGTCGAGCCCGCCGTCCCGAAGGGCCTTCTGCCCTTCGGCCGCGACGACGGCATAGATGTGCCGGCCACCATCCGCGGCAAGGTGGTCAAGGTGGATAAGCTGGTCGGCGTCGCGGTCATCAACGTGGGCGAGTTGCAGGGCGTGAGGCCGCGCTACGCGTTCCTCGTCTCGCGCGAAGGCAGGTTCCTCGGCAAGCTCGTGGTCGAGGAGACGTACGACGACCTGTCGGCCTGCCGCTACGGCAAGACGATGCTGGGCCACGTAGAGGTGGGCGACGACGTGGCGACCAAGGCCGGGCCCGAGTGAGGACGGGAGCATGCCGGTGAGGGCCGCGCGGGCAGCTTGCTTGTGGGGTGCCGCCGTCATCCTGGCCGGCGGCGCCGGCGCGCCCGGGGCCGCCCGTTGTGGGGAAACCGCCGTGACGAAGATCGTGGCGCTGGGCGATTCGACGACAAACTGCGTCAAGAAGGCGGGAGTGACCGAGGAGACGGCGTGGCGGACTCTGCTCGCCGCCGGCCTGACGAAGCGCCTCGGACGGCCCATCGAGGTGGTGAACGCGGGCGTGGATGCCGACACGGCGCCGCTTGCGCTCCAGCGCCTCGAGCGCGACGTGCTGGCCCACCGGCCCGCCTGGGTGGTGGTGATGCTGGGCACGAACGACGCCGGCTTCTTCCGCCCGCCCAACGGCGTGGCCGACACGCCGCGGGTGGCGCTCGCGGACTTCGAGGCGGCCCTGCGCGAGATCATCCAGCGAGTTCGCAAGGCGGGCGCGGGCGTGGTCCTGTGCACCTCGGTGCCCATGAGCGCCCACTATGGCCTCCGCAACCTCCCCGCCTACGAGAAACACGGGCTGAATTACCTGGTGAAACAGTATGCCGAGGTCACGCGGCGCCTCGCGAAGGAGTTCAGCCTGCCCCTCGCCGAGGTTCACGAGGCGTTCGAGAAGCACCCCGAGCGCGACGCCTTCGTCCCCGACGGCATCCACCCCGACCCCCGCGGCCAGCGGCTCATCGCCGACACGATCCTGCCCGTGCTCGAGCGGGCGCTGGCAGCCACCGCCGCGAGCCCGTAGAGGGCCGCGCCCTCTGGGCCTTGGGTGATGGCCGCGGCAGGCGCCGGCGCCGCCGCGCCCGCCCGCGCAGCGATTGTGATTGACACGGAGCGCCCGTTCTCCGTATAATTGCTGCCCGTTGGGATGACTTCCGACGGGTGGTCACACACTGGAGACTGCGATGAGAAGCGGACGTCGTTGGGTGGGCCTGGCGGGCCTGGTGGCGATGGTGGCGTGCGCGGGGTGCTGCAGCACCTACATGAAGAACAGGGGCCGCGACGCGGCGGACATCATGGACGTGGGCGTCACCCTCACGAAGCAGCCCCATCTGGCTTTCTACCCCGGCGATTACTTCAACCTGACGCCCATGGGGTTCAGCTGCGTGAAGGGCAGCTACCATGGGCTGTGGGAAGGCAAGTGGTGCTCGAAGCCCATCGAGGACCGGGCCTGGGGCGTCATCGCCTGGGGCAGCCAGAGCCTCACCGTGGGCGACTTCAACGCGCAAGACCCGCGTCAGTTCTGGCCCGACAAGATCGCGGCGCTCAAGGCCGCCAACAAGCCGCTCCCGACCGAGCCCGCGTGGTACAATGTCGGCTTCCTGCGCCTGGCCTGCCACGGCAACCGGCCGCCCTATCCCGATTCCCTCTCCTGCCGCCGGAACATCCACATCGGCTGGGTCGGCCTCTGGGCCTCGATGCACTTGCCCGAGATCGTTGACTTCTTCGCTGGCTGGCTCGGCTGCGACCCGCAGAAGGACGACCTCGTAGCCGCCGCGACCCCGCCGGCGCCCGAGAAGAAGTAGCTTCTCGCCGCCCCTCCCCGAGCGCAGCGGACACAGGACCGGAGTCCTGCCGTGTCAGAGACTGTCTATGGACTCTGTGAGAACTGCAAGGAGCGCGCTCCGGCCAGCCACCTCGTGCGCGACGGCAGGGTCTACATCCGCAAGGTCTGCCCGAAGTGCGGCCCGTCCGAGCGCCTCGTGAGCACCGACGCCGCCACCTGGCAGGCCAAGCGCGACCTCTGGCACTACGACCCCGAGGCCGTGGGCCCCTGCGCCATCAACTGCCTCGAGTGCGCTCACGCCCACCACCCGCGCATGGTCTTCCTCGACGTCACGAACCGCTGCAACATGAACTGCCCCATCTGCATCAACAACACCCCCAGCATGGGCTTCCTCTTCGAGCCGCCCCTGGAGTACTTCGACAAGGTGCTCGCCGGCCTCGCCGCCCTGGACCCAAAGCCCACCATCCAGCTCTTCGGCGGCGAGCCCACCGTGCGCAAGGACCTCTTCGAGATCATTGACCTGTGCCGCAAGCACGGCCTGCGCGTGCGCATCGTCACCAACGGCCTCAAGCTGGCCGACGAGGAGTACTGCCGGAAGCTCTGCGCGACCAAGGTGCCCGTGCTCATCGCCTTCGACGGCCGCGACCCCGCCATCTACGACCGCCTGCGCAAGAACCCCGGCGCCGCCGCGAAGAAGCTCAAGGCCCTCGAAAACCTCCGCAAGTACAGCACCCGCAAGAACACCCTCATGACCTGCGTCGCCCGCCACATCAACGACGCGCACATGGGCGACCTCATCCGCTTCGCCCACGACGGCCGCGACTACATCACCGCCCTCCACCTCATCCCCCTCACCGAGACCTGGAAAGAGGGCGAGTTCGAGACCGACGTCCACACCACCATCGAGGACGTCGAGCACATCATCGGCGAGGCCCTGCCCGACGAGCGGGTGGAGTTCGTGCCCGCCGGCCTCGGCTACAAGCTCGACACCTTCACCCGCTTCTTCACCCCCACCCGCCTCACCTTCGGCGGCGTGCACCCCAACTGCGAGTCCATGACGCTGCTCCTTTCGGACGGCGAGCGCTATCACGCCCTGAGCCACTACCTCAAGCTGCCCCTCCACGAGGTGGCCGAGCAGATCGTCACCCTCGCCGAGCGGCTGGGGCCGGACCTCGAGCGTCTGGATACCAGCCGCTTCTGGCCTCGGCTGCGCGGCCAACTCCGCGTGGTGCGCGCCCTGTGGCGGCCCGCGCGCCAGGCGCTCGACTTCCGCCGCATCTTCAAGGGCCGCCCCTTCTTCACCGTGCTGCGCATCCTCGGCAGCCTCGCCCTCGGGCGGAGGCCCAAGGAGGTGTTGCGCCGCCACACGCGCATCCAGGATGCCCTGCGCATGATCGTGCTGCCGTTCGAGGAGTACCACTCGATTGACGGCGCGCGCCTCCAGAACTGCACCGCGGGCTTCGCCTTCGAGGACCCCGACACGGGCGACGTGCGCACGATCCCTGTCTGCTCGTTCTCGCTCTACAAGACCGACATCCAGCGCAAGCTGGCCGCCAAGTACGCCGCGGCCTCGGCGCGTAATGAAACCGCCGCGGCGAACGTCTGATCGCTCGGAAACCGCCCATCGCCCAGGAGGCAATTCCCGTGGCCTTCCAGGATGAAGTGGCCGACCTGTGCCAGGCCTGCTGCGACCTCGCCGAGGGCATCACCATCTCCACCGTGCGCAAGCGCGTCATCGGCGTCGAGCGCAAGGTGCCCCTCCACGACGGCCGCCAGATCACCTACGTCAACTTCGACAACGCGGCCACCACCCCGCCCCTCGAGTCGGTGCTCACCTGCTCGCGCATGTTCCTCGAATGGTACGGCAGCGTGCACCGCGGCAGCGGCCTCAAGGCCCAGATCTCCACCCACGCCTTCGAGCGCTGCCGCGAGGTGGTCGCCGGCTTCATCGGCGCCGACCTCGGCTACCACACCGTCATCTTCACCCAGAACGCCACCCACGCCCTCAACAAGCTGGCCATGCACCTGGCCCCCTCGCCCGGCCAGGTGATCCTCACCACGATGATGGAGCATCACTCCAACATGCTCCCCTGGCGCAAGCTCGGCTGCGAGGTGCACCACGTGCGCGTGCACCGCGACACCGGGCGGCTGGACCTGGCCGACTTCGAGGACCACCTGCGGCGCTACGCGGGGCGGCTGGCCGTGGTGGCCGTCACCGGCGCCTCCAACGTCACCGGCATCCTGCCGCCCATCCGCCGCATCGCCCGCCTCGCCCACGAGGCCGGCGCCCGGGTGGTGGTGGACGCCACGCAGCTCATCCCCCACCGCACCTTCCGCATGGGCGCGCCCGACGACCCCGAGCGCATTGACTTCATCGCCTTCAGCGGCCACAAGATGTACGCCCCCTTCGGCGCCGGCGTGCTCGCCGGCCCCAAGGCCGCCTTCGAGGAGCACGAGCCCGACTACGTGGGCGGAGGCACCGTGCACGCCGTGACCATGGACGAGGTGATGTGGGCCCCCCTGCCCGAGAAAGAAGAGGCCGGCACCCCCAATGTCCTCGGCTGCCTCGCCATCGGCTGCGCCATCAAGGTGCTCGAGACGATCGGCATGGACAACGTGGCCGAGCACGAGCGCGAGCTCACCCGCCGCGCGCTCGACAAGCTTCAGCGCCTCGACGGCCTCACGCTCTATGGGCTGAAGGACCCGCGGGTAGGCGAGGACCGCCTGGGTGTGATCACCATGAACGCGGCCAATCTATGCCACGGGAAGCTCGCCGCCATCCTCGGCCACGAATGGGGCCTCGGCGTGCGTAACGGCTGCTTCTGCGCCCAGCCCTACGTGCGCGAGCTCCTCGGCATCAGCGACGCCGAAATGCACAGCATCGTCGCACGCCTCACCGCCGGCGACCACGCCACCGTGCCCGGCATGGTGCGCTTCAGCTTCGGCGTCTACAACACCGCCGACGAGGTAGACTACGCGGTCGAGGCCCTGCGCGCCGTGCTCGCCGACGGCCCCAAGGCCCGCTACGTGCTCGACCCGCAGCACATGGAATACGTGCCCGAGACGCCCAGCGTCAGCATCCGCGACGTCATGCCCATCTGAGGGCGGGCGCGCCCGGCCCCTCAGGCCCCGCTCGCCCCGCCGCGGCCCAGAGATCGGCCATGGACCCGCGCGCCAGAGCAAGCCTCCTGCTGGCAGCCGCTTGCGGCTTCGTGGCCGCGCATGCCGGCGAGGCGCCCGAGGCGCGGCTGGAACGGCGCTGGGCGCAGATCGAGAAGACACCGCCGAGCCTGGGCGTGCGCGATCTGTTCGCCTTCGCCCTCGACGCCGCCGCCCTCGGCTGGCGCCCCGAGCGCATCGCCAGAGCCCTCGACCTCGCCGAGCAGATGCAGGACCGCGACGAGAAGAGCCGCACGTTCGGCAACTTCCGCTGGTACTGGCAGGCCGAGCGGCCCGAAGACCTCAACGCCGTCGAGTTCTCGATGCAGCAGGGCATCCTGGTCTGGATGCGGCACCGACGGGCGCTGGACGCGGAGGGCACCGAGCGGCTCGAACGCCTCATCCGCTTCAGCGTCGAGGGCATTCGCCGCCATCGCGTGGCCGAGTCCTACACGAACATCTTCCTGATGAAGACCTGGAACTGCATCGCCATCGGCGAGGCGACGGGCCGCCCCGACCTCGCCGACGAAGGCTACGCCATGCTCGACCGCTGGCTGCTCCACGTGTGGGACGGCGGGGTCCACGAGTACGTCAGCCCGACCTATTACGGCGTAGACCTCGATTCGCTGGGCCTGATCGCCCGGTTCGCCGAGCGGCGCGCCGGCCGCCGGGCCGCTGAGGCCGCGCTGCGGTTCTTCTGGACCGACATCGCGGCCAACTGGTTCGAACCGGGCCTCCGCCTCGGCGGCGCGCACAGCCGCGACTACGACTACCTCACGGGCCACGGTTACCTCGATCTCCACCTGAAGATGGCCGGCTGGATTCCCGCCGACCCGCCCTTCGTTCCAGGCACGTTCCTCGAACTCTGCCGGTGGGAGCCGCCCCGCCGGCTGAAGCGTGACGTGGCCCAGCCCGCCCCGCGGACGGTGCACCAGCGTTGGGGCTCCGAGCCGTGGCAGCGCGCGGCGCACTACGTCGGCCGCCGCTTCAGCATCGGCTCGGGCACCATCTACGAGCCGACGGGCAAGCAACTCGTCGTGAACCTGCCCGGCGGGCCGGCAATGCCCGTGGTGAACTTCCTGATGGATGCCCGCGGCGACGCCTACGGCCAGAAGAAGGAGGTCACGGGCGGCGGGCACTCGAAGGCGCTGCACCTCGTGCCCTTCCAGATGAGCGTGCAGCACGGCGCCGACGCGCTCGTGCTGGCGTCCGCCGACCCCGAGGTCGGCACGTTCAAACGCTGGGCGCCCGAGCCGGCGTGTCTGCTCTCGCACGTGGTGATCCCCTCGAAGGCCGAGGTGTGGGTGGGCGATGCGCCGGTCAAGGTCGAGCCGAACGCACAACGGCCCGTGCCCGACGGTGCGGCGGTGTTTCTGCGGCTCGAGGACGTGGCGGTCGGCATTCGCTTCGTGCTCGGCGCGCCTGTGATGCTGGTGAACGACGGCGGGAAGCATCCCGTGATGCGGCTCACGTGCGTCCACGAGGCCGGGCCGCCGAAGGGGCGGGCCACCGTGGCCGTGTGGGCGCGCGCCGCCGAGGGACTGGACGATGCCGGGTTCGCCGCCTTCCGACGCGACTTCGCGGGCGCGGAGGCGAAGGTCGGGGGGAGCAGGGTGGACGTGTCGGTGCCCGCCGCCGGCCGCCGTCTCCGCCTCGCCGCCGATGTGGTGAAAGAGGAGCGCCTGGCCTGCGAGGGCTGGGAGCCGGGCACGGAGAACGCCCTGCTGATGATGAATGGCCGCGACCTGGGCCGCGAGATTCTGGGCGAGGTCGAACCGATCCGCACCTATCAGCGCCTGCTCGAGCGCGCCGAGCGGGGCGCCCGCGGCGCTGCACGGGCGGGCGAGCCGTTCGAGGCCGAATCGGCCGCCCTCGTCGTGCCGCCCTTCCGCGTGGACACCGACCCGGCGGCCTCGGGCGGCAAGTTCCTGTGGGTTCCGGGCGAGCCGGGAGGGAAGGGGAGCGCCTCGGCCGCGCGAGGGCTATGGACCGTCCACATCCCCCAGGCGGGCGACTACTGCTTGCTCGGTCGCGTGCACGCGCCCACGCCCGACGACGACTCCTTCTTCGTCCGCGTGCGGCAGTCGGGCCGCGACGTGCTGCCCCGCGCCGAGTGGCACACGGGCGTTCACGCGAAGTGGGAGTGGGCGCCGTTCCGCGCGGGCACCGCCCGCGAGGCCGTGGCGATTCGCCTCGAGGCCGGCGTGGCCCTGGTCGAGGTGTCGTGCCGCGAGGACGGCGCGAAGCTCGACGCCCTGCTGCTCACGGCGGACCCGAATGGGGGCGCTGCGGCCAAGCCGTGGCACAGATAGGACAGGGCGGGGCCGCTAGATCTGCGCCTGGTAGATGCGGTCCACCAGCTCCATCGTCTTCACGGCGTCGTCGAGGCACGTCTCCGGCTGCACGCCGCGGCGGATGCAGCGCAGGAAGTGCGCGTTCATGTCGTACTCGCCGTACGCGCGATGCGGCTCCTGGCTGGCGGCGAGCTCGAAGGGGTCGAGGGTGCGGAGCGGCTCCTTCTGGTTGTCGGCGTACACGCGGCCCCCCTCCTCGGGGTCGCCGAAGGCCGAGATGCCCACGCCGTGCAGTTCGAAGGTGAAGAAGCGGCGGCCCGTCATCCAGTTGGTGAGCAGGACGCCGGTGACGCCCGAGTCGAACCGCACGAGGGCGTAGTGGGCGGTGAAGTGGTCGGCGAGCAGGCGGCGCACGTCGCTCGCCACGCTCTTGACCTCGCCGCCGCACAGGTAGCGCAGCGTGTCCACCGCGTGGATGGCGTCGCAGGTCAGGATGTCCATCGCTCCGCCGTAGTAGGGGCCGGCGCCCACGCTGTTCTTGTAGAAGGCGGCGACGGCCGAGTGCACGGGGCCGCGCTCCTCGCAGAGCTTCTTCGCCGCGCGCACGACGGGGCAGTAGCGGCGCTGGAAGGTGACGCCGGTGATGAGGGCCTTCTTGCGCGCCGCGATGGCGAGCTGGCGGGCCTGTTCGGTGGTGACGGCGGGCGGCTTCTCGATGATGAGGTGGCAGCCGGCGCTCAGCACGGCGAAGGCCACGTCGTAGAGGTGATGCGGCGGCATGATGGCGTAGACGACGTCGGGCCGCTCCTTCTCGAGCATCTCGCGGTAGCTGGCGTAGGTGGCCTGGACGCCGAACTGCTCGGCGGCCTTGCGCATCCTGGCGGCGTCGAGCTCCGCGATGGCGCAGATCTCGGCGCCCGGGAGGTCGCGAATCGAGGGGTAATGCGACATTGTGGCGCGGGGTCCCGCGCCGATGAACGCGACGCGGAGGGTGCGCTCAGAGACGGGTTCAGCCATTGTCGCTCGTTTGGGCCTGGGCATCGGGCGTTAGCACCTCCACAATGGCCGGGGGCTTGATGCGCTTGCGGATGGCCGTCCGGTCCACCACGGCTGCCGCCGCGAAGAAGGCGATCAGCAGGCCAAAGCCGAGCAGCAGCGGCGCGGCATCGCTCTGGCCCCACTGCGCGCCCAGGATGACTCCGGCGACCAGGCCGGCCAGGGGCAGGACGAAGAGGAGCAGGACGCTGAGCCAGGGGTTGCCCTGGGCGATTTCCACCAGGACGCGGGAGCCGACCTCGAGGGGCAGGGCCGATTCGATCTCGAGCTCGCGGTCGCCGCCGCCGAGAGCGGAACAGGCGCAACACCGGCCGCACTCGGGGCCGGGCCTCATGCGCACGCGCGCGAGGCGTCCCTTGAGCCCTACCACGGTGCCTTCTTCGACCATCGGTCCGGCTCCCGTTGTCACTCGGCCAGAGCCTGAGCGAGCCGTTCTCCGAACTGCGGCGCTGCCTGGGGCCCATTGCCCGTGATCAGCTTGCCGTCGCGCACCACCGCCTCGTCGGACCACTTCGCTCCGTTCGCCGTCAGGTCGTCCTTCTGCGAGTTCCAGGCGGTGGCGCGCTTGCCCTGGAGGAGGCCGGCGCGCGCGAGGATCGAGGGGGCGATGCAGATGGCGCCCAGCACTTTGCCGCTGCTCGCCGCCTTGCGGGCCACGGCGTGCGCCGTCGGGTCGTTGAAGTAGTCGCTGGCGCCCACGCCGCCCACGAAGACCACCGCGTCGTAGTCGGACGCCTGGACGTCCTTGAGGAGGGCCTCCGGCTTCACTTTGGCGCCGAGCATGCCCGTGGCCTCGTCGAGCGACGAGCAGGCGATGGTCACCGTGCAGCCTCGGGCCTTCAGCAGCGCCGTGGGCTCTCGAAGCTCCTCGTCGCGGAAATCGCGCGGCGCGATGATGAACACCGCCCGCTTACCCTCCAGCGAAGGCTTGGCCGGCGGCTTGGCTCCCGCTGACCCGCCGCCGTCCTGCGAGCAGCCCACGATGCCGAGGGCGAGCGCCGCGAGCGAACACAACGCCAGCAACGTCTCATCCATCGCCAGTCTCCTCTCCAGCACCGCCGGCCCTTATGGCGCTGTTTTCCCCTCGCGTACAGGTTACCTCCGGGCCGCGTCTGGGTCAAGTGGCGCCGCCGCGGGCGCTTGAAGTCGCGGCGTCGCGGGGCTATGATGCCGGGACCATGGGCGCTTTGGGCAGCGTGTACCTCTCGGCCTTCTGCATCGGCTTGTGCGGCATCGTGACGCAGGTGGTCGCGCTGCGCGAGATGGTGGTGACGTTTCACGGCAACGAGCTGTGCGTTGGCGTGATGCTGGGCACGTGGTTGTTCTGGACCGGGCTGGGCAGCCTGGGGCTTGGGCGGTTCGCGAAGCGGTGGAGGCGGCCCGACCTGTGGCTCGCCTGGGCGCTTCTGGCCGGCGCGTGGGCCGCCACGGCTACGGTGGCGGGCGCCCAATGCCTCAAGATCGTCCTTCGCGAGGCGAGAGGGGGCTCGCTGGGCGAGGTGCGGCCGTTCGGCCTGATGCTGGTCTCGGCGCTGGCGCTTCTCGCCCCGTTCTGCCTTCTCAATGGTTTCCTGTTCCCGCTGTTGTGCCGCGCCGCCGAGGCGGCCAGGGGCTCGGTGGGCGGCGCCTACATGGCCGAGGCGGCCGGCGCCGCCGCCGGCGGAGCGGCCTACACCTTTGCTCTCGTGCACTGGCTCGACCCGATCGCCACCGCCTTCGCGCTCCTGGGTGTCTGGAGCCTGGGGGCGCTGCTCAAAGGCGTCGAGGAGCGCCGCACCCAGGCGGGTAAGGCGCTGGCGCTGCTGGCCCTGGGCGGGATCGCCGCGGCGGTGTTTCCTGCGGCGATGGGCCGCCACAGGTTCGGCTTGGGCATCGAGCGGCGATACTGGGCGCCGCTGGTGCTCGTGGATGCGGCGGATTCGCGCTACGGGCGTCTGGCCGTGGTGCGGCCGCCGAGCGAGAGTGTGCAGCGCAGCCTCTATGAGAACGGCGCGCTGGCGTTCAGCTACCCCGACCCGCCCGCGGCTGAGGCGGCCGCCCATCTGCCGATGCTCCAGCATCCCGAGCCGCGCAAGGTGCTGCTGCTCGGCGGAGGCCCCGGCGTGCTCGAGGAGATTCTCAAGCACCCGTCAGTCGAGAAGCTGACGTATGTCGAGCTGGACCCGCAGGTGGTCGAGATGGTTCGAGGCGAGTTCGCCGCCTCCGCACGGGGTGCGCTGGCCGATGCCCGGGTGGCCGTGGTGGCGACGGACGGCCGGGCGTTCCTCAAGCGCGTCTCCGCCCGGTTCGATGTTGTGATGGCGGCCACGGGGCCTCCGGCCACCGCCCAGGCCAACCGCTACTACACCCTGGAGTTCTTCCGCGAGGTGGCCGAGGCGCTGGCGCCGGGCGGGGTGTTTGCGTTCCGCGCCCCGGGCGGGCACAACTACATCCCCGAGGAGACGCAGCGCCTGCTCGCGTGCCTGTATCGCACGCTCTCCCAGGCGTTCCCCGATGCCATCGTCTTCCCCGGCGGCGAGTGCACGTTCCTGGCGTCCAGCGAGGCGGGCCGCGTGTCGTATCGGCTGGGCCTGCTGGCGCAGCGGATGCAGGCCCGGGACCTCCAGACCTCGTCCGTGGATGCCAGCGTGTGGGAGACCGAGTTGGCGGGCGGGCGGCTGGAGGAGCTTCAGCGGGCGCTGCGGGCGGAGCCGCCGCCCGCGCTGAACCGCGACCTGTCGCCCCGCTGCTACTACTACGAGGCGCAGCGTTGGAGCGCGATGCAGCGTGCCAGGCCCGCGAGGGGTTCCCCATCGTGGCTCGACCTGGGGGCGCTGCTGGGGGTTCTGGAGCGACGCCCCGCCGCGGCGCCGCTGGCCCTGCTGGCGCTCGTGGCGGCGTTCTCGCTAGGTGCGCCTCTGGCGCGGGGCCGCTGGCGCGACGGGGCGCTGGCCTTCTCGGTGGCCTCGACCGGGCTGATCGAGATGGGCGTCGAGTTCGCCGTGCTGCTCGGCTTCCAAGTGGCTTGCGGTTACCTCTATCATTATGTGGGGGCGGTGGTGGCGGCGTTCATGCTCGGGTTGGCGGGCGGGGCGTGGGTGTCGGGACGATGGGTGCGCCTGGGGCGGGCGACGTGGGGGCGCATGCGGTGGGTCCAGGTGGGCATCTGCCTCTATCCGCTTGCGCTGCCCGGCTTTCTCGTGCTGGCTGCACAGACGCGGCTCGGGGCGGCGCCGGCGCTGGCTGGGGCGGCATTCAGTCTGGTCGCCCTATTGGCGGGCTTCGTCGGCGGGCTGCAATTCCCGCTCGCGGCAGCGCTCCACTCGGGCGGCGGTGCGTCGGCGGGGGCGCTCTACGGGCTCGATCTCGCCGGGGCGTGCCTCGGCGCTCTCGCCGTAAGTGCTGTGCTTGTGCCTGTTTCGGGCATCGTCTCCGTGTGTCTGATGCTCTCGGGGCTGGGCGCGCTGGGCCTGTTCGGCGTGCTGGCGGCTGGCGCGGGGCGTGCAAAAACCAGTTGACTTTGGGTGCGGTCACAGGTAGTATGCGAGGGGGCGGGTGCCCGTGCTCGCCCGTGTGGTCATGCCCCCTGAACGCTGGCTTCTGGGCCACTGCCATGTCGCATAAGCTCTCGATTCGCAAGACCCGTCGCCTTCGCCCCATCCTCGCGCGAACTTACAAGCTGCCGCCTCCGCCTGAGCCGCAGGACTCCCTTCTCAACCAGGTGGTGATGGCCGTGCTGTGGGCGGATGCGCCGCCCGCGAAGGCGTGCCAGGCGTATGCCAAGCTCGCCGAGGAGTTCGTGGACTGGAATGAGCTGCGGGTGAGCATGACGGTGCAGGCCGGCAGCGTGCTGGAGGCGTGCGGACTGGCGCCGGTGAAGGCGGCCGCGCTCAAGCGCATCCTGAGCAAGGTGGTTGAGGAGCTGTACACCTTCGACTTCGAGGCCCTGGCAGCACGGCCCCGGGAGAGCCTCAAGACCTGGTTCACCAGCATCGAGGGCGTGCCCCACTACATCGCGGCCTCCGTGCTCTACTGGGTGTTCCAGTACGACCGCGTGCTGGTGGACGCGGACATCGCCCGCGTGGTGCGGCGGCTGGGCCTGGCCGACGAGGCGGAGACCGAGGCCGACATCGAGGCTGGGCTCGCCGGCGTCATTCCCGCCCGCGAGGCTCACTTCACCTACTGGGCGCTCCGCCAGCACGCGCTCACCGTGTGCACGAAAGAGAACTACGACTGCCGCACCTGCGTGCTGCGCAAGGAGTGCGCCACGGCCGAGCGGCACATCGCGGAGCTCGCGGCGGCGGAACGAGAGGCGAAGAAGAAGGCCAAGGCTCAGGCGCGCAAGGCCAAGTAGGCGGCAACGAAAGCCGCCAAGGCGCCGTCGAAGAACGACGCCCCGAAGACGAAGAAAGGCGCCGGGAAGAAAACCCCGAGCCCCCGAGGGAAGAGCAAGCCCTAGCCAGAAACGGAGCCGTCCCTTGGCCGCATTGCGAGCGATTCTGGTCGCCCTGAGCGTGGCCGCCGGCCTGGCCCTGGCCGGCGAGAGCCCGGCGCCCGTGGCCCAGTGGCGATTCGAGACCAGCACCGACGGCTGGGAGTCGCACGAGACGACCGTGGCCCGCAGCCAGGCGAAGGCCAAGGACGGCGGCTACTCGCTCGAGATCCCCGTCGAGTTCCCGCGCCCCGCCTCGGTGCTGCGGCACGTGAACTTCGATATTGACCGGGTCGGCCGCATCGTCTACCACGTCTACGTGCCGGAGAAGGCGCCCGACAGCGTGAAGACGCTGCTGTTCCTGAAGGACAAGGACGGGCTCTGGTTCCAGCACTTCTTCGAGCAGTCGCTCCGGCCCGGCGTGTGGAACGAGGTGAGCCTGGACATCAGCCCGTCAAGCCCCCACCTTCGGCCCAGCGCCCACCATCGGCTGTGGGACAGCGTGGCGGCGCACGGGATGAACCAGATCGGGGTGAAGTTCTTCTGCGACGATCAGTTCAAGGGCTCGCTGCACCTGGACGCCGTGACGGCCTGCCCGCTGGAGCTGCCGCGCGAGCCGCTGCGGGTGCTGAACCTGCGCGAGAACGCCCCCGAGGTGGGCCGCTACGAGCGCTTCGAGCTCACCTTCGACATCAACCGCCACATCACCAACCCGTTCGACCCCGACCAGATCAAGATTGATGCCACGTTCCTGGACCCCAAGGGCAAGCCCATCGCCATCCCCGCCTTCTACTACCAGGACCACGTGCGGCGAATCAAGAACAACCGCGAGGAGCTGGTGCCCGTGGGCCCCGGCACCTGGAAGGTGCGGTTCGCGCCGGTGGCCGAGGGGCCGCACGCCTACTACCTCACGGTGCAATACGCGGGCGAGCGCCAGAAGGGGCGGCCCGAGCCCGAGCGCCTCGTCACCGGGCGGCGCTCCTTCGTGTGCACCCCCTCCAAGAGCAAGGGCTTCATCCGGGTCTGCAAGAAGGACCCCAACTACTTCGCCTTCGACAACGGCGAATGGTTCTATCCCATCGGCCACAACGTGCACTCGCCCAGCGACGACACGCCCCGCGCCGCGGCCATCCAGCACGCCCTCGGCGCCACCATCATGCCCGATCACGGCACCTTCAACTACGACTACCTCTTCAAGAAGATGGCCGACCATGGCGAGAACTTCGCCGAGGTCTGGATGTGCTCCTGGTGGCTCGGCCTCGAATGGGTGAAGGACTGGCGCAACTACAACGGCCTCACCCGCTACAACCTCCACTCCGGCTGGCGGCTCGACTACCTGCTCGAGCTCGCCGAGCGCCACGACCTCTACATCAACCTCGTCATTGACAACCACGGCAAGGCCTCCACCTGGTGCGACCCCGAGTGGGAAGACAACCCCTACAACGAAGTCAACGGCGGCTTTCTCGAGAGCCCCGAGGACTTCTTCCGCAACCCGATCGCCAAGGAGATCAACCGCAAGCTCCTCCGCTACATCATCGCCCGATGGGGCTACAACCCCCGGATCCTCGGCTTCGAGCTCTGGAGCGAGATTGACCTCGTCGGCGACTCCTGGAACTTCCACGCGGACCCCGTCACCGCCGCGCCCAAGGTCCAATGGCACCGCGAGATGACCGAGTACCTCCAGCAGATCGACCCCTGGGCGCACCCCGTGACCACCCACTTCTCCACTAACTACGGGCGCATCCAGTCCAGCCTCGTCTCCCTGCCCGGCATCCACTACCTGGCTACCGATATCTACACCATCCCGCTCATCAAGTTCATCCTGGGCACCGCGCAATGCGGCAATGCCTTTGGCAAGCCGATCATCGTCACCGAGTACGGCGGCGCCGGTCCGTTCGGCTCGCCGGCGGCCGTCCTGCGTGCCCATCTTCACGCCGGCCTGTGGGCCACCTACATGACCCACACCTGCGGCAGCCCCATGCTCTGGTGGTTCCAATTCATCGAGAGCGACAACCTCTACAGCCACTTCCAGGCCCTGGCCGCCTACCACAAGGGCGAAGAACGGCGCGGCGAGGGCCTCGTGACCCGCGTGCTCACCGCCGACAGCTTCCCCAAGCCGCATCACGATCTGGGCGCCCTGTCGCTCCAGAACCAGACCAAGGCCTACGTGTGGGTCTACTCGCAGAGCGCCATGGAGCGCATGCCGCAGACCCTGCCGCGCTTCAAGGACATCGCCCTCCGCCTCACCGGCCTCAACCCGGGCAAGTACCAGGTCGAGGTGTGGGACACCTACAAGGGCGTCGTCCTCGCCAGGAGCGAGGCCGAGTCCAAGGGAAGCGGAGTGGTGATCCCGCTGCCCGAGTTCGTGGGCGACTGCGCCCTCAAGGTCAAGCCCGCCCAGTAGCCCGCCGCGCAAGGTCCTCCCGTTGCGCGGGCCCGCTGAAGCCGCTCGAATCGCTCCGCGCCCCACGTTCTCCAGGAGATGCGCGATGCGTTTGCCCGTCCTCCTGCCCCTCGTTCTCCTCCTGACCAACGTGCACGCAGGCACGGCGCCCTGGCATCAACACTTGTCGTATCCCGGCGGCGGCGTGTGGCGGCGGCGCGTGCCCGTCAGGGTCCACAACGGCTCGGGCGCCGACGCCGGCGGCCGGCCCGTCCAGATCGCCGCAGGCGCCGGCGCCGGCGAACTGCCCCTCGTGGGCGAGCGCCTCGCCGCGCTACGCGTGTGCGATGACCGAGGTCGCGAACTGCTCTACGATGTCCAGGACGCCTCCGGCCAGCCCAAGCGCTCCGGCGTCCTCGCCGCCGGCGACCGGCTGGCCTTCGGCGTGGAGTGCCCGCGGGGCGCCACGGCGACGTGCTATGTGTATGCCGATAACCCTCAGGCGTGGGCCGTGGCCGACTGGCTCGGCGCGGCCATGCCCTTCGCCAACGGCGGCTTCGAGGCGGGCGATGACGGCCCCGCCCGCTGGGAGCAGGCCGAGGCCGACGATCAGCACCGCCTCGCATGGACCGACGAGGCGCCCCACGGCGGCCAACGCTGCGTCCGCTGCGACGTGGACCCCGCCGCCCCGCCCACCTGGGTGAAGTGGGTGCAGAACGACATCGGTGTGGAGCCCGACGCCGACTACCGCTTCGAGGCCTGGGTCAGGGGCCGCGACGTGAAGGGCCAGGCGGGCTGGTTCCTCCACGTCCACGGCCAGAGGCCGATGGCGCTCAATCGCGTGGTTGCGGCGGGGGAGGGCACGTTCGAGTGGCGGCGGGTCGAGATTGCCTTCCGCACCCCGCCCGACGCCCTTCGCGCCACCCTGGGCACCGTGCTGCGCGGCACAGGCACGGCGTGGTTCGACGACGCGAGTCTCACCCTGCTCGGCAAGGCGGCTGCGCTCGACGCCGCGTGCTGCCCCGCCGAGCGTATCGAGCTGGCCGCTGCGCCAGCGCCCGACGGCTGGCGCGAGCGCTCCTCGCCGCGCCGCGTCGCACTGATCGTCAGAAACCTGGGGGAGGCCCCCGCCCGCCGGCTCGCCACGGCCCCCGTCCCGCCGATTGCGCGCCACCTGCCCGCCGCGGCGCGCGACGCGTCGTTCCTGATCGTGGACCCCATCTCAGGCGAAACCGTGCCGTCCGCGAGACTCGGCGATCAGGTTGTTTTCCCCATTGAGATGCCGCCGTTGGCTGAGAGAACGCTCCACGTCTACTCGCCGCGGCCCTCGTGGCTGGGGCGGCTGTGGGGCGCCCGCACCCTGATGCTGGGGCTCGGCGACCTGCTCGCCAGCGCGGCCAACCTTGCGCCCAACCCCGGCTTCGAGGAGGGCGCGGCGCTGCCTTCGGGCTGGCTCCTCTCGGCCGAGAGCGACCAGGCGGCCTCCAAGCTCTATCGCGCCGCCCGCGACCCCGAGGCCCACTTGGGCCGATGGTGCGCGCGGCTCGAGGTCCCGCCCGGCGCGCCCCTCAAATGGTCGGGATGGCGCACGGCCGAGATCCCCGTCCAGCCGCTCACGACGTACCTCTACGCCGCCTGGTTGCGCTGCAAGGATGTGGACGGCGTGGTGCAGATTCACGGCCACTTTCACGACGCCGAAGGAAAGCTCTGTGAGGGCGTGAAGTACTTCGGCTCCGGCCCCGGCCTCAGCGGCACGCGAGGCTGGACGCTGCTCCACGCCCTCGTCCAGACGCCGGCCGACTGTGCGTCCGTCTCGCTCCATCTCACGATGAACGCCCACGGCACGGTGTGGCACGACGATGTCTTCTTCGGCGAAGCCACGGCTGCCGTAGTTGGCGCCGCCGAGTCCTGCCGCGAAGGCTCCGATCGCGGCGAGTTGGCCGCGTGGCTTGTGAACCCTGTTGTGAAAGCCTTCCCCGACGACCTGCCGGCCGATGCCCCGAAGCGTATCGAAGTGGCCGCGGCACGCAACGAGCGCGAACCGTTTCAGCTCTGCCTGCGCTCCGCTCGCGACCTAACGAAGGTCGCCGTCACCGTGGACCCGCCCCGCAACCGCGAGGGACGCACGCTCGATGTCTCCCTCAACCTGGTCGGCTTCGTGCCCGTGGACTACCCGAGCAACTACTACACCGTGGACGCGCCCGCCTGGTGCCGCAAGCTGCCGCCGCGCGGGGCCAGCGGCTGCGACGGCTGGGCCGGCCTGTGGCCCGACCCCCTCCCACCCCTGGCGCCCTTCGACCTCAAGGCCAACATGACCCAGCCCATCTGGGCCACCGTGAGCGTGCCCGCCGACGCCCCGCCCGGCGCGTACCGCGGTTCCGTTTCCATCCATTCCTCCACCCATCCAACCATCCAACTCCCCCTTCACGTCACCGTTTGGGATTTCGCCCTGCCGAAGGCCAGCCGCTTGAAGGTCATCTACGACTTCCGCGAGAGCTTCACCCGCCAGTTCGGCGGCTCGAGCGGCACCCGCGACGAGGTGCTGCGCAAGTGGTACGCCTTCCTCGCCCAGCGCCGCATCAGCCCCGGCCTCCTCCCCGAGCCGAAGTTCAGCTACAAGGACGGCGTCGTGGCGATGGACACGGCGGACTTCGACCGTGCGGCGGCCTACTGCCTGGACGAGTTGGGGGTGAACGCCTTCTATACCCCCTGGTTCTTCTACTCCTTCGGCTGGGCGCACAAGCCGCGGCTCCTCTTCGGCCACCAGCCGTTCACCAAGGAGTATGCCGACGCCTACGCCAAGTGTCTCAAAGCCTACATGGACCACCTGCGGGCCAAGGGCTGGGCCGACAAGGTTACGCTCTACCTCTCCGACGAGCCGCACGTCCGCCGCGAAGGCATCATCGAGCAGATGAAGCAGGCCATCGCCATCATCCGAAGCGTCGAGCCCAGTGTGCCCATCTACTCGAGCACCTGGGACCACGTGCCCGAGTGGGACGGGCATCTGAACTGCTGGGGCATCGGCCCCCACGGCAGCTTCCCCGTCGGCAAGATGCGCGAGCGTCTCGCCGCGGGCGACACCCTCTGGTTCACCACCGACGGCCATATGTGCCTCGACACCCCCTACTGCGCCGTCGAGCGGCTATTGCCCTGGCTGTGCTGGAAGTACGGCGTCGCCGCGTACGAGTTCTGGGGCGTGAACTGGTGGACCTATGACCCCTGGGACCGCGGCTGGCACACCTTCATCTCCCAGAGCGACGACGGGGCGAAGTACTACTACGTCCGCTACCCCAACGGCGACGGCTACCTCACCTATCCCGGGAAGCACGTGGGCGTGGACGGTCCCGTCAGTTCGATCCGCCTCGAGCAGGCTCGCGAGGGAATCGAGGACTTCGAGTACTTCCGCCTGCTGGACGAGTTGCTCGAGAAGGGCAGGGCGCGCGGCCTGAGCGTCCGAGAGGCCGAGGCCGTGCGTGCCGAGGCCGCCGCCTTTGTCAGCATTCCCAATAAGGGCGGCCGCTACTCGACCTCGTTGCTCCCCGACCCCGACGCCGTGCCGCGCTTGCGCGCGCGTCTGGGCGAGGCCATCGAGCGCCTGGCCCGCCGCCTCCGTTGAACCGGCGTTCTCAGTCCAACTCCACGATCCGGAACTGGCCGTTGGTGAAGGGCAGCGGGGGCGTGATGCCCGCCAGCTTGCCTGAGAGGTACAGGTGGGCCAGGATGCCGAAGTCGTGCCCGTGAGCCGTGTCGTAGGCGTTGATCGTGAGCTTGCCTACCGACGTGCCCACGATGCCTACGTCGTCCGCCGTGAAGAAAGCCGTATCGCCGCCGGCGTCCACCCCCGCGGCCAGGATGCTCCCGGCGCCCCACCGGCCAACCGTGAGACTGCCCACCGAACTCCACGTGCGCCACAGCACATCCTGAAGCGTGCCCGTGACGGTGGCCTTCCCGATGGCCTGGTTGCCGAGGAAGCCCAGCGTCATGTCGGCCCCGCAGTCGCCTGTGAGGGTGAGCGAGGAGAGCCAGGGGGCAGTGAGCGAGCCATCGGCCCACCCCGCCGCCTGGATGCCGCTCACGCCGCCAGTGGCGTTGACCACCAGGTTCCCGATCCGTCCGGCAGCCAGCTTGCCGATGGAGAGCCCCTTTGCATCCACGCCCGTCACCAGGAGCGTGCCGGAGAGCGTGCCCGCGATCTTTGGGGAGCCCAGGAGGTTGGCCTCGATGGCGCCCGCCCAGTTGCCCGTGACGCTCGGCTTCGGGATGCTGCCGGTGACCCGCACGTCGGCCGCGATCGAGCCTGTGATCTTGGCCGACGTCAAATCGCCCTGGATGATGGCGTCGCCGGTCAGGTTGCCCGTGAGCGCGAGCTTCGCCACCGTGCCCTGGATGTGCAGCGCCGTGCGGTCCGCCGTATCGCCGTCGAAATCAATGTCAGGGGAGAACCTGCTGATGCCGCCCACCGGGATGCCGTTGAGGTCGAAGCCTGTGATGCCGCTCCGGAGCGCCAGCGAGGCCACGGGCCTGTCGCAGATGAAGAACGCCAGATCGGTGGGCAGCGCGCGCTTGTCGCTGACCTTGCCCACGGCGTCGGCGCCCGACACGGCGATGCCGAGCCCCGTCTTCTGCGCTGCGCCGACCAGGGTGATCGAAGAGATGGCGTTGGGCGCCTTGAACACCACGGCCACGTCGTCCAGGGTGATGTCGTTTGTGACGTCGCAGTCGTAGACGCTTACCCGAGCGCCGCCCGCCCACACGATATGCCCGACCAGCCGGCCCAGGTCGCGAATGGTCAGGTCGTACCAGCCCGTGTTTCCGCCGCTCACCCCCGCCCCGGTGAGTGGGTCGTAGGCGCTGTTGGGAGCGCCCGATACGCCCACATAGTAGGTGCCACCGGTCATGAAGGTGTACTCGAGATACGACCCGCCCGCACCGAGCTCGAGGCCGAACCCCGTGCCGTCGTCGTTGACCGTCAGTGGAGTGCCCGCCGCGTCGAAGAGGCGAAGATAGGTGTCGGGCGCCCAGACGGACAGCAGGTCAGTGTCGAAGCCCACGCGCTGGCCGGCCGCCACGGTGAAGGAGTACATGTCGACGTCATTGGCCGGGTTGAGGGAGTCCGAGCGCCTGAGCGAGCCCCCGGCGAGCAATGTCCCCAGGTTCATCGCCAGGCCGATGGTGCCGGCGGGCTCCGGCCCTAGGTCGGTGAGGGTCAAGCTGTAGCCGCCCACGCTGCCCGCCGCATCGCCTGCGCCTGTGAGCGGGTCGTAGGCCGTGTTGCCGCTGCCCGACACGGCGACATAGTACGTGCCCGACGTGGCGAAGGTGTACTCGAAATAGGCCTCCGCAGCGTCGGCCTCAGGGGCGGGGCCGACCTGGTTGTCGTTGCCGGTGAGAGCGGTGCCCGAGGCGTCGTACAGCCGGAGGAACGAGTTGAGGCCGCCGGCGGCCGGCTTGTCCACGTCGAAGGCCACCCGCTGGCCGGCGGCCACGGTGAAGGAGTACATGTCGACGTCGGTGCCGACGATGATGGACTGCCCCGTGACCGAGATGGGCGAGGCGCCAACGGCTCCGAGGCCGGTGGCCTCGCCGATCGTGTCGTCGGGGTCCTCCTCCCCGGTCACCAGGATGTCATCGAGATACCAACCCTCCGCCGTGGTCGAGGAGTTCGAGGTGAACTCGATCTTCAGCGTGTGAATCCCGCCGAGGAAGACTTCGAGGTCAACGGTCTGTTGCGTCCACTGGGTCAGCGTGACGGACCGGCTGCCCACCACCGTCGAGTCGATGTACACACGCCCGATATCCACGCCGGGCTCGGTGGAGGCCATCAGGTGCCAGTAAGTGAGCGTGGCCGCCACGTAGTTCGTGAGGTCAATGGTGCAGCTCATCCACGCCGTCATGTCGTTCTGGTAGGTCGGGTTGAGCGTGTTGCCGCCGTAGCCCGTGCCAGCGCAGTAGGCCTTGCGCGTGCCCCCGTGGGTGCCTCCGTAGCCGAAGGTGTCGGCCACGATATTCCAGTAGGCTGGGGTTCCCGAAGGATTGGAATCTCCAACGGTCCACCCATTCGTGGCCAGGGACCCGCTCTCGAAGGTCTCGGACAGGATGGTCACGCTGAGCAGCACCCGCGGCTCGAGAGCCTCCAGCGCCAGGCGCCGACGCCCCCTGCCGCCCTCTCGACGCGCCCCACACCCCGTGCCCCTGCAACCCATGGTCCCACCCTCCAAGCAAGGCTTTCCCAAGCGCAGCGGGCCGCCGCTGCACACATCACACGAGCATGTAGACGAAGACCTTTCCAGACGCCGCGATGGAATCTGGCCCGAGCCCTTGGCCGTAGGCAGGCAGGGCGCCCCTGCTGCTCCGCCGATGGGACTTGTATCACACCCGCGCCTGCCTGTCAAGAGGGTCGGGGCCGGAGGGTGTGGGCCGGAATTGTAGGCAGGGTGATTGTCTCCGGAGCCTGAAGGGCTCGCATGGGATAGCCCAGGGCAACGCCCTGGGTTCAGCGGGCTCCACGGGTCCAGCCCTGAAGGGGCGAGATAGAAGCTCTCGATTCCGCCCTGTCAGGGCTGCCGCGG
>Ga0116146_1001301_pt1 | contig 26072 bp, 16 predicted proteins | sample AD_JPNHG2_MetaG_FD_89748 | JGI IMG/M metagenome (GOLD analysis project Ga0116146, IMG submission 89748) | Active sludge microbial communities of municipal wastewater-treating anaerobic digesters from Japan - AD_JPNHG2_MetaG | ecosystem: Engineered > Bioreactor > Anaerobic > Digestate | place... | reverse complement strand
ATGCCGAGCGGTTTCCACTGTCCAAAAATTAACGCAGCAAGAGCCAGGAAGCCTAAACCTGCAACATTACCGTTAAACTCTGAAGAATAGGTGACAAGAATAATTGCTCCAGCAAGTCCAGCTAATGCTCCAGAAATTCCGACTGCAATATATCGCATTGTATACACATTAACACCTGCGGCATCGGCAGTTTGTGGATGTTCACCACACGCTCGCAAACGGAGGCCAAATGGTGTTTTATACAAGAGGAAATAGGAAATTATAAGAACCGCTAACATAACCCAGGTAGTTGCATACGTCTTGGTAAAGAACATGGGACCAATGATGGGAATTTTGCTTAACAGAGGAATATCGGTAGGGATAAAACCCATCTGAATATGAATATTTCCAGAACCGGTAATTGTTCGAGCTAAAAAAACAGTCAGTGCTCCGGCTATCATGTTGATTGCAGTACCGCTGATAACCTGATTAGCTTTAAGATTGATGCTTGCTACTGCATGGAGCATGCTAAAAGCAATACCAGCAATCATTGCTCCTAATAGTCCAATCCATAAAGATGTAGGCCCGAGGTATGGATATAAGTCATGAATAATAACAGCTGATACAAACGAACCAATTACCATGAGCCCTTCCAGTGCTATATTAACAACACCCGAGCGCTCACTGTAGAGCCCTCCGAGAGCAGCTGTCAAAAGCGGAATGGTGAAGCCAATTGCATAAGGGAAAATACTAATGAGTGTGTTCATGCTGCTGCCTCCGTGCTGGTTTCTTTATTCGCCTTTATCTTTTTCATTATCTTCTCGTAGAGATTTTCAAAAAGAATACTCGTTGCAGCAAAATAAATAATAATTGCTATAATTGTATCACCAATATCAGGTGGGATATGCGTCATTGCACTCATGTAGCCTTTCCCGGAGTGCAGAATTCCAAAGAAAAATGCTGCTGCTGCTACTCCCCAGGGAGAATTCGCACCAAGGAGGGCGACAGCTATGCCATCAAATCCTGCAGCAGGGAGCACTCCAATCTGCATATTGTATGCATAACCGACATAGAACGCTGCACCAGCAAGTCCTGCAAGACCTCCAGAAATGCCCATTGCAAGGGCAACATTTTTCGGTACATTTATACCAGCATATTCTGCTGCATATCGGTTAAAACCAACTGCCTTAAGCTCATATCCCAGTGTTGTCTTATCAAGTATTATTGCAATGATTATTACTGCGATAATAGCAATAAAAATTCCCAGATTGATGTAGGAGCCCTGAAATAGTTTTGTCAGCCAAGACACTCGCAACGAAGCATAATCCGGGATACGAGCAGATTCTGTTTCGAGCATCGGTCCCTTAAAATACGCTGGTACTGTGTAGTACACCATCCAGTAAGCAATCCAGTTCATCATGATAGTCGCAACTACTTCATGCACATTAAAAATTGCTTTGAGTAATCCAGGAATTGCAGCCCACAGTGCACCTGCCAGCATTGCTCCAACAATGATAATCGGAAGCATAAGCTCTTTAGGTAGTTTAAGGGTAAGCGCTAAAGCTGTTGCCATAAGACCACCTGCCAGCATTTGCCCGGAAGCACCAATATTAAAAAGACCTGTTTTGAACGCAAAAGCAACCGAAAGACCGGTTAATATTAACGTCGTTGCAGAACCGAGCGTATTCCCAAAACGCTCCATATTCATAAGTCCACCGCGGAACAAATATGCATACCCTTCTATGGGATTTGATCCGGTAACTAGCATAAGTAAGGCTCCGCCGATAAGACCGAGCACTACTGCTGCTAAAGCTGTAAATAAACTTTTAGTCCACTTCATGCAGCACCTCCATGAGCAACACCAGCCATCATGAGACCAATTTCATTTTCATTCGTTTCTTCTGGTTTTTTAATTCCTACAAGTTCACCATGACTGATAACTGCGATTCTGTCTGAAAGATCCATAATCTCATCAAGCTCTAGTGAAACGAGCAGCACCGCTTTACCTCTGTCACGTTGTTCTACGAGACGTTTGTGAATGTATTCAATAGAACCGACATCGAGACCACGGGTTGGCTGAACGGCTATGAGAAGCTCCGGGTCGTGAGATATTTCTCGGCCAACAATAGCTTTTTGCTGATTACCACCAGAAAGTGTTCGTGCCAATGATATAGAACCAAGACTTGAACGCACGTCGAAATTTTCAATAATTTTTTGTGCATTAGCTTTTATTTCTTTTTTATTCAGAAAACCATGTTTTGAATATGGCTCTTTATAATAAATCTCGAGAATAAAGTTTTCTTCAATTGTATAATCGAGTACCAGTCCTCGTTTCTGCCGATCTTCTGGAATGTGAGCCATTCCCTCTTCTATTCTGGTACGAATTGTATCATGTGTTATGTCTTTACCCTTAAATTTTATAGTGCCAGATTCGGCTCGTCGTAGTCCTGTAAGAACCTCTACGAGCTCAGTTTGTCCATTGCCATCGACACCAGCTAGTCCGACAATTTCTCCTTTTCGTACAGTCAGACAAAAGCCCCGCAGTGCAGGTATTTTTCTGCTCGAGAGCGCATGCAGGTTTTCAATCTCGAGCACAACATCACCAGCTTCTTGTGGTTTTTTATTGACAGAAAAACTTACTGCTCGACCAACCATCATTTCTGCCATCTGTGCTTCATTGGTTTCTGCGACATTGACTGTACCTATCACTTTGCCTCGCCGGATTACAGTACATCGATCTGCAATAGCTTTTATCTCTTTAAGCTTATGCGTAATAAGAATTATAGATTTTCCTTCCTTAATTAGATTACGCATAATGTTCATGAGATCGTTTATTTCCTGCGGTGTTAGCACAGCAGTCGGCTCATCGAAAATGAGAATCTCGGCATTCCGGTATAGCATTTTTAATATTTCCACACGCTGCTGCATACCAACTGATACATCTTCAATTTTTGCCCAGGGATCAACATTGAGACCATATTGCTCAGAAAGCTCTTTGATCCGTTGCGCTGCTTCTTTAATCTTGATAAACGGTCCAATTGTTGGCTCAAGACCAAGAATGATGTTTTCAGTAATCGTAAAATTATGTACCAGCTTAAAATGCTGGTGCACCATACCAATGCCGAGTTCATTAGCAACATTAGGATTACTAATATGCACAGGTTTTCCCCGCACACGAATTTCTCCTGAATCAGGCCTGTAGAGACCAAAAAGGACACTCATCAGTGTTGATTTCCCAGCACCATTTTCACCAAGTAATGCAAGAATCTCTCCCTTTTTTAGTTGAATACTAATGTTGTCGTTTGCAACAATACCAGGGAAAGTTTTGGTTATATTGAGCATTTCGATTATATACTCATAGTTAGAACCATCCACTTGCCCATGCGGCTGTTTGTCCATGATTCCTCCTGAAAAAGTAAAATTGGAGTATCTTTCATATTATTATAGAAAAGCATAAAACGCAATAAATATGCGTGCTCAAAGTAGTATTTATAACACTATTCGACCTTAAAACTCTGAATCTGATCAATAACTGCCTGAAATTGCCGTGTAAAATGCTGATTCAGTTCATTTACGCGATTAATCGAATCTCTGATTTCATTGGTACCTGTTGCGACTTCTGCTATACCATGCCGTATTTCAGAGGAAACATTCCGAACTGTTTCAAAAATTTCTGAAAGTAAACGGGTATTTTCATCTACCGATGAAACATCTTCTTTAACATGAGCAGTATAACTATTGAGCTGATTCATTGCCTGCATGACCTGATCACTGCCAATCGCTACCTCTTTGAGCGCCTGTAATATTTCATTAAAACTCATGCCCATTTCCTGGACTTCCCGTTCGATTTCAGAAAAAATCGCAGCCGTTTTTTCAATGGTCTGTCCCGTTAAATCGACACCATCCTTCATCGATCGAATTGCAGTGCTGATATTCTTTGCATTTGTTGCTGTTGCCTCAGCAAGATTACGTATTTCATCTGCAACGACTGCAAAACCAGCTCCAAGTTCTCCTGCATGCGCAGCCTCAATAGCAGCATTCATTGCAAGTAAGTTCGTCTGTGCTGCAACCTTTGCAACCAACGAGTTCATATCGCTAATCGACTTCATGCGGTTTTCAATAAGCTCGCGAAACGAAGCTTTTGTCTCTTCCAGTGATGTGCCGCCCGTATGTGCTATTTCAACTAGCTTATTTACCGTTTCGGTTCGTTTTTCAGATAATTCAGAAAGATTCTTTATTGAAGCCTGCATTTCCACAATTGAAGCTGTCGATTCTTCAACCATTGCAGCCTGTTCCACTATGCGCTGGCTATATTGATTGACCGATTGAACAATAACACTGGTCTTTTCTTTTGATGCATCCATATGGCTATCGAGTGCTACAGAACGATCGTTGATTGCTTTTATATTTGCTGCTATTTCTACAATTGCCACACTGCTCTCATGTGTTGACTGGAGAATTTCAGTATTGAGTTCTTTTGCCTGTTCTATTGCTGTTCTGATTTCTTTAATAATTGACTGCAGATTTGTCACAAATATATTAAACTTTTCAGATACCAACCCAATTTCATCTTTTGTTACTGTAAGACGACCTGTCAGATCGCCGGTACCTGTCACCATCTCATGCAGTGCAACCTGAAGCTGCTTTAAGTTTTTTAATGCAAGCCGGAGGAGCAGCTGAACAACAAAAGCTATTATGAGCGATGCCAGTAAAGAAATAAGTATTGCCAGTTTATTTAGCTGCCAGAATCCAGGTAAAAAGTCGGTGAGGGGCATGATCGCTGCTATTGAATAACCCGAATTACCAATCGGAGATTTAGCAAGAATATACCTCGTTCCATTATTTTCAAAATAAGAAATGCCAGCATAGCCTTTTAATTCATTGAGTTTGCCCATAATAAAATCATTTAATTTTGATGCTTCTGTTTTTTCTGAACTTGTAATTAAAATTGATTCAGTTGAATCAATGAGAAAGATTGTACTATTTTTACTTGGAGCAGCGCTTTTAAATTTATTAACCACTTCTGTTATCGCAATGCCTATACCGGCTATACCGAGCGTATCACCATTGTGACGAACAAGTGCATTAAACCATAAATTGGTAGTTTTAAGGCTTTCGTTATAATCAACATTTAAAAGCACTGCTTCCGGAGAAGAGAGACTACCAAAAAACCAACTATCATCTGGATTATTGGGAGATAAGGTATTTAAATATTTCCCTCTATCGTAATAATTGCCAGTAAGTTTATTGGCAGCAAATGAATTTGTAAAACCCTCCCTCGAAGCCAGTTCTTCCATTGTAGCTACAACAAGGGTGGTCAGCCGAGCATCATTCTCTGAAGACAAAAACCAATCGATTAACACCGGGCTCCTTGCAAATGTTAGCGAAGCCTCAGTACCACGTGTTATTTCAGTCTGTATATCTATTTTTATTGAATCTAGCAAAGCCGGTATCTGGCTGTAAAACCTGTTTTCAATCACAGCTTTTACAGGAAACGTTGCTAAACCTAATGCCAACAATATAGCAATGAGTATTGATACGATAGTGACAATGCTAATTCGCTGCTGAATAGTCATAAAACCTCCCTGATTTCATATCTATGAATAGAATATTACAAATCCGGGTATCTATTCCGAACTTGCTTCAAATTGGGATATATAGTAAAGAAAATATCAACTAACTCAGGATCAAATTTAGTCCCTTTCAATTTTTTTATTTCATCGAGCACTTGCCCTTCTTCCCATGATTCTTTATAAACACGTTTTGAAGTAAGAGCATCGTATACATCCGCAAGTGCTACAATACGGCCAGCAATTGGAATTTCTTCTCCCTTGCGCCCCAGCGGCTTGCCATGCTCATTCACTTTTTCAGGCTGCAATGTAAATGGGTTTATATATCCAGGATATCCTGTTCCATCCCAATTTTCATGATGGGTTAATGCAACTTCATACGCCATTGTATCAAAATCTGACTGGGGATCATTAAAAAGCCTCGCTCCAAAACAGGTATGCTGCTGCATAGTCTCATATTCTTCTGGTGTGAATCGAGCTGGCTTTTTTAGTATTAAATCAGAAATTGCTACCTTACCGACATCATGGAGCATTGCTGCCAGTTTCAAGATATCTTTATTTTTAATTATTTCTTTTTCACTTAAATTATGACGCTCCGCCCATGCTTCATATAGCTCTACAGCATATCCTGCAACACGGTTTACATGTGATCCCGTTTCTTTGGGATCACGCAGTTCTGCCATGCGAATCATTCTGATAATCATGGAACGGGTTAAGTATGCACGTTGTAAAGCGACCGTCGCATTTGCTGCAAAATGTGTTACGAGAATTTCATCATCTTTTGTAAAAGGGACAATTTTCCCATTATCATCGAGCGCATTTATAATCTGAATAACTCCAAGAATTTTCCCTTCCTGCGTTTTAAGTGGTACGGTTAACATCGATTTAGTACGATACCCTGCTTCCTTGTCATACCATGAATTGTACTTGTATGGCGCTTTTTTAGATATTTTATACACATCGGGTATAGAAAGCGCTGTACCGGTTAATGCTACATAGCCAGAAATGGTTTGATCATTGATTGGAATGGTAAAAATGGTATAGATTTGCTTTTCTCCTGGCTTAAGGTGCTTTTGAATGGTATCATTTTGAGCATATTTTATGGCAAGCACATCATTTTCTTTAATATAAATTGAACCAGCATCCGCATTAACAACACGTCTCGCCTCTTGCAAAATGCGTTCAAGCAGGAGGTCATAGTCCCTTATTTTATTGAGCTCTGAATCAATACGGAGAATACTCTGAATTTCATCACTGCTTAATGCCATTGCAATTCCAATACCTATATAAAATACTTATGGTTGATTTTCTTAAAGCAAAATATTTTTTCAATTACTATTATCTATTATTTGGACACATTTTGCAATCAAAAAGTTGATTTTTTCTATTTGTTGACATGCAATACGTACCGTGCCATAATCCTCACGAAAGGAAAATCACCATGCATACCTGTCCCTCAAGTGAATATTTACAAAAAGTCCATCCGGTAGCGTACAGCTTTATCAAAGAATTACAGACTGCTTTTGATTACATTTCTGTACTTGGTACCGACTCATCGGGATTGGCTTTTTCTGCAACACCCGGCGAACTTCGCGTGTCTGATTCCCGCTGGATTGAACGAGGATTTGTTTTCCGTGCTCAACGCAACGGTAAAATAGCAGAATACGCCTGCACTGAGCTTCCTCAAACTGCATCATACATACAGGAAAAATTAGACGAACTGTTATCATCACCAGTTACAGCAATTCAGTATCCCCTCATCCCCGATGAGCCTGCACAAAAACAGTATTTCGCAACTATCGAAAAAGATCCGTTTACAGCTCCACCAGAATCAATCCTTTCTGTATTGGCAACTATCAGGGACAGACTTGCTGCATATTCCAAAGAAATCATACACACATCAGCCGTAGCAGAGTTTATGCGGGTTTCCAAGATTTTTATCTCTCCTAACCGATCGCTCGAGCAATCGTTCTATTGGAGTCAGAGCTACCTCATAGGACTGGCACGAAGAGGAAACAGAACAAAAGAAATTTACCGCTCATTTTCAGGCTTAAAAGGGCTAGAACTCCTCGATGAAATGGCTACAGAAATTGATGACGCTGGTGCTGTACTCATGGAGCTCCTTGATGCATCATCAATCGAACCAGGGGTCTATGATGTAATCCTCGATCCCGATGTATCAGGGACACTTGCTCATGAAGCCTTTGGCCATGGTGTGGAAATGGATATGTTTGTAAAAAAAAGAGCACGAGCTGCTGAATATCTAGGTCAACCAGTAGCTAGCTCTATTGTACAAATGTTTGATGGCGCAGCAGACGTACAGCATTGCGGAAGCTATCTCTTTGATGATGAGGGACAGTTCTCTACCACCACACAGATTATCAAAGACGGAATATTACTAACTGGAATTTCGGACACACTCTCAGCACTGAAGTTAGGAACTAAACCTACCGGAAATGGTAGACGTCAGGCATACGATCATAAAGCCTATGCACGCATGACCAATACCTACTTTGCACCAGGAAATGATACTTTGGATGCTATGATTAAAAGCATTGAATATGGCTGGCTGCTACAGAAGATGAATTCCGGCATGGAAGATCCTAAAAACTGGGGTATACAGCTTATAGTGCTTATCGGTCGGGAAATAAAAAATGGCAAACTGACAGGAAAGGTAGTAAATCCTGTTGTCTGCTCTGGATATGTTCCCGAAGTGTTATCAAATATCACTATGATATCGAAAGATTTTGAACTCTCTGGCTCTGGACACTGTGGCAAAGGCTACAAAGAATATGTAAAAGTCTCGGCAGGCGGGCCTTACATAAAAACGAAAATGAGGTTAGGTTGATGTTAGAAAGAATAAAAGAATTATTACAGCAAACAAACACTATTAGTGATTTTCGTATAACAGAAATTCGTAAGAGTGGTCTCGAATGGTATCTCATTGGGAAAGAAATCGAAACAGCTCGCTCAAAAGATACACTGGATTATGAGGTCGCTGTATATGTAGATAGTAATAATGGCAGCACGCGGGGTGCCTGTATCTTTCATATTCAGCCAACTATGAGTGTAAAAGAAATTACTGCATCAATAAACCGGGCAGTTCAAACGGCAGAGAGCATTCACAATGATTGGTATCCTATTCCAGAAGCTCACCATGCAAACAATCCTGCCCCAATCCCCATGAGCCAATTTGCTAAAATGAGCTTATCCCAAGCAATGCAAACTGTCTGTGATTCACTGTATAAGCATAATGGCTTAGATGGGGCAACCATCAATTCACTTGAAATATTTTTAACAAAAATTGATGAACACATTATCAATTCCCGCGGAATTGATATTTACATTTCTAAATTTCATGGCTACACAGAATATATTGTTAACGCTGGATCTGGAAAAGAGGAAATAGAACTCTATGACAGCATTCACTTTTCAGAACCGCTCCTGGACACACTCAGCAATACAGTGAGATTAAAACTTAAGCAAGCCCATGACAGGCTTGCTGCCATACCAACACCGGATTGTTCAAACCTTCCTGTTATTTTTTCAGGCTCTCCTGCTGAAGAGTTTTATCGGTACTGGTTTCAGGCATGTCAGAACAGTGCCCACTATCAGCACACAAGCCCCTTTGCGCTGGGAGAAAACATTTCAGTACCTGACGCCACAGGTGATACTATAACGCTCAGTGCAGTACCGTTTGTATCAGGATCCCCATTTTCCCGACCCTATGATTCCGAAGGTTTTGCATTGAAACCAATTACCTGTATTGACAATGGCATACTGACAATGCTGACGGGTCCGTTAAAATATGCACACTATCTCAAGCAACAGGCTAATGGAAGTCATCCGCTCTTTGAATTATCAGGAGGAAAACAATCAAAAACAACACTCACGGACAAGGATCATCTTGAAGCAGTATCGTTTTCTGATTTTTACCTCGATCCAAGCACGGGTAATTTTGGCGGAGAACTACGTCTCGGATACCTCGTCACCCATGGGAACCGGATTCCTGTAACAGGAGGTTCTATTACAGGAAGCATTCCAGAAAACCGTGGAATGATTCTCTTTTCACGCGAGCTTGTTGATTATGCTACCTGTCGAGCACCAGAAATCTGTCTGGTGCCACACGTAAGAATTGCAAAAGCCACGTAACAGGTATTGTGACTGGCACCATTTTCCCGTTCATTACTATGCTACGTTACTACGCGCTTTTTGCTTTGGAGTAATTCCGGCAAAAGAAAGTGAATCCGATTGCCGGACGCTTTACTATGCTACGTTACTACGCGCCTTTTGCCTTGAGCCATATATTGAGCATTGCAAGAGCACGGTCTGCAGTGCGAAAGGTAGGAACACCACGCCGCTCAAGCTCTCGAGCAAGCGGATCATAGAGTGCACCTGAGTCGACTACAGCCACCCATGGTTTCTTTGTCGCATGAATGAGCTTTCCATAGAGTCCTGCTATTGATGTATCCAGCGTAACGTCTTCTGTATGTCCTTCGCCTTTAGCAAGCGTATTCATTCGTACGGTGAGCGGTACAATGCCTACAATACCCGTATCGACATTTTCATCTTCGAGTACTGCTTTGAAGGTTTCGTAGTATGCCGTATCATCTGCCATCGGTGTAAGATCGACCGGATTATGGACATCAACAATGTCGCTGATTTTTGCGTCCTTAAAAATAGCTTCAAGTTTTGGGTGTGATGATGCACTAAACTCTGTAAGTGACAATGACCCAAGATTATCAGCAAAAGCAACACATTCAAACCCGGCATTGGAAACAGCACCGAGCTTATAACCTTTTGCCTGTTTCCCTTCCAGCAATGAAAACATCGTCATTGCATCATCGAACTCATCGAGACTTTCTGCAACAACAACACCTATTTGTTTAAGAAGCTCTCGTGTTACAGGATAATCGCCTGCGATTGATGCAGTATGGCTTGCACTAGCAGCAGCTCCTGCTGCGGTTCGTCCAGCTCTATAGAAAATCACGGTCCGTCCTGATGCTATAATTTTTTTACAAGCACTAAGCACTTTAGCACCATCGAGAGGCTTAAATCCCTCAACATACACTGCAAATGTTGTTATTTCTTTATCTTGCTCCAGATATTCAAGGTAATCACCGATAGTAACGTCCATCTGGTTACCGCACGTGATTACATATTTGGGATTGATATCGGGATGTTTTGATATTCTGCAAATTGCAAATGCACCCGATTGCGAAATAACAGCCATTGGTGCTACCTTGCCTTTTGGCATAGGAAGCTTATATTCAGGAATAAAGAGTGTGTTATATTTTCCTGGCACCGAACGAATACCAAGACAGTTGCCACCATTCAAGAGCGGGCCGCGCGAGACAGTCGTTCGTGATTTTGCTAGCGCTTGTTTCATGCGCGCAACAAGATCCTCGGTGCCTGATTTTTCTTCGAGACCTCCAGGAATTACTATAACACTTTCTGCCTTATCCAGTTCAGCAAGTTCTGCGATGCACTGAGGTGCTTGCGCTGCAGGAATAACGAGCACAAAGAGATCGACTTTTTCAGGCAAACTCTGTACATCAGGGACACATTTACAGCCATCAAGTTCTGTAAGACCTGGTTTTACTACATAGAGACGTTTGGTATCAAAACCATTTTCGATAAGATTTCTTAATATGATGCGTCCATTATTCATGCCTTTTTCTGAGACACCAATTACTGCAGCACTAACTGGTTGTAAAATATTTTTAATTTTATTAACCGGCCTGTTTTTTTGGTTTATATTTACAGGCTCTTTAGAATCAGTAAACGCAATATCACTACCTGCAGAACCAAGCTTAATGAGTACGTCGAGCGCAATGAGTCTGCTATCCTTCGTTACAACAAATGGGTTAATTTCAAACTCAGTAATGCCAAGGTTTGCCAGTGTATTTGCTGCATCAATAAATTTCATGATGGTATTGACAAGTACTGTTTCTTCCAGAGCTATTTTGGTACCGCGAAGCCCACCGGCAAGCAGATTACGTACAGCATTAGTAGCAAGCACTTTCTCCACAAGTTTCGGCGATGCTGTGAGCGGACTAAAAAATACATTTGCTTTTCCGGGAATAAATTGTTTTGCAAGGAATTCGGTATAAATACCACCAGGACCGAATGATATGATGGGACCAAAATCACGTGCAAATCGGTAACCAATAATTATTTCATGCCCAAGTTTCGTATCATAGGGAATAAATTCATTAACCGTATATCCGTGCACAGTGTAATTTTTAAACCGTGCCTCCATATCCTGTATGGTTTTATGGACAGTTTCAAAATTATTGTCTACAATCTGCACACCACCCATTTCGGTTTTGTGCAAAATTTCTGGAGATATTACTTTGACAACAGCTTTAGGTCCTTCAAAAAGCATCCCTGCACCAAGTTCTTGTGAATTTTTTATAAAAACATTTCGAGGTGCTGGAATATCCAGTGCCTTGAGCACTGCAAGACCTTCATATTCAGTTAAAGCATCACGGTTTTCCGATCGTGCCTGTTCTACAATATTACGAATTGTAATTTCGTCCATATTCAAACGCCTTTAAGTTAATATCTACTAACGCTTCACCCTTACGGGCAAAAAGTTCTCGTATAGCATTTTTGAGGTTCTCTTCTTTAAGTGGAAGGAATCGTGAGGCAACTCCAACCAATACTATGTTTGCTGCACGCACATTTCCTGCTTCCCGAGCAAGGGCATCAGCATCAACGAGGACCTTGCGTGGGAGCGCATTGATTTCTGCCAGAACACTATCTATGTCAGGATAGTTTGGTATATTTTTTATCGGAGTAACAGCTGAAATCATTGTTCCTTGTTCGGCAGAAAGCCAGGGAAGGTAGCGCAATCCTTCAAGCGGCTCGAATGAAAGTATTAAGGAAGCACTGCCACGTGGAATAATGGGGCTTGCTGGTTCTTCTGTGCCAAGCCGGAGATGTGCTAATACCTCTCCCCCACGCTGGCTCATGCCATGAACTTCTGACTGTTTTACACGCAGACCTTCTGCCATTGCTGCACGCGCAATTACAACGGAAACAGAAATTCCACCCTGACCGCCAACACCACATAACACTATATCGTATTTCATGCTTTCCTCGCTTTCTTTAAAGCTTCCAGGCATTCGCGCACCATTACAATGACCGATGGGCCTCTATATGCAAGTTCTTCTTTTATAACAGCAATATTTTTCTCATTATCCATCTTATGCGCGCGCAACACACGGATATGTGCAGGATCGATTCCACAACCCTTAAGTATCGGCTCAAGTTGACTTGATGGCAAAATAGTCGGCTGAGCTCCAGTCATACCAGTAGTTGAGTTATCAAGGATTAACACTTTCATATTGGTTTTATGACTTACAGCATCAAGAAGGTTCGTGAGACCGGAATGATAGAAAGTTGAATCTCCAATAACAGCAACAACCGGCTCAAGCCCTACTTCTGCCGCGCCGCGAGCCATACCGACACTGGCTCCCATATCTACCGTAGTTTCTATTGCGCTGTAAGGAGGAAGAGCACCGAGTGTGTAGCAGCCAATATCACTTGTAACGGCATAGAGCATATATCCTTTGAGGGCTTCTTTAAGTGCTGTATAACTGTCCGCATGTGGACATCCTTGACAGAGCTGAGGCGGTCTCCCAACAAGTGAAATATTTTTTACCATCAATCCTTTGTTTTCCAGAAGTCCAAGTGCTTTGCGTACGATATCGGCATTGAGTTCTCCATCGTAAGGAATGGTACCGTCCTCTTTCCCATGAACAGGTTTCCCCGGAACAATACCGCGCAAGAGATGCTCGACGTACGGGTAGCCATCTTCGATGACGAGGATTTCATCACACGTTTCATACAAAGAGCGTATGAGCTCCGTGGGCATAGGGAAAAAGCCTATGTGGAGATGCATGGGGTCTGACCCTTTTGCCGCTCTATAGTCAGCAAGATTCTCTTTATAATACTGCAATGCTAAACCGGTAGTAATAACGCCGAGCGCTTTACTCCCTTTTGAAAGCAGATTCCATTTCACTGCATTTGATTCTTCAGACAGCATTGACTGCCGCGCAATTACTTCTTTCCACCTGCGCCGTGCTACAGCAGGCATGAGAATCCAATCCATTCCTTCTGGTTTTTTTATAAGGTTCTGTGATTTTTGATCACGGATATCTACAATAGATCGAGAATGCGCAAGCCGTGTAGTAATGCGTATCAATACCGGGCAATGATGCTTTTCTGAATAATCAAAAGCCTCATAGGTCATATCATAGGCTTCCTGCTGCGTCGCTGGTTCAAAACATGGTATCCGTGCAAAATCTGCAAGCAGACGTGAATCCTGTTCATCCTGTGAGGAATGCATACCGGGATCATCAGCAACAACAACAACTAGTCCGCCATTAATATTTACTAACCCAGAGTTTACAAAAGGGTCCATTGCCACATTGAGCCCTACATGTTTCATAGATACCATAGCACGTCTACCAGCAAATGATGCACCCAGAGCGCTTTCATACGCTGTTTTTTCATTAGTACACCATTGGGCTACAAATCGATTAGGACTATCCTGAGGAATTTTAGCTGCAAGTTCCTGCAGTGTTTCCATAATTTCTGTTGATGGAGTTCCGGGATATGCAAAAGCACCGCTTAATCCTGCATGAACTGCAGCATAAGCAATCGCTTCGTCTCCCATCAAGGTTTCTTGTGCCATATAAGCCTTCCTTGCTGGTAATATGTATGCCCTTACCGGGCACAATGATATAGAGAATAAAGCCAGCAAAAAATTGCTGGCTTTTTTAGTACACAGTTAAAAATACAATTCATACTCCTGCGGCACAGGTGCATTGTAAACATATTCAGCTTCTTTTTCTTTTAGAGCGATCCATGAATCAATGAGATTTTTTGGGAAAACAGGAAGCAAATATTCATTATCTTTTTTTAACCCTGCAAGCACATGGAAAAGCCCTGTTGGGAATGTATTTTTAGCAGTTTCCTGTGTTTTTGAAAAACCCATAGCCACAGGATCCATTTTTTTCTGAATGCCATCAAGTCCTGCGAGCAGCATTGCAGCTAGGAAGTAATACACGTTTGCGGTTGCATCTCCCGTGCGGAATTCAATTCGGGCCTCACCCTTCTTAAGGTAACCAGGAATACGCACAGCTGCAGCTCTGCTGGCCTGCGCAAACGTTGCTGCTACCGGTGCTTCGTAACCGGGAACCAGCCGTCTGTAACTATTCGTGCTTGGATTAGACCATGCAAGGAGCGATCCTTTTAGTGCATGACTCAAGATACCTGCAGTGTATGCAAGTCCCTGCTCAGAAAGTCCATACATACCTTCACCAGGGAAAATACTGCTGCCATTTTTCTCAACAAACTGATGCACGTGCATACCGCTCCCGGCTATTTTGTACATCGGTTTAGGCATAAATGTTACATAAAGCCCCATTTCTTGAGCAATTGTCTTAATAATCCATTTCGAGAGAACTACTGCATCAGCAGCTCCGACAAGTGATATAAAATTAAGTTCAATTTCAAGCTGCGCAGCACCTACTTCATGGTGGTGATACTTTACCGGAATGCCTGCATCCTGCATACAGGCTACAACTTCATTTCTGAGCTGGTTATAGCGATCATCTGGAGTAAGCCTGTGGTATCCTTTTGAAAGACCGAATCGCGGAACATCTTCATAATTCTCACCAATACCTTCACAGCTCTCAACCATATAATAGGAATGACTAACCGTCGTGGAATACTTAACATCATCGAACACGTAAAATTCAAGTTCAACGAGCATTTTGGCATCATCACCGATACCGGTTTTTTTCATATGCTCAACAGCTTTTTTAGCAATAGTTCTCGGATACTGCTCAAACAGCTCACCCTGTGTAGTCCAGACATCACAAAATGCATGCAGGATGCGGAACCCATCACGCTCCTCAACAAATGTTGCCTGCATGTCGGGAATTGCCACCATGTCACTGTGATGCACCTGGGCAAAGCCGAAATTGCTGGCATCAAAACCAATACCATTTTTGAGCACTTTATCAGTAACATACGATCGTGGAAGCGAAACCGACCGAAGCTGCCCGTTTATATCAACAACAAGCATGCTAAGATAATCAATATCATCAAGATTTCCAGAAAATTTGTATAATTTCATAAAATTCCTCCAGGGACAGTCTTATAGTAGTATGCTACACACATTTAGGCAAGTAGGAAATTTTGATAATTGCTAATGTCGTTTTGATTATTAAAACAAAACCGGCTTAAACGGTGGCGAACGCGTTACTGTGACGAAGCTTGGGTTACTGTCACGAAGCTTGTGAAGCCATCTCATTTTTTATTGAGACTAGCAAATTAGTGCGCTTCACAAGCTTCGTGTCACTAGAGGGATTGTTCCAGCTTTTCAGCTTTCAAAACGACCTCGTCGTGCATGCGCGCTTGATACGTGCGCATCTTTTCTGCAAGCTCCGGATCAGCAATACTCAGGATACGAACGGCCAAGAGGCCAGCATTTTTCGCACCATCGATCGCAACCGTTGCAACCGGTATACCGCCAGGCATTTGTACAATCGAAAGCAGCGAATCGAGGCCATCGAGCGATTTGCTCTTAATGGGAACTCCTATTACGGGAAGCTCTGTCATAGAAGCTGTCATTCCCGGTAGATGTGCAGATCCACCAGCTCCTGCAATAATCACCTTTATTCCCCTGCTTGCCGCTGTTCGGGCATATTCCACCATACGATCGGGAGTTCTATGCGCAGACACAATAGTAATCTCATACGCCACACCAAACTCATTGAGTATTTCAGCAGCTGCTTTCATAACAGGCAGATCAGAATCACTGCCCATAATAATTCCTACTGTTGGTTTCATAATCACTTCGTTAGACCTCCCGACAAGATTTTAATCCAGTTTCCTTATACGCAACCGCATTGATAAATATATCAATTCCCAGGAGGTTTTCCTGGTTTCTCCTTCGGTCTGGATGAACTTCTGCATGAATCGATGCTTCGGGATGCGGCATAAGGCCAAACACTCTTCCTGTACTGTCACAGATACCGGCAATATCACGCATGGAACCATTAGGATTGTCCCTGTATCGTACTGCAACTTGTCCTGCTCGTTCGAGCGCATCGAGGACAGCATCATCTGCAACAAAACGGCCTTCCCCATGACGAATGGGAAGCAACCGCGGTGCAAGACCTTTTGTCCAGACACAGCGCGAGTTTTCAGGGAACTCTACAGGCACCCATGTATCGAGAAACGTGCCCTGAATATTGTGAATTAACGATACCTCTGGTGTCATAGCGATTTCTGTTTCATACCTGTTCCGTGCCTGATCGGCAGGAGAGCCTAAGTTATTCCCGCAACGAGGGAGCAAACCTGATTTCACAAGCGTCTGAAAACCATTACAGATTCCAATAACGAGCCCGCCTTGCTCAATAAACGTTTCAAGAAGTGGCCGCAATTTAAGTAATAATAAATTTGCAAGCACTCTTCCTGAACCTAAATGGTCACCAAAAGAAAAGCCGCCTGGAAACCCGAGGTAATCAGCTTTTAGCAACAATTCCGGTTTTTCAATAACATTCTGGATATGCTCAATTTCTCCATGAGCTCCTGCAATCTCAAATGCTTCCCGAAGTTCATCCTGCGCATTGATGCCATATCCAGTTACGATGAGTGCATGCGTTTTCATACATTCTGCTCCTTGCCGTCTGTATTGTGTACTATGAGGTAGTTAGCAGTATCGCTCGCTTGTGTTTCTTTACTATTCATAAAGGTTTTTTTGAAGCTCTGCACCAGCTGTTCAAGAGGAATATGAGCCAGAACATCACTCTGGTACTTTATAACCATGTATTTAGATTGCTCCACAGTCCCAAGGTGATAGCAGGCTATACCCGACATCGTCTGTTCAAAGCGTTCTCGATCTTCCCTACGGACAGAAACAATAAAACGGCCTCCCGTTTCAGAAAAGAGCGCACGCACAATGCTTTGTGCTTCATCGAAACGTGGTTGCAGCTCATCAGTAAGTGCATCAAGCTTAATGGTGCACCCCAGCCTTCCACCAATACATGACTCTGCGAGTGCAACAGCAAGCCCGCCATCAGAGAGATCATGACATGATTGAACAATACGCCCCTGAATAGCCCGATGGAGCGCACGGTAGAGTCTATCGGTTTTACTAAAATCAATATCAGGCGCTGTACCACAGGAAAATCCGCAGACCCGTTCGAATATCGTACCACCGAGTTCCCCGTTTGTTTCACCAATTAAATAAATATAATCTCCGCTCCGCAGAAAATCTGTCGATGGTACTTTACGGACATCTTCGACTGCTCCAACGAGCGTGATGAGCAAGGTTGGCCTAACTGAAATTACTTTTCCTCCGCTCCGAGCATCATTTTTCATCGAATCTTTTCCGGAAACAAGTGGCAATCCATATGCAAGACAGGCTTCTTTAAGCCCCTCACAGGCGCGCACAAGCTGAGCCGCTTTGTAAGCACCATCTGGTGTTGCTGCTGATTCTACAGGGTCAGGCCAGCAAAAATTATCAAGAAGTGCAGCTTGTCCGGGAGTTCCTCCTAGAGCAATATGTGCCCGATACGCTTCATCTACTGCCATTCGTGCCATGATGCGCGTATCTGTGTCTCCATATCGCGGACAGATCCCATGTGTTATGGTTATACCAGAATAACTTCTGTGTGTGAGCTTTACGACACCACCATCACTTGGCGCATCGCGTTCGATTCCGGTGAACGGTTTTTCGACGGTGCGCGCCTGCACTTCATGGTCGTACTGCCGGATAAGCGGTTCCTTGCTCGCGACATTCGGTTCGGCAAGGAGAGCCAGAATGATTTCTTCACAGGTACCGAGCCTACGCTTCTCGCCACTCGCTGTAATGTGCACAACCTGCCAGCCAGATGATGCGCACGTTGACAAGCCAGCCGACGGTACGCCGGTGAGTAGCTGATCTGCCAGCGATTGTTTTACTAATGGTACGCCAGTGAGTGGCTGATTTGCCAGCGACGGGTCAGCCTTTCGCGTGTCCGACGATGTCCAGCTGACTACCGGCGAATCTGTCGATGGTGAGTCTTTTTGAGTCGAATTTTCCGACGGCAGATCTGTCCCTTGCTTTTCCTGTTTCTCAGGATTCCGATTTTGTTCGTGCACACGCACAGCTGCAAGAATTGGCTCAGGCCGATGTGGTGCTGTCCAGCGTGCTGGGAGTTCCATTACAGGTAGGCCCCGATGCAAAAACTCAAGCGGCAGGAGCCCAACGAGCTTTTCATGTGCTTCTATCTCGATGTATCCCGAATTGGTAAACTCGCCCACAACCGTCGCTTCTACATCCCTACGTCGTGCCAGTTCCATAAACTCCTCAATTTTCTCAGGAAGAACGGCAAGGCTCATGCGTTCCTGACTTTCTGATACGAGAATCTCCCAGGGGGACAGACCCTGATATTTGAGCGGACACGCTGATAGATTGATGCGCACGCCGCCTGAGCCTTCAGCCATTTCTCCCAGGCTGGAAGAAAGACCGCCAGCACCATTGTCAGTAATGGCTTCATAGAGTCCTCGATCACGGGCTTCCAGAAGAAAATCAGTCATGCGCTTTTGAATAATGGGATCTCCAATCTGGACAGCAGAAACTGGACTCGTTTCATCAAGCGCCAGGCTCGAAAACGTTGCGCCATGAATGCCATCTTTACCAATTCTGCCGCCCAGCATTACTGCGAGCATACCGGGCTGCACTGCTTTTTCCCATGATGGTCTACCGTTAATGGTCTCCGGAAGAATACCGCCCGTGCCGCAAAATACGAGCGGTTTGCCACGGTAGCTTTCATCAAAAAGAAATGCGCCTGCAACGGTTGGTATACCTGACTGATTGCCGCCATCGACAATACCTTTGTGCACACCTTCCATGATATCGCGAGGGTGCATAAAACCATCAGGCATTTCCTCCTGCGGCGTATCGGGGTATCCAAAACAGAGGACATTCGTATTGAATATCGGTTTTGCACCTAAACCTGTCCCCAAAATATCCCTGTTCACACCAACGATCCCGGTAATTGCGCCACCATACGGATCGAGCGCACTCGGACTATTGTGTGTTTCGGCTTTAATACAGACTAGGGAACCAGGATAAAACTGTACTACCCCTGCATTATCGGTAAAAACCGAACGCAAAAAAGATACACGGTGACGCAATTCTTCAGTTACCGCACGAATGTATGTCTTAAAAAGCGAGTGTATTGTTTTGTTACCATTCTCATCGGAGTAATGAATCACCGCATTAAATATCTTATGCTTGCAATGCTCGCTCCAGGTTTGAGCAATCATTTCGATTTCGACATCGGTTGCATCCTGTGGTAATCCGCGAGCCTTGCGAGCAGCTATCGTTGCAGCATTGGCATAGTGATTGCGAATAGCCTGCATTTCAGGCAATGTTAACGCAAGCAATCTCTCGCGAGAGAGCGCTTCAAGCTCCGCGTCGTTCATGCCAGCAATCGGAATGAGTTCAGGTTCAGCCCTGTCATGTACAGCAGGACGCGGATACCGGTCAGGTGGCCGAACACCGCTATCCCATTCATGTTTGGAAATTACGAGTGCTGTCTGAACAAGTGGGTTATAAAACAGATGGGCAGCCTGTTCTGCTTCGGATTTTGAAAGCTTTCCACAGACAATATACTGTCGTGCAGTGCTCACATAACCTGCATCAATCCCTGCCAGCTTTAATGATTGCTGTACAGTAATTGCAAGCGTATCTGTAACACCGGGTTTCCATGCTATTTCGATGAGCCAGTCCCAGGGATATGGCCACGTCCATGCACCTGCACACAGTGTATCGTAATACATATCCTGAACGACAGGGTCCATAAATAAAAAACGAGCCGTTTCAGCTTGAATTGGCTCGTCTGCTATAATGACATCGACAGTTCGGACATGCGCACTGATGCCTAGCCGCTGTTCCAGTTTCTTAGCTGCCGCTGTACTCTCAAATGCTTCTTTTTTATACGCTATTTCTATACGCATACGGCAGTATAGCAAAAACTGAGCTTTTGGGACAATACATCGCATTGACTTATAATTAATCTCGTCGAAAAAATGTGGCTGCCTCATAACAAAATCTCGCCCAAAGGGTACACTACGCAATGGGGATAAAAACATTGAACAGCGAAGGGAGATGGTCCCCCCATGGCGCTACTTGAAGTCAACGAAATCAGGTAGCATTACTATACATAACACCAGCCACAGGAAGGACCATGTTTACGTTTAATTATTATGAACTCTATCGTAACAGTAAAGACCCTGTACAGTATGATGAAACCCTATTGGTATTATAAGATTCAGGACATCTGTACTCAGGCTCAAACTCGTCACAAACGCATTACTGCCACTTGGATACAGAAAACCTACACCATTCCCTATTCGACTCGCACCATTTGTAAAGTGATGCACCAGGTCGGTGGTATGCCCCAGAAACGAAAAAAGTATCAACGTAGTCAGGATCTGAGGGAGATAAAGCGACAGCTTAAAGCCTTCCAGAACGTACAGGTATATATTACAAGCAATCGCTCCAGCTATAGACAGTTGTGTCCTATGTTTGAAACCTGTCGTTATTGACAACCTCTATGGGATGTATAAAGATGTCTTGAGAACTTTGGCTGCTTGATCCTTGGGGGGGGGGGGAACCATCTCCCTTTGCTGATCAAAACATTTTATTTTTTTGACATATTTTTATCATATTGGTATGATAACAAAGTTTTAAGTTAATACGGAATTTCGGATAAAAGAAGATGAGCAAAATGTCGCAAGGCTTTATTTTGCTCATCGCGGTGGCGGGCGAAGAAAGAGAAAATTAATAATGATATTTAAGAAGGCTTGAATATGGCAGAGAAAGAAGCAAAGGCACGAATAAAAATAAACAAACTCCTCGAAGAGGCTGGCTGGCGTTTCTTTGATAGTGAAGCTGGCAAGGCAAATATCCTGCTTGAGAATAATGTCAAGCTCACTAATGAAAAACTAAAAGAGTTTGGAGAAGATTTTGAAAAAACACAAAATGGATTTATTGATTTCTTGCTTCTCGATGCTCAAGGGTTTCCGTTTATCGTTTTAGAGGCAAAAGCAGAGGATAAAAATCCGCTATTTGGCAAGGAACAAGCCCGCCGCTATGCCGAGTCACAAAATTGCCGCTTTGTCATTCTATCAAATGGAAATATTCACTACTTCTGGGACCTTAAAAGAGGCAATCCTCACATCCTAAGCCGTTTCCCTTCGCCTGATACAGTTAAAGGCTATTCTGATTTCAAACCCGATAAAAACAGACTAGTAGCTGAAACCGTAGAAGATGACTATATTGTTTTGACTCAAAAACCAGATTACAAAACAGATCCTTCATATATAAACGTAGAAAGTCGGAAGAGCTACATTGAAACTAACAAATTACGATTTTTACGAAAATATCAACTCAATGCAATCAAAGCAATTCAGAATGCTGTTAAAGAAGGAAAAGACCGTTTTCTTTTTGAAATGGCTACAGGTACAGGAAAAACGCTTGTATCTGCTGCGGTTATCAAATTATTCCTGCGAACCGGAAATGCCCGAAGGGTTTTGTTTCTGGTAGATCGGCTTGAACTTGAAGGTCAGGCATACAACGCTTTTGTTGCGTATCTTAAAAATGATTATAAAGCGGTTATTTACAAAGAAAACCGTGATAATTGGCGTAAAGCAGAAATTGTTGTTTCAACGGTTCAGACTTTTTTAGCAAAGAACCGATATAAACGATTGTTTTCGCCAGATGATTTTGACCTTGTGATTTCCGATGAAGCTCATCGCAGTATCGGAGGGAATAGCAGAGCGGTTTTTGAATACTTCATCGGCTACAAGCTTGGATTAACCGCCACACCCAAAGATTACTTAAAACATATCGATACAGCCGAACTTGGTGAGAACGACCCGCGTCAGCTCGAACGCCGTTTATTACTCGACACATACAAAACTTTCGGTTGCGAAAACGGCGAGCCTACCTTCCGCTATTCACTTGTTGATGGTGTTAAAGATGGCTTTCTTGTAAATCCTGTTGTTGTTGATGCAAGAACCGAAATTACAACCCAACTTCTTTCAGACCAAGGCTACACGATAACCACGCAAAATGATTATGGAGAAGAGATCGAAGAAACATATATCCATAAAGATTTTGAGAAAAAGTTTTTTTCTGAAAATACAAACATAGCTTTTTGTAAAGCATTTTTAGATAATGCCTATAGAGACCCGATAAGCGGTGAGATTGGAAAAACAATTGTCTTCTGCGTTTCGCAAAATCACGCGGCGAAAATCACCCAGATTCTCAATGAAATGGCTCATAAAATGTTTCCGGATAAATATAATTCTGATTTTGCCATCCAGGTAACTTCAAGTATTAAGGATTCACAGCAGTTTACCATAAAATTTACAATCAACAGTCTTTCTGGAACAGGAAATTTTAACCCGTTCTATAAAACCAGCAAAACTCGCGTGTGTGTAACTGTTGGAATGATGACTACAGGATACGACTGCCCGGATATACTCAACCTTTGCCTGATGCGACCAATATTCTCGCCAACTGATTTTATTCAGATAAAAGGCAGAGGCACGAGAAAACATAACTTTGCTAATGAAATTATTGATCCGCAGCTGAAAGCACAGATTGGCGAAAAACAAAAAGAGAATTTTAAAATGTTCGATTTCTTTGCCAACTGCGAATATTTTGAAGAAAAATTTAACTATGATGAAGTATTGAAACTTCCAAGGTTCGGCTCAGGTGAGTCAAGTCCATCCGAGGTTCGGGAGCCGTTCGAAATTGACGGATATACTAGTACACGCCCAGACCAGATAACAAGGATCGAACATTCTGTAGTTGGACCTGACGGAATGAAGATCGACAGAATGTATTTCGAGAAATTTGAAAAGAAAATTCTTGAACATCCTGTACTAAAAGAACAGGCTGAAGCAGGTAAATGGGATGAACTTTTGGATTATGTTGAGAAGAATATACTTAACAAGCCCGAAGAGTATTTTACCCTTGAGAAACTTCGTTCATCCATCCAGATAGACCGCCGTGTTTCCATGCGCGAAATTATTGAAAAAATATTTGGCATTATACCCTATTTTAAAACAAAGAATGAGCTTTTGGACGAGGAGTTTGATAAGTTTGACAGCAGGTATTTGCCAAAAGAAGAATATTTTAACTACGCCAAAACTGTTTTCAAGGCATACATTCTTGATGCAGAATTCAGAACCATCATTGACAACAAGAATTTTGCATTACTCAATGTTTCGCCCTATGGTGAAGCATTTAAGAAGTTACCACCTGATTTACGTAACGCAATACCTGAATACATCAAAGATTTTGTACCGCTTAACAAGTTTGTGGCATAAATATAACATGATAAACAGGATGTTTATGATATGAAATATGAAAGTATTACAGAACAGATTTTAGGGTGTGCTTTTGAGGTAATTAACGAGCTTGGATCAGGATTTCTTGAGTCTGTTTATGAAAAAGCCATGGTAATTGTGTTAAAAGAAAAAGGATTATCTGTTGTTAACCAATTTCCCATAAATGTTTATTTTAGAAACAAGGTTATTGGAGAATTTTACGCAGACCTATTGGTAGAAAATAAAGTAATTGTTGAACTGAAAGCTGTAAAAACCATTTTACCTGAGCATAAAGCTCAGGTAATTAATTATTTAAAAGGTACCGGTATTGAAGTTGGATTATTAATAAACTTTGGCAATCAAAAGCTGGAATATAACCGTCTTTATTTGCCTAATAGTACAGATCCTAATCATCCTGATAATCTTGTTAATAGTGGAGGAAATTAATAATGTTAGACAGCGAAACTAAACGACGAATTGATACTGCGCGCGATATACTCGTAGGCAAAGTACCCGACCCAAAAAGTCAGGTGGAGCAGATTACCATTGCTCTTGTGTATAAGTTCATGGATGACATGGACAAGGAAGCGGTTGATTTTGGAGGAAAACCAAGCTTTTTTACCGGCGATTATGAACGCTACGCATGGAGCAACATATTTGACCCCCGCCTTGGTGGTCATGAAATGCTCAATTTATATGCTGAAGCCATTACCCGGATGAGCCAGAACCCGAATCTTCCTCAACTCTTCCGTGATATTTTTAAGAATGCCTATCTACCATACCGTGACCCGGAAACCTTGAAACTTTTCCTTAAAACCATCAATGAGTTTACCTACGACCATTCTGAACGATTGGGCGATGCCTTTGAGTATCTTCTTTCGGTTTTGGGAAGTCAGGGTGATGCGGGGCAGTTTAGAACCCCCCGGCATATCATTGATTTTATGGTGCAGGTTGTAGACCCCCAAAAGCATGAAACAGTTTTAGATCCTGCCTGCGGTACCGCTGGTTTTCTGATTTCTGCTTACAAACATATTTTAAGAGAAAATACATCACCCCAATATCGCAATCAGAACGGTACCAATAGAGGCGACTTACTCAATCCTGAAGAACGTAAAAAACTATTAACCAATTTCAAAGGTTACGATATATCACCGGATATGGTGCGGCTTTCGCTTGTCAATATGTATCTGCATGGATTTGTTCAGCCGCAGATTGTGGAATACGATACCCTGACCAGTGAGGACCGCTGGAATGAATACGCTGATGTTATTCTTGCCAATCCGCCTTTTATGACACCGAAAGGCGGTATTAAACCTCATAAACGCTTTAGCGTACAGAGTAACCGAAGCGAAGTGCTGTTTGTTGATTATATTGCCGAGCACCTTACCCCTACTGGAAGGGCTGCGGTAATTGTACCCGAAGGTATTATCTTCCAGAGTGCAAATGCGTATAAACAACTGCGTAAAATGCTCGTCGAAAACCATCTTTATGCGGTAGTATCGCTTCCTGCAGGTGTGTTTAATCCATATGCCGGGGTGAAGACCTCTATCCTGTTTATGGACAGGCAACTTGCAAAGAAGACCGATTCTATTCTATTTGTAAAGATCGAAAACGACGGCTTTGATCTTGGTGCCCAGCGCCGACCAATAGACAAAAACGACCTTCCTGATGCCCTGCAGGTGATCCGTGAATATATTGATAAGGCAAGAAATGGCAAAGCAGATGAATTTAATGCCGACGAAAAACCCTGCTCTGCACTACTGGAAAAAAAAGAAAAACTTGCCGAAAACGGGGAATACAACCTGACCGGGGATAGATACAGGATTGTAGAAAAACGCAAACATCAGAAATGGCCAATGGTGAAGCTGGGGGAGGTTTTAACTATTTCAAATATTCCTGATGACGAAAAAAACATTTATAAAAGAATAACTGTTCAACTATGGAATAAAGGGGTCTGTAAAAGAGAAATTAAAGACGAATTGGCAGACAAAACAGAAGGAACAAAATATTTTAAGAGAAAAGCAGGTCAATTTATTTATGGAAAACAAAATTTAGTTCGAGGTGCATTTGGGGTTTTACCACCTGAATTAGATGGATATTGTTCTTCTT
>Ga0116146_1001287_pt1 | contig 26317 bp, 20 predicted proteins | sample AD_JPNHG2_MetaG_FD_89748 | JGI IMG/M metagenome (GOLD analysis project Ga0116146, IMG submission 89748) | Active sludge microbial communities of municipal wastewater-treating anaerobic digesters from Japan - AD_JPNHG2_MetaG | ecosystem: Engineered > Bioreactor > Anaerobic > Digestate | place... | reverse complement strand
TGTTTGAATGCAGGTCGATTCCGGCATATAGTGCCATTGCAAGCCTCCTTGTTTGAGTAACCTGTTGATCCTGAACACGAACCAACAGCATACCTCTCGGAGGCTTGCTAGATGATTATCAGCGCAGCAAGAACGTGACCGAGTTCCACGGCCAGCCGTTTGACCTGGTCGTGACCGTGTGTGACAACGCGGCTGCCGCATGTCCGTCGTTCCCGGGTGCCAAATGCCGAGTGCATTGGCCGTTCGAGGATCCTCCCCATTTGCCAGGCGATGATGAGGCGAAACTGGTTGTCTGGCGACGGGTGCGCGACCAGATCCGGGCACGGGTCGGGGAATATCTGCGCGAGCAGGAGAAGGCGGCGATTCAGGGAGGATAAACGTGTCGGACAAGATTATCAGAACCGTGCAGTCGAAGTATGCGGCGGTCGCGGGCAGCGGCCTGTCGAGCCGGCAGGATGGGGTGCGGCAGGTGGCCGAGGCTTTTGGTTACAGTGCAGATGACCTAGCGGCCATCCCGGCCGAGGCGAACATGGGCTTGTCGTGCGGCAACCCGACGGCATTTGCCAGCCTCAAGCCCGGCGAAACCGTGGTCGACCTGGGCTGCGGCGGCGGGTTGGACGTGCTGCTGGCGGCCCCCAAGGTCGGGCCGACAGGCAAAGTCATCGGCATCGACATGACACCGGAGATGATTGAGCTGGCCCGCAAGAACGCGGCTCGATCGGCAGGCGGCAAGATGCCCGCGAATGTCGAGTTTCATCTGGCGACCATTGACCGGCTGCCCTTGCCGGACGCTTCGGTTGATTGCGTGATCAGCAATTGTGTTATCAATCTGGCCCCTGACAAGCGGGCGGTGTTTCGCGAAGTTTCCCGGGTGCTCAAGCCCGGCGGGCGGCTGGCGGTCAGCGATATTGCGCTCAAGAAGCAATTGCCCAAGGCGGTCGCCGAGGATGTGATGGCGTACGTGGGGTGCATCGCCGGGGCGATCCTCATCGCGGATTACGAGGCCGGTTTGCGCGAGTCGGGTTTCGCCCATGTCCAGGTGATCGACAGCGGTGCGGATCTGAACGCATACGCGAAGGTCGAGAATTCATCGGGATGCTGCTCGCCGACACCGAGCCTCCCCGTCGCCAACCAGCCCGCCCGATCGGGTTGTTGCTGCCCGAAGCCCGCTGACTGCGGCTCTGGGGATCTTCACAAGGGAATGGCCCAGTTGCTGAGCCGCTACAACATCAACGATTATGCCGCGAGCGTGAAGGTCTATGCTGTCAAGCCTGGTAATTGATCGAGGCAAGCGGCTGCAAATGCAGGATTTGAATAGCGAACAGGAGCAAGAGCGATGTCAAGTGGACTGACCAAGAAACTGTCCTTCCTGGATCGTTACCTGACGCTGTGGATCTTCTTGGCCATGGGCGTTGGAGTACTCCTGGGTTATTTCTTGCCCGGCGTCGGCGAGTGGATCAGTTCGCTTCGGCCCGAGGGCACGCAGACCAGCATCCCGATTGCCATTGGCCTAATTCTGATGATGTACCCGCCGCTGGCCAAGGTGAAGTACGAGGAATTGGGCGACGTTTTCCGTAACATCAAGATCCTGGGTCTGTCGCTGCTGCAGAACTGGGTCATCGGACCGATCCTGATGTTCCTGCTCGCGATTGTGTTCCTTCGCGGGCAACCGGAATTCATGATCGGTCTGATTATGATCGGTCTGGCGCGCTGCATCGCAATGGTCATTGTCTGGAATGATCTGGCTAAGGGAGATACGGAGTACGCTGCCGGCCTCGTGGCCTTCAACTCGATCTTTCAGGTCCTGTTCTACAGCGTATACGCGTGGCTGTTCATCACTGTCCTGCCGCCGTTGCTGGGACTGCAAGGAGCGGACACATCCGGGATCACTATCGGCCAGATCGCCGAGAGTGTATTCATCTATCTGGGAGTTCCATTCCTGGCCGGCATGCTGACTCGTCTTGTGCTCGTCAAAACCAAGGGCAAGGAGTGGTATCACGGCAGGTTCATTCCGAAGATTTCGCCGATTACGCTGATTGCCCTGCTATTCACCATCGTGGTGATGTTTTCGATGCAGGGTCAGAAGATTATCACCAAGCCCGGTGATGTCCTATTGATCGCCGTGCCGCTCCTGATCTACTTCGTGGTGATGTTCCTAGTCAGTTTCTGGATGGGCAAGAAGGCTGGGGCCGGCTACGCGAAATCCGCAACGCTGTCTTTTACCGCCGCCAGCAACAACTTCGAGCTGGCCATCGCTGTGGCGGTCGGCGTGTTCGGCATCAATCACGGCGCGGCCTTCGCGGCCGTGATCGGCCCGCTGGTCGAGGTGCCCGTGCTGATCAGCCTGGTCAACGTTGCGTTCTACCTGCGGCGTAGATGGTTTGCCCTGGTGCCGCAATCTGCGGCATCGCAAGCCGCAGACTCAAGAACCTGTCCGAAAAGCGACGGGGCCGGGTGGTAAGGCGGCGTCGAGGTCGCCGCAGCGGACGCGACCTGCCGTATTGGTGAGCGAGGAGCGGCAGGTCTCCGACCGTGCCCTACTTCGGCAGCTTGTAGCTCCACATTGCCCGCGCGCCCTTGCGCCATTCTTGCGAAGGCATTCTAACGTTTTCGGCCAGCGCCTTCTGCCCCTCGGGCGTCGACATGGCCTCGATCAGCTTCTCCTTGAACAGCCGCATTTCCCGCTTCTGCGTCTCGGTGGCAAAGCCGTCGCACTGGTAATCCTCCCAGAGAATGCCCGGAATGCCGCCGGACTCATGAACGGCGGTGAACCAGGGGTACAGTGCCGTCAGGCAGTGCATCATGTAGCCCTTTCGCGGTTCGGGCAGATTGTAGTGGATCTGGTACTCGGTTCCGTATCGCTCGTTAATGGCGATGTCGCGCATGTTGTCGAACTGAGGGAAGTACGATGGGATGATGCCCTGCTCGACGGCCATCCGCACGAGCCGGCGCAATTCGCTCGGGGTATACGGCACGGTCGTGTAATCCGAGTGGTAGCGGATCAGGCCGGACTTCTGCAGCATACCGGCGATGGCTGCGCAGCGCCGCTGGCTGTAGTAGACGTGCCGCATGTGTGGGTTGGGGTCGGTGGGATCGATGCCGTCGACCAATACGTTGCCGCCTTCGGTTCGCAGGCAGATGACCGCCTGCGGGATCTCCCTCCTAACCAGGGCCAGCGTGTCACGGTAGTTGCTGACGCGGAGCTCGGTGCGAAACTCATCCAGATCGCAGACGGCCTGGTTCCAGTCGCGGAAGGCATGCTTCGGGTCCGTGTATTCCCACCTGTGCCCGAACCGGTTGGGTGCGCGGTCTTTTTCGGGGTCGATTTCATCGAATGAGCCGAACGAACTGCCCCAGGCCTTGTTCGCCGCCTCGATCGTGCGGTATTTGTTGCGGACCCACTTGCGGAACGCCTTGACAGTCTGGTCGCCCATCGGATGGCGCACGTTCACGTCCTGCCGCATCCAGCCGCGGGTGTCCTCGACGCTGATGGGCACGTCGCCGCGTTCAACCTGCAGATACAGATCGCCCCAGCGATGGAACTGGTAGAGCCAGGCCACGGAGTTGGCGAAAGGCAGCATCGGTTCGGTGAGACTGATGGCCGATTTGCCAAGCGTGTAGCGCTCGATCGGGATCGATTCGCCGGTGATCCACGCGGCGATGTCTCGAACATTTGCCCGGTCGAAGGGGTACGTACCCCAGCCTTCGACCGTCATTCCCTCGCGGCGGGCGACATCGAGCACGTACTTGAAGGCGTCGCCCTGGTAGTTCGATTTCGGATTGCGCATGTCATCGTAGAGCCAGGGCATATTGGTGGGCGCGATGACGTTGATCCCGCAGTCCATCATCTCGCGGAGGCGATCGACGATGTGTTTTTCGGGGAACGGGCCGATTTGAACGTTGGTTCGCATGTCGGCCATGGTCTGCGAGGTGATGATCGGGATGCGGCGCCCGTCGCGAACCATGCAAGTTCCCGGGTTCGGGTTGAATCGCACCTTGAGTGACGTCGCGTCAATCTCGATGGGGATACCGGCCGTCGCGATGGCCACCGGCCCGGTGGCGATGAGCTTGGCCACCACCTGGCTCGTCCATGGGGCCACCTGCAGATGAAGCGTGCCGCCGATGCGGCTCGTTCCGTCCGCCGGTGCCGACAGGTGACAGTCGAACGAACTCATAAACTCCTCGAAGGTGTGGATGAACCGCGTGATTTTGTCGGGATCGCCGCCGTCAACCAGTGTCTTCGTGCCGGGCAGGACAGGGGCCTCGCGGGCTTGGGCCTCGACCGAGAAGGGCATCTCCCAGGCGTACATCTCCGGGCCTTCCCAGATGTTGAGGAAGTCATCCGATGTTTTGTAACAGCGAGCAAACAGCCGAAGCTGCAGCATGTACTCGCCGGGCGAGATGCCGAAGCCCTGCGGGGTGCCGCTCTTGCCTGCCCCCTCCATGTAACCGGGCATGTTGCTGGTCAGATGCAGCCAGATTTCATGGGATTCGCCCGGATAGAGATACTCCAGATCGCGATAATAGAGGTTGTACGCCTGTCCCACGGCAGTGTACTGTCCGTCCTCCTGTTTCTGGAGCAGTTGGGGGTAGAACAAGCACCCGCCGAGGCCCTCCGGGTCGAGGATGGTGTTGCCGGTGTTGGTGTATCGCAGCTTGAACCACACCAGGTCGCCGGCCTCCAGCACGCCCGAGCGCACGAACGGTCTCCGGTTGAAAGGGGGGTACGTTTCGGGCTGGTCGGACATGTCGGCCTTCAGGTTGTGTCGGCCGTTTGGTCGAAGATGTGCGGTAATCGAGCCCAGGTACTCGACATCGAGATCAATTCTGCCGGGCAGGTTGAGATCATGGCAATCGCGCCCTTTTCGACGGGACTCGTCCTCGAAAGCCGTCACCTCGACCGCCAGCGGGAACGCGGGCGCGCCGCCTTCCCATGACAGTTCGTAGGGGATCGGGATGACTTCGTAGGCGGCGGCCTTGCGGGGCACCTCGACTCGCAGGCGGCAGTTGGCCAGCCGGATCTCCTGGCTGTTACTGGGGGTGCTCCGGTATCGTTCCAGTTGGCCGGTGCGATCGGCTTCGCGTTTCAGAGGGTCATAGACGATGCCACCGTCCGGATGGATCGGATACTCAACGACGGGGGCCAGCGGGGGAGGGGCTCCGAGAGCCGCAGGGCCGGGGGTTGTGAGGACAACGATGGCAACGATGGCTGACGTCAAACGGGGCATTCGGATCTTCCTTGGTTGCGAGGTCGTCAGCGGAACGGTTGCCCTGGCCATACAAGCCGCGGGTTGCCCGCTTGAGCGAGTCCCTTTCGGTCCACATGTGTAACGTCTACAATTGCTCCGCACAAGGACGGGGGAAGCGACGTGAGTCAGGACGTCTCGCTGATCACCGAGGATCGATCCATGATTGACGAATGGGACTTGACCGCAACCAACCTGCACCGGGTCTCGAAACGCTGCTATGAGGTCGCGGTTCTGCCGATCGGGGCTATCGAGGCCCACAATCGACATCTGCCCGAAGGGCAGGACTACCGTCACACCACGCACGTGGCCCGGACTGCCAGTAAGATGGCGTGGGATCGTTGTCAGTCGGTGATTTGCTTGCCGACCATTCCGTACGGCGTGGACTGCAACTTGCTGGCCTATCCGCTGACCATCCACGTTTCGCAGGCAACGCTCGATGCGCTGGTCCGGGACATCATCGTCTCGCTGCGCAAGCACGGCATCCACAAGGTGCTGATCCTTAACGGCCACGGCGGCAACGAGTTCATGCCTTTGATCCGCCAGTTGCAGACCGAGATCGACACCCACGTTTTCCTGTGCAACTGGTGGAGGGTCGGCATGGACAAGTACGCGGAGATCTTTGAGGCTCGCGACGATCACGCCGGCGAGATGGAGACGTCGGTGGCAATGGCCCTGTATCCAGAGCTCATTGAAAGGGGCGTGGCAGGCGACGGCGGCGTTCAGCCGTTTCGCTTCGAGGCCATGCGGCAAGGTTGGGTGCTGACCAGCCGTGACTTTGCGAAAATCAACAACCATTGTGCCTCCGGCGACCCGTCGAAGGCCTCGGCCGAGAAGGGCCGTCGGTACCTGGATCTGGTCTGTGGCCGGATCGCAGATTTCCTCGTCGAGGTGGCGGGAGCAGAGATCGACGGCAAGTTCCCGCATGTGCCGTGAAGGCAGACAAGGAGCGTGATTAGAACCTTACGGCCGGATATCGGTGCGGCTTGCGCGCATGTTTCTGGATCGCGGTGCGCTTGGGTTGCGGCCCGCAAAAGGCGGCCCGCCTGAGGCGTTCGGGGGGAATGACGGACACAGGATGGTGACCAGGCAGCAAGGCTGAGGCAAGCAGAGTGAACCGGAAACAGACGGGGCAGCCGCGTGGACTGAACCCAGAACCCCGAGCCCGGACCGCGAAGCCTCGCGCCGGCTCGGTCCTGGAGCATGGAATCGATGATTGACCTTCGAAGCGATACGGTCACCAAGCCCACGGCCGCCATGCGCGAAGCGATGGCTGCGGCGGAGGTTGGTGATGATGTGTTGGGCGATGACCCGACGGTAATTGCCCTGGAGCGGCGGGTGGCCGAGGTTCTGGGTAAGGAGGCGGCCCTCTACATGCCCTCCGGCACGATGACCAACCAGGTGGCGATTCGTGCTCACACGGAGCCCAGCGACGAGATCATCGTGGAGGCGGACGCGCACGTATATTACTTTGAGGGCGGCGCGCCGGCGTCGTTGTCGGGAGTGATGTGCCGGCCGATCCAAGGGCGGCGGGGCATCTTTACCGCTGGTGATGTGCGGGCCGTGTTGAGGCCGCGAAACGTTCACTTTCCGCCGACGCGGCTGATCTGTATCGAAAACACGCACAACCGCGGCGGGGGGAGCATCTGGCCGATTCAAGATATCGCCGACATCGCCGCCTTGGCGCGGGAGGCCGGTTTGCGGATGCACCTGGACGGGGCTCGGTTATGGAACGCCTCGGCGGCTACGGGGATTCCCGAGTGGGAATACGCCGCCCATTTCGACTCGGTGAGCGTCTGCTTCTCGAAGGGTCTCGGGGCCCCCGTGGGCTCGGCCCTGGCCGGTACACGCGAGTTCATCGACCGGGCCAGGCGCTTTCGCAAGCAATGCGGCGGCGGCATGCGGCAAGCCGGAATCGTCGCAGCAGGGGCGCTGTATGCGCTGGAGCACCATCGGCGGCGTCTCGTCGACGATCACGCCAACGCTAAGAGGCTTGCACAGGGCATCGCGGACTGTCCAGGTATCGAGGTCGATCCGGCGACGGTCGAGACGAACATTGTTTTCGTGAGGGTCACCGCCGTGCCGGCCGCAGAGTTGTCCGCGCGACTCAAGGCTGCCGGCGTACTGACCAACGCCGCCGGCGACCGACTGCGGCTGGTTACCCATCTTGGTGTGTCGCGAGAGCAGATCGAGCAGGCTATAGGCGCGTTCCGACACACCATGTCAAGATAGCGATCCGCCTCCAATCCGGTGTCAACCTGACTCCTGCCATTGAGTGATCGCTGCGGAGGCGCGACCCATGCACCCGTCAGGGCGGCCCACTGTTGCCCGTATTATCTTTTTGTTCCCCATTTGATCCTTGAATATGCCTGTGTTTCTGATACAATGGAGCGAGAAAGTATCTGTTCAAGGCGTTGACGGGTGGAGGACAGGTCGAAAGACGGTTCTGCGTGTGGTGATCCGGGCACAACTTGTCGTGCCGTAATCCGCCCTCATGCCGCGCAGCCGTGCGGTTGTTCTCGTCCCACTTGCCGGAGAGAACGTGATGAGAAGCATTGCACATGGCGGCCTGATGTTCATGTGTCTTACGCTGCTTATCATCGGCAGAGGGTGCTCGCCGCATCATCCTGCCGATGACGATGGTTCTAACGATTCCTTCGACTCATATGTTCCCGATCCGGACGTCTACTGCACCCCTCCCGATCCGGACCGTTTGATCCGGCGGAGCCTGCCCGGTGGCCGAACCGTCGAGTTCGCCGTCAATCAGATGATCGTTTTGATGAACGAAGGTACGGAACGCAGCGAGGTCGAGCAGCTTGCGGCCTCGCTGGGAGGGGCCATCATCGGCCAGATGCCGGACATCGATTTCTACCAGATCGAGGTGCCGGCGACGACACAGGCCGAGCTTGATGCCCTCATCGACCAGGTGAAAGCCAACCCCGTCGTGACATCGGCCGGTTACAATGGTGTTCCCCAATTCGACCAAACCTGCCCGGCCCAGAGCGATAACCGGGACATCGCTGCTCAAGACCAGTGTTCGTTCGCCGAGACTGAATACTACCAGGCGGTCACGATGTTCGACTTTTTCCGTCAGCACCTGACGCTATACCCGGTCAGGGTGGGCGTCATTGACTCGGGTGTTGATCCCTCCACGCATGAGTTCGATGATGTGAGCATTCTCTACCTGAATGACATCGCCGGAAGGCCCGAAGACACGCACCCCCACCGACACGGCACAGCAGTAGCGGGGATCATCGCGGCCGACAACGATTTCGTTGGTGTCAACGGCATCGCATCACGGCTTATCGGAGACCGTCTTCGTCTTATCGTCGGCCGCGCGAGCGACGATGCCGGTGTTATCGTTTACACGGGCTTGGCTGCGGCCGCAGGTGCCGACGTCATCAATCTGAGCTTCGGTTGGTCGGAGTCTGACCCGCACATCGAGACCGTGCGGAACATCTGGGTCAGGCTGATGCAACGGCACAGCGGCGCGTTATTTGTTTGCGCGGCAGGGAACGAATCCACGGAGTTGACCGGCCTGAACCACGCTCCAGGCGGCATCGGGTTGTCGAATGTCTTGACTGTGGCCGCAACGGCGCAGTGCAATCCGACCCAGCTCTCAACGATGAGCAACTACGGCATCGCTGTCGACATTGCGGCGCCGGGCGAGAATGTGCCCGTCGTGGCTCCCGACGGGACGTACGTCGGTCGTTCCGGAACATCCTTCTCGGCGCCCATGGTTGCCGCGCTGGCCGCCGTGCTCAAGTCGATCGACCCGACCCTGACGCCGGCCCGGCTCAAGCATCACATCGCGGCGCGTGGGTATCCGCTGGCCGACGGCAGCCCGTTTGGAAGAATCGTTTTCACCACGAGCATTCAGGAGTTGTTGCTGGACATGGGCGTGGGCGATCCGATTCGCTCGTGGATTGATCCGGTTGGGCGTCACCACGCCGAGGCGTCGGGACTGGTGCTCAGTCGGCTCTGCCCGCCCGGCATGTACTTTACCATTGACGGATACGGATTGCATTCCGTTCAGGCCGGCGGCGGAGCGCTGGTTGGAGCGATCGGCGGCCCGGCGGCGCCGCCCGCGTTCTGTATCAACGCGCAAGACGGTGAGGTGTACCTCGAAATCGCCGGCCCGCGCATGGGCCAGTTTGCCCTCGGCTCGTACAGCATCGAGAGGATCGCAATCGGTGGCGGCGTTGCCGGGGTCAGCTTTCAGGATCACGGTTCCATTGATGCCGGCCCGGGAGTTTCAGGGACGCTCACTTTTGAGACGTGTCGTATCGACCAACGCGACCCCTGGGGAAGCAGGCATCCCATGATTGTGTATGTTACAGGAGGTTTTGAAGGTTTTTTAGAGGTGACGCACTCGGACGGCGGTGGTCCCACGCTCAACGAGTTCGAGGGAGGTTTCAATATGCCGCTCGTTGTGAGCCCGAACGCCGGCGACGAGGTATTCGAGTACCTGGAGAACAACTGCGAGGGCGGCATCCCGACCTCGCCGACCGAACCGTGAGCGGTCGATGCAACCGGCGGATCACCCGCGAAGACTCTCCTACTCTACAAGGGGGGAGCGGGAGCGGGTCGCGCTCTCCTGCGAACGCCGGATGCCCCGGGCGGCTTGCCGGTCAATGCTCAGCGAGGCAGCTTCGGACGGCAGGGTCTGCAGGGCCATCCGAACGCCGCAAACCGTTGGAACGCAAGACTTCCTAAGGCGGACCGCCTTTTTCCGGGCCGCAACCCAAACGCTCTTCGATCCAGAAACATGCGCGCAGAATGCGTACCAGTCGCGACGCAAGAGACTAAAGCTTCCAGGCCTTGGCGAAGGCCTTGAAGCTGCGGTCATACGTGCGCTCGGCCTCGGGCGGGAAGCAGCAACCGGGCAGTTGGCGGGATGCCAGGTGGTATTGCAGGCATTCGCAGCAGATACCCTTGCGCTCGCAACCGCCATAGGTGCACGTGCAGTCCTTGAGATTCGTTTTCTGTCGACACTCCATGATCGATTCTCCTCCGCTCGTCATCTCGTCCGGGTAGGCGTGATCGCGAACAGGACGCACTCGGGATGGACGCGTGTTTGTCCGGCGACGCGTCCATCTCGTATTGCCAAACGTCTTGCAGACTACTTCTTCTCCGCCGGCTCACCGATGGGCTTGATCATCACGTACCGGAATTTGATGGGCTTGTGGTCGCCCTGGAGCAGGATCGGGCCGGTCGGGTCGCCATCCTTGATTTTGAGTTCGCCGTACAGGTGCGTCGCCCTGGGGGGCTCATAGTTGTCGATGATCTTCTCCCCGTTCAAGAAGACCGTGATCTTCTTGCCGATCATCGTGGCGTAGACGCTCTGCCACTCGCCGTCCGGTTTGCTGACGTTCCTGGACGGAGCTTTCTGGCCGTAAATTCCGCCGTTGCCCCAATCCCTGGGTTTGTCCGACGGCACGCCATGATCCGCCTGAATCTGGATCTCATACTGGCCGCGGAGAAAGACCCCGCTGTTGCCGTTCTTGGGCACGAGGTACTCGTAATAAATCTCGAAGTCGCCGAACTTCTTCTCGCTGAAGATGTTGGTCCCGTGTTCGCCCTCCTTGAAGTCGCTGACGAGAATACCGTTCTCCACCTTCCAAGAGTTGGGGCGGTTTTCGGGGATCGATTTCCAGCCCTTGAGGTTCTTTCCGTTGAAGAGCTTGATCCAGCCCTTTCCTCGCGGGGCATGCTCCTTGTCAAGATAGGCCGGCTGGGTCGCCGCGGCGTCCTCGCGCTTGGCTTGCCGCTCGCCGGCTTCCTTCTTCTGGCCCTCTGCCGCCAGGACGATCGCCGCCGATAGTGGCAGGGTGCCGATCAACAGGAAGTACTTCACATATCGTTGCATGGTGACACCTCGTTAGCATCCCAAGCCGAGCCGGCCAGTCTCCGCAACAGGTCGTCCGGCCAACGGGCCGATCATGATACTCCGTCGCCGGCGTTGAAAACAGGGGACTCCCGACCTTGGTGGACGGCCAACAGGCCGGTGTGCGGAAATGTGCGGACTTGCCCTAACCACCCCCATGGCCACCCCAAAGCGGGTGATGGGACTTGAACCCACGACATTCACGTTGGCAACGTGACGCTCTACCACTGAGCTACACCCGCGTTCCGGCTCTCATGATACGCGCCGTCGCAGGCTTTTCAACACCTGCCGTTTGCGGATACACGGGCGCTTGGGTGCGCGACAATCCAAGCGAGGGTGCCACGGGCAGGCTCTTGGCGAGGCTTACCTGTTGGCCGTGCTTGCGCGATCGGACAAGTTGCCTGCGGCCTGGGACAGAACCTCCGCCAATTGTGTCACGAATCCGAGGGGAGGCGCGGCCGCCGCTTTGGCCCAATCGCAGCTAGGCGGCTGGTTGGTTCCCAGCATCCCCGACCGGACGCCCCAACCAGGGTTTTCGGCCACCCAGCGAGCCGGGACGGCCCGAGAAGCAGGCTGGATGATCCGTATGTTCTTTATGTGCAGATATTTAAGTCTTCATGGTATGGGCGGATGAATGGCCAGGGACTCACCTCCAACGGCCAAAACGTCGGATGTCGGGATCCGCCGGGCAGCGCGGCAGGATTTGGCGCCACGCGAATGAGACGAGAACTCATGAGCCCCAATGCGTTGGTTCATCCTGCAAGGTTTGCCGGGTGGGGCGGGCAACGGTAACGGCGGTTCCGAGCGGAGGTTGCCCATCTTAACGTCGGGTTGGTTGCGCGAGGGGGCTATGAACCGGCAAGAGACTATAAGAGGCCTGTTTCCCGCACGGCCTTTCTGCCGGATCATAGTCCCGGCCATGAGCCGCTGATCCCGAAGGAGCCCCCAAGTGGGCACCGAATGAACGAGGCCGGCAATGTGAAGATTCCGGCATGGGGTCTTGGCAAGTTCAGGAGCGCGGAATGTGTATATGAGATGTTGAACGGGGAACATAGAAGGTCGGGGTATGGAATCGCGAGGATCATCCGATGCCACAACAGCTCAACTGGGGGCTCATCAGCACAGGGCGGATTTCCGGGACCTTTGCCCGTGGGCTGGCCCATTCGAAGACGGGGAGGCTTCTGGCGGTGGGCAGCCGCACGCAGGAGGCCGCGGACAGGTTTGGCAAGGAGCACAACGTCCTGCGGTGCTACGGCAGCTACGAAGCTCTGTTGGCCGACAAAGACGTGCAGGCGGTTTATGTCTCGACGCCGCACCCGATGCACGCCGAATGGGCGATCAAGGCCGCCGAGGCCGGCAAGCACATCCTTTGTGAGAAACCCATCGGCGTCAATCATGCCGAGGCGACGGCGATCATCGAAGCCGCCCGCAAGCACGACGTCTTCCTCATGGAAGCGTTCATGTACCGCTGCCATCCGCAGACGCACAAGATCATCGAACTGGTTCGGAGCGGAGCCATCGGCGAGGTTCGAGTGGTCCACGCAACGTTCAGCTTTCGAGCGCCTCGCGATGCGAACCCTCGTATCTACGGCAAGGAGCTTGCCGGTGGAGGAATTCTGGACGTCGGCTGTTACTGCACCTCGATGTCCCGACTGATCGCGGGCGTCGCGACGGGCGGGGATTTCGCTGAGCCCATTGAACTTGAGGGCGTAGGCCATCTGGGCCCTACGGGCGTTGACGAGTACGCCTCGGCGGTGCTGAAATTTCCGGGCGAGATCATCGCGAACATCGCTTGCGGGGTCGCGGTTCAGCAGGATAACCACGTTCGCATCTTCGGTACGAAAGGCCACCTGGTTGTGCCTTGGCCCTGGATACCTCAGCGAGAAGGCGGAACCAGCCGCATTTTTCTGCATAAGCCCGATGACAGCGCCCCGCAGGAGATACTCGTCCGGTGCGACGAATGGCTGTATGGGATGGAGGCCGATACGGTGGCTGCCAACATTGAGCGACGGCAGGCGCCACCGCCGGCCATGACTTGGGACGACACCCTGGGCAACATGAAGACCCTCGATCGCTGGCGTGAATCGATCGGGTTGGTCTACGAGTTCGAGAGACGTTGACTGGCACAAGCTTCAGACCCGATCGAAGTCGCGATAGGCGACGAGGACCTGCCTCGAAAGTGCTGCGAGGCGTCATGCCCCGCCACTTGAATCGGCCTCGCTGTCATTCCGCTCACTGTCGCGGTTGTGCTTTCGCCGGCGAGGTCGCGATCCGGCGTTCTTCAGCCGGAATCTCCAGGCACATGAAAGTGGGGTGACCGAAGGAGTCGTCCTTTTCCTCCGGGCTGCGAAAACGACCGTTCCAGAAGATCAACAGTCTCTCGGCTTTCTGGTCCAGGCTGACCGAGTACGACCCGCCGAACACGTAGCCGTACTTCTGCTGGTAATACGGGTGCAGGAAGGCCAGCACCTTGCGAGCATACGTCTGCGTATCCATCTGGATGATCGGCGAGCCGACCTGCCAGGTCTGACCGTGGGCCCCGACGGCGTAATAGAGGTACCGGCCATCCGGGCTCAGGGCCATCGAGGTCGAGTATCGGCCTTCGACCCAGTTCAGTCCGATCAGTTCCGTTCGTTCCTCGTCAGGAAAGAACTTGAACATCACCCCGTCGTAGGTCTGACAGATGAACGAGCCGTCGAGCAGCCGTTGGCGCGTGTACGAGCGGATCCAGGGTTTAAGCTCTTTCCCTGTCTCCGGATGCAGCGGGATCGTCGCCTTGGTGTGGAAGAAAACGTTGCGGCCGGGATCGTAGCCGACGATCCGGCGGGTGTGGGTCTCACTGCCGTAGCAATAGCCGGTTTTCGGGTCGATCAGCGTGCTCCGCAGTTCCCAGGTAACATCGCCGGGCAAGGGGCCGGCGTAGAGCGGACGGCGGGCATGCAGATCGTAGGCGACGTATCCGCCGAGCAACCCAAGGCCGTGAAAAACCCCTCGGGCCGCGTCGGTGGCGTGCATCGGGAAGCTGTCGCCGGGCAGCGGCATGCCCAGGTCCTCCGCCGTGTCGGTACGAACGTTGTAGCGGGCCAGTCGTCCACCGATTTTCGACCGCTCGGCAGGGGGCATGTCTGGGTGCTCGCCCCAGTAGGTGGCCATGTAGATCCAGCCGTCGGGCGTTTCGTCGAGACGGCCATGAAGCTTGCCATGCCCGTAGTCGCCCGGCTTCTGGCCGACGAGCCTCGCCATGTCCAGCACCTGCCGGTGCTTGTGGGTGGCGGGGTCGTACTCGTACAGAAAGCAGTTGGCGTCGATCCCCCGGTGGTCGCCCACGCCGACGTAGAGCTTGCCGTTGGAGGCCACAATCCCCTCGCCCCAACTGCACCACAACCCGCCGGTCTTGCTGTCGCGCCGCGGCAGACCGTTGAGCGTGCTGAAGGTGATCTTCGGCGGCTCCTTGGCCACAGCAAACGCCGGGTTGTCCTTCAGGTCGTCCGGCGGAACCAACATCGCCGGGTCCTGATCAATAACGGGGGCAATCGTCTTCCCCTGGTTGTCCTTGTCCTCTGCTAACGCGAGCGTCAGGTGAAACAACAATAAGACAACCGGCAAACAGCTCTTCATTTCACTCGCACCTCGCTATGAGTATCCACCGCAACCGTCGTCGACCTCGGGAGAGTATCGCCAGACGGGCGACAGTTGTCCCAAAGTCTTCATCGCATACCGAACGCACCGGCGGGATGAATCGGCCGGTTCGTCAAGAGGCCGGTCTTTATGCCGGCAACTGCCGCACAATCTCCACGCTCGCCGAGCAGCCCAGGCGATCGGCACCGGCGGCAATCATGGCCAAGGCTACATCCAGCGTGCGAATGCCGCCAGCGGCTTTGACCTTCATCAATCCGGCGTGAGCGCGAAGCACGCGAACTGCCTCCACCGTGGCTCCCCCTGCCGGGTGGAAGCCGGTCGACGTCTTCACGAAATCGGCTCCAGCCTCGGCGGCACAGCGGCAACCGGCGATGATCTGCCGTTCGGTCAGGACGGCCGTTTCCAGGATCACCTTGAGAACGTTCTGACGCGAGCCGGCGTGAACCGCCTCTGCCACAGCGGCGATATCGTCGCGCACCGAAGACACGTTGCCGTCGATCAGATTGCCGACGCTGATGACCATATCGACCTCGACGGCTCCATCATCGATCGCCCGCCGGGCCTCGTCGGCCTTCACCTCGGAACGGCTTGCCCCCAGCGGAAAGCCCGCCACACTCGCCAGCCGGACCGTCGACGATGCGAGCCGCTCGGCACAGCGGGCCACCCAAACGGGATTGACACACACGGCCGCGAAATGGTGTCGCAAGGCCTCATCGCAGAGTCGATCGATATCAACGGCCGTCGCCTCGGGCTTGAGCAGCGTGTGATCGATCATCGCGGCCAATGCCTGTCGGGTGGTCATCGCGGATTCATCCCAAAGGAGGCCGGTGGCGAGGAGGCTGGTCGGTGTCGAGGCGCAACTGGTATTCTCTGACGTATCCTCTGCGCTGGAAGTGCTTCATAAGCTCCGCGACCGATGAGAACACCCCCGTCGCGGTATTGGTGATGAACGGCGACGGGTCGGTCCGTGACCGCCAGACGACGTAGACCTCGCGCGTCGACTCATAGGCGTGTTGCAGCTCCCGCTCGACGCCGCTGGAAACAGCGGGTCGCCCGTCGGCAAGCTCAGGTATGTAGCTGACAATCATATCCGACTGGTCGATGAGCTTGAAATCGCGAGCGTATATCTGTGCGTCGATGTCAGCGGCCACTGCGTTGACTTCATCGACGCCGAATACCATTCGCCGGTTGTTGGACTCGACGGAGAAGCTCTTCTCCCCGCGTTGCGCCGCCGCCGCCGCCTCGATGAGCAGCCGTTTCTCGTCCAGGTCACCCGGATCAAAGGTGATGAAGTGCTCGGCCAGGACGTCCCGGAAGGAATCGATTTCAGCAAGGATTCGTGGCTCGTCGGTCACGTGGGTCATTGGAAACGAGGGATACACTTTGCGCCGATGCGGTTCGAACATCAGGCGGTACACGCTCTCGGCCGTGTCCCGCTCGATTCCCCTGGCAACGACGAAGAACCGCCCGTGCCCGCGAATCATGCCGGCCATCACCTCGGTCGCCAACACTTCCTCCTCGCGCCAGACGAGGATGTCCTTGAGAGTGTGTACCACTTCGTGCTCGCGGGTCAGGCGCTCGTGGATCGCATCGACATTGTCCACCAGCGTTACGTACAGATCGGCGTCGAGTTCGACCATCTGGTCGTGATCGAAGGCCGGAAAAAGGCCATGGCGCCAGCGGAAGGTGGCGTGAGTGTTGACCAGCAGGTTGTCGGCCTTCTCGGCCAGCCGAAGGATGTCCTTGAAGACCGACCGGCGTAGCAGGTCCAGCCGTGAACGGGGCAGATCGAGGATTCTTCCGGGGGCGACATCGGGGGCCTCGGCGTACATCATCTCGCCAACGTGGCAGACCAGCACATCCTTGCCTCGCTGCCTGGCGATCTGGGCAACCCGCTCGATAAACGGCTTTTTGTCCACGCCCACCTGACCGGTAATGACCGCCCGCACTCCTCCTTGCAGGAAATGACCAAACAACGAGCCGGCTTGGCTGAAACTCATCACACGCTCCCGAATCAAACCGGGTGCATGCTATCTGCCCGAACCACCAGGGTCAAAACCGCCCGTGCGACCGGATGTGCCGACGGGGGCGTCGGCACCACAGCGGGGCCAACGCCCTCGTTGGCCCATCCGGGCCAGAACGATACACTCCTCCCCAAGCCGAGCCGATTGGCAGGACAGGTTCACACAACACCAGCGACGGGGACGTCGGCACCACAACAGGGCCAACGCCTGTTTCCTTACCGCGCAATCTCAGTACCATGAGGTCCGTGAGACGCGACAATACCATGAACGCCCCGGCTTGCGGACCGACCTTCCGCTTTCGATGCCTGCGGTGTGGGTCGGTGTTGGAGGCTCGCATCGCTCAGGTCGGCGAGCGGGCTCGCTGCCCTTCGTGTGACGCGGTCTTTGTTGTCCCTCAGGTGGATCCTCGAACCGGACTGGCGTTGGGAGGCGCGGACCCCGGTCATGACGGCCAGTACCCCGCACCGGTACACGCCTACGCCGCCGCCGGGCATGCCGCTCCGCGAATCGTCCGCCTTCCCGACGACAGCCTGGTGATCGAATGCCCGAATTGCCTACATCGGACAGATATCAAGGCCAACAACTGTCCGGCCTGCGGACGGCCGTTTTTCCCTGGAGGGCAGCGCTGCCTCGCCTGACTTGAAATCGAGTGCCGGCAACGCCCTGGTCCTGGGTATCATCTCGTTGCCGCTGCTGCTGTGTGGAATTGGGGCGATTGTGGGTTTGGCGGCGGTCATCACCGGCCTGTTGACGCTTCGGGACCAGCCCGGCGATCGAGAGAGGCGAGAAGTGACGGTGGGCATCTTTCTGGGCGGGTTGTCGTGCTTGGTCGGACTGGGAGCGGTACTGATCGAGTTGTTCGGCTGAGATGATGGTGGAGTCCTGTGGCTAAGCGCATATGGCTTTTCTCAACATTATCATCGAGTATGAGGGGCCCGTCGTGGATGTCGAGCCGCGTTACTGGGCGGCGCATCAGGCGGCGATTCAGGCGGTCGGTTTTCACGGGCCGCCGCGGTCGGAGTTCTGGAGGCTGTGGCGGACCGGGGCGACCGACTCGCAGTTTGTTCGCTTCGGCCGGCCGGAGAAGGTCGCCGACTACGCCCGCATCCGGGCGGAGACAATCGACAGCACCGATTTGATGGCGCTGGACCAATCCGGACCCAAGGTTGCTGAGAACCTGCGACTGCTCAAGCAGATGGGCTCTTGTCAGCTCGTTTCGCTCAGCCGCAACCGAGAGGGCCTGAACGCTGCGCTCGACCGCCTCGATCTCTGGATGCACTTTGAGAGCAAGCAGTGCCTGCCCGAGGACCGCGACCGGCGCGTCGAGGCCCTCCACAAGCTGGCCGGCGGCATGCGCGTGACGCTCGCGGTCGTCGGCACAGTGCCGATGGCTTATGCCGCAGGTGAGGCCGGCTGCCGAACGGTCGGGTTGAAGAACGGGCCGGCCGTGCCCAGACTGCTTCGTCAGGTGGGCGTGGACGTGTTCTTCGAATCGCTCGACGAACTGACCGACGCTCTGACCACCCGTCACCCGGACCTGCAGAGAATCGGCATTTTCTGAGGCAAGCTCTGATCGCAGTCGGGGTTGATCGCGCTTGGGTCTTTTCCTTACTTGGCACCCGATTAAGTCAGCGAAGCTGCGCGGCGAGACTGGGGCTTTGAAGCATTGGTCCCGTTTCCCGGGAGAGCCGGAACTCGCGCTGGTTCCTAATGGTGATAATCGTAAACTTTGTTTTTTCAAAAGTTTACGTTTCTCGCATTTCTTGCTTGCATTTCGATATTTTTCTGATATATTAATGATATCAAATAGGGCCATTGGCCCGGGAGGAAACAACCATGTCTGCCGAATACCCGCGTCGAACGGTCAATGGATGGGGGATGCTCGGATTCCTGCTTGTTGCCACGCTGGGGCTGGCCGCACTCTTGGTCTACGCGACCGTCGAGGCCGCGAAAGCACCACGGGAGCTCTATGCCTCGGCCGTCGCGTTGCTCGTCGCGTATGTGCTCGGCCTGGGTGTCGTCGCGATTCTCTGGGCCGGTTTCTTCACGTTGCAGCCGAACGAAGGTGCAGTGCTTCTGCTTTTTGGGGCATACCGGGGCACATCGCGCCGAGATGGGTTGCAGTGGGCCAACCCGTTCTATAAGAAACTCAAGATCTCGCTGAGAGCTCGAAACCTCAACGGCGATAAGCTGAAAGTCAACGATCAACGCGGCAATCCCATCGAGATCGCCGCGGTCGTGGTCTGGCGCGTTCAGGACACCGCCCAAGCCTTTTTTGACGTCGATCGGTATGAGAACTACGTATCAGTCCAGAGCGAATCGGCGGTCCGGCACCTGGCCAGTAAGTACCCGTATGATTCATCGGCCGATCACGAACTGTCGCTGCGCGGCAGCATGGACGAGGTTTCTCGTGATCTGCAGGGGGAGCTCCAGGAGAGGCTGTCGAAGGCTGGTGTGGTCGTTGAGGAAGCTCGCCTGAGCCATCTGGCGTATGCCCCGGAGATTGCGGGGGCCATGCTGCGGCGGCAGCAGGCGGAGGCGGTTGTGGCCGCGCGAACGAGGATCGTTGAGGGTGCCGTGGGCATGGTGGAGACGGCGCTGCAGCAGCTCGAGCAGCACAAGACCGTTGAACTGGACGACGAGCGCAAGGCCGCGATGGTCAGCAACCTGCTGGTAGTGCTGTGTGGCGAGCAGGCGGCGCAGCCCGTCGTGAACACGGGTACGCTCTACACCTGATCGAAAACCGGGTTTGGGCTTCAGATTGACAGTCACTCATGGCCGGCAAGAAGAAAGCCATCCTGCTCCGAATCCCGCAAGATTTGTGGGACAGTCTGAATCGTTGGTCGCGTGATGACCTCCGCAGCCTGAACGGTCAGATCGAATTCATTCTGCGAGAGGCCGTCCGCCGCAGGGCGGGAGGACGCACGGGAGAAAGCCCCCGGGACGACCAGGTCTCGGATGGGCCGGATGTCGAGAAGCGTGAACCGGCGTGAATGAGCTGTGCCTTTTTCGGCGACTCATCCACGCGCAGGAGGCAAGCCGCCTGGAAGACTCATGAACAGAATATCAGGAAGACGTCAGCCGACTTCGGGCTCCGCCGTGACCGTAAGGTTGTAGGTGGCGAATTGTTCTACATAGAGCTCAGCTCGCTCCCGGTGGGTAACCAGTAACAGCGCCGCGCCGGTCTTGTGGGCCTCCTCCATGCGTGCGGCGGCTTCCTGCCGGTTCAATCGGGTCAACAGACAGATAACCTCCACAACCCTGTTCATCTCGTTGACATCGTCGTTGTGAAGGATCACCTTCCACGGGGGAAGAACCCGAGGCGGCGACTGCCGGGGTAGTCGCTCTCTTCGAGGTTTCACAGGCACCGCATTGCAGGTGCCTTCGTCGCCTCCCGATTGCTTCTTGTCCTGCTCTGACATGGCTCTCACCACTTTCCACAAAAGCGGCCCTTTTCGTCGGCCCCCAATACCCTCTGACGAGCCAAACCGCCGGGATTATTCAACAACCTGAATCTCTGCCCTCCCTCCTCGCTCGATTATACGCCGGTCCAGAGAGATTTTTCAACACGCAACGGACGACCTCGCATGGGCTGATGAAGCATGCCTACCGCACCATTTTGGCGCGATTTTTCGCACGACCTTGATGTCGCGCCATGCCAGAACGGCATGTCACGGCGCGACTGAATGGCGCCGATGTCGCCCATCCTCGGCTGTGGGGTGAATTACTCCTCCCTGGCCGCCTGGAGCACTTCGGCAACCTGTTCGATCAGATCATTCGGTCGAAACGGCTTCTTAATGAAGCCCTGCACCTGGCTGAGCAAATCGTCGTCCATGCCACCGTGTGCGAAACCGGTGCATATCACAATTGGTACCTTGGCGTCCATCTTCCGGAGGCTCTTGAGTATGTCGCGGCCGGCGGTTCCCGGCATTGTCAGATCGAGCATAATCAACTCGATCTCATCCCGGTAGTGCTCGAATATCTCTAGTGCCAGCAAACCGTGCGTCGCCATCCTCACCTTGTAGCCGGCCCGCTGAAGAGCTTTCTGCGCATAGGTCAGAACCGCCCGGTCGTCGTCCACGATCAATACGCAAGCTCCCTTACCACACGGCACGGCGGCCGGCGGGTTCTCGTCCGCACGATCAGCTTCCTCGGCCTGGGCCTCTCTCTGTGGCAACCGGACCCTCACCGAGGTTCCCTGTCCGACCTTTGATTCAATGGTCACGTGCCCCCCATGGGTTCGCACGATGCCCCGCACAACCGAGAGCCCCAAACCCGTTCCGGCCCCGTCCTGTTTGGTCGTGAAGAAAGGCTCAAACACGCGCCCGATGATATCGGGGGCGATGCCGCACCCCTGGTCCTGCACGCAGATCTCAACAAACATTCCCGGGGTCCAGTCTTGATGCGGACCGCATTCTTCGGGAGTCACCTCGCGCAAGGAGGTGCGGATGGTGATCACGCCTTTGCCATTCATCGCGTCGCGAGCATTGAGACACAGGTTCACGAGTACCTGCCGGAGCTGACTGGCGTCCCCGTCGACGGCATCGCCCGATTCCATCAGACAGGTTTCGATTCTGACCGCGTCGCCAAGAGAGTGACGCAGGAGGGCCTGGGTTTCGCGGACCACCTGATTGCAGGACACGCGGCCGGGAACAAACTGCCGGCTGCTCGACAGCCCGAGAAGCCGCGCGGTCATCTCGCGGGCGCGTTCCGCTTCCTGGCAGATGACGCGAGCGCTGTCGTAGAGATCGGTCCCACGAGGCAGGTCCTGTGTCAGCATTTCGGCGTGACCCAGGATGGCCGTCAGCATGTTGTTGAACTCGTGGGTCAGGCCCGCGACCACTCGCTCCATCGACTCCATCTTCTGAAAAGTCGTAACCTGTCTCTGGAGCTCCTCCATTTCGGTCAGGTCGTGGATCGCAAGGATGATCAGCATGTCCGACCCGTGCGTCGGGGCGAACACGCGGCTGCTGGTGATCAGTCCCGGAAACTCCTTGCCGGCGCGGTCGACGCAGCGCAACGTTCCTTCGTAGAAATAGCCGCCGCTGATGCGCACCAGAAAGTCTTCGGCCCGTTTGCCGCGGTCTTGCGGGGCGACAAGCATCAGCCAGGACTGGTTGATGACCATCTGGGTGAAGTAGTTGAATCGTGCCAGGGCGCGGAGGTTCATGAGTTTGATGATCCCCTCGCTCGTGATGAGGACGATGGGGATTTGAATGCTTTCGAAGACCTGGCGGTAGAAGTCCCGATCAGGAAAAGCGTCATGGAAATCGACGCGTCGGTATTCGGGAAGCGAAAGGCCGTCAAGAATCGCCTCCGTGAGCTGCTCGGAGAGCGCAGGATCGCAAGAAATGCCGAACGGATGGATTCGGCAGTAGCCGCTGGCTCCGCTGACGTAGCCCGTCATCCGTCCCACGAGCGTTCCATAGTGGCTTATCGCGAGAACCCGTCCGGCTTCCAAGGGAGCAGTCTTCTCAAGAGTGATGGGTGGGATGGTGTTGAACGACAGGGTGCTGGTCGGTGCCGGTCGGGCATCAACGAGAACCAAGTCGAAGTAGTCTTTCGGGGTCTTCGCGGAGGGCAGCCCGGGCAGGACAACATACTCGAACGAACGCTGCCGGCAGATTCCCCTGACGACGTCGGCCAACCCCTCGTCCACGGTCAGCAAGAGGACTCTGGTCATGCGTGCAGGATACAACGCCGCATCCTGGTACTCAACGCGATTCGCAGGTTCTCTGTTTTGTCGACCGGGAACTCGCGGGGGCAGGTCGCCGGCCAATGCCGAGCGGGGTTATGGGACGCGTCGGACGGCTGATTCCTTCAGTGCTTGAGGTGGGGGCTTTTCCACTACTAACCCGCGTCTTCTCACAAGTCGATACGTCCTCGGGACTGGCTTGGATACGTCCCGCCAGGGGACCACGGAGGGGCGGGGACGGCGGACACTCCGGGACCACGCTCTACACAGAGTGTTCCCCAACCGATCGGCCGGCACCGCTCTCAGTACCGACACGGAATAAGGATTTCTGTCCGATGCGTTCGTCGACCCGTTCGCGCCGCAAGAGCCGACCACCCCTGCTGACGACCATTCTGGTCGTGGGGGCATTCGTCGGCGTTCAGGTGGCCACGCGCGATCAGCATCCGGAAGCATCCGCGGGAACGGGCCGGTTGCGTCCGCTCGTCGTTTCAAGCCCGCATCCTGGAAGATCAGCCGACACTGCGCAGTTGACTCTCATTGACGCGTTGATCGAAGCGCGCCAAGATCCCCATGACAACGTGATCCAATTCGATCCCAAGGTCTTCAAGTCTTCGGAGCTTTCCATCCGGCTGCCTGAGGCGCTCGTGATCAGTGACGAATCGGGCGGCCATGACCGAATCGACGGCGCATTGCCCGACGGTCTGGTGACGCTGGACAGCTCTGACTGCCCGGACGCCGGCATCATGGTTTCCGGCAAGGCGCAGATCAGCCTGATGAATCTCGCCGTTCGCGGGGGCCGCCTTCGAGGAATCCTGATTTCTGCAAATGCCAGGCTCAATCTGGACAACGTGCTGGTTCGCGACTGTCTGGGGCCGGGTGTGGCGGTTTTCGGCGAAGCCAGAGTTCACATTCGGGGCGGGTCGATCAACACGAACGGCAGTCACGGCGTGGAGGTGCGCGATCGTGCCTTGGCCGATCTTGAGGATGTAAGACTCAGCGGCAACGGCCAATCCGACGTCGCCGGCTTTGATCAGGGAGGAATCTTCGCCGCCGGCTGCCAGATGTCGAGTGCGGCCGACTGGAACGTCGTTCTCAGCGACGAGGCCCAGGCCATTCTGACGCGCTGCGCGCTGTCGCGGGCCCGCTTCGCCAATGCCGACGCCAGCGAAAGGGCCAAGCTTCGGATTGCGGATTCAACCATCGACGAGAGCGAGCGAACAGGCATCTTCGCGACCGGTCAGGCCGTGATCGACCTGACCTCGACGAGGCTGCGTCGCCACAGCAGCCGGTGCATCGAGCTTCAGGATGAAGCCGCCGCCACGATAGAAGCTTCCGCGATGGAGTTTGGCGGGGAATACGGCATGGTGCTTTTCGGGAAGTCGTCCGTCCACGCATCACAAGTGCGCATCACGGATAGCGGCTCTCACGGGGTTTGTCTGCGCCAGCAGGCCCGCGGATGGTTCGACCGCTGCGTTTTCACAGGCAACCGGCGATCCGGGATTGCTTGTCCCGACGCCTACGAAGGCGGGCCGGTTCGGGCCAGCCGGTGCATTTTCTCGGGGAACGGGATGCGGCCGATCTGCCGCGGACCGCTGCATATCAGCCCGCTGGCACCGACGCCCGTTCGCATCGACGGCCCGCAGGTCACGTGCACGGCCGAACCGAATGCCACGGTCGAGCTTTACGCCGATCGGGTGGGCGAGGCGGCTCGATTCCTCAGGACGGTCAGCGCGGATGGCATGGGACGCTTCACAGTAGACTGCCGCGACGTTCCGGCCGGCCATGTCATTACTGCCGCAGCCACGTCCGCGGAATCGACGAGCGAGTTCAACGTCGTTGCCGGGGCCGATTGTGGTCCCATTCTCAGCGCCCTACTGGGAGACACGGGCCCATTGTCCGACAAGGGAGGGCCGATCCGCCCGGAATCGCTGATCAGGCGATGGGAAGCGGACACGCGGCTGATCTTCAATGTGGTCAACCCGCCCAACTCCGCAGTGGAGCGTTACGTCCGATTCCTTGTGGACCGCATCAATGACTGGACGGGGGCGTCCCTGCGATCGGAGCTCGGCATCGGCCAGATGCGACGCCCACCGGCCAATGCGGTGGTTCTGCCCATTCGGTATGTCACGGCCGATTCTCCCGCACTGGTGGGCCGCGGCGGCGCGACCTTCATGAAATGGGATGCCGGCGGTTTGTTCATGCCGCCGATGGAGGTGGTGCTGGCCGTCGGGCAGGATCCGCGGCAGACGTGTCCGCGCGTGCTGGCTCATGAGATCGGGCACACGCTGGGATTGTGCCACGCTCGCGTCGGGCTGCTCTCGCGTATGCAGGGGATCACACCCCCGCCGAAGGACAGCAGCTACCTGAACGATTTCTCGCCGATGATGACATACTACGACGTCCTGGCACTGCAGATTCTGCACGATCGCCGGAACAGCGGTCGGCTGACAGTCGGTCAACTCGTGGAAAAAGGGACGATCTCAACGGACGCCGGCGGAGTTCTCGATAGCGGCACCGTCTCCCGTTAACCTTTCGGCTCGGCTGGGCGGCCAGTCCTGCCGGTCACGCCGGCCAGTCGCCCGTGAAGATCTCGACTGCCGGACCAGTCATGTAGACGTGGTTGTCCGCTTCGCGCCATTCGAGGGTCAGATCGCCTCCGGGGAGATGAGCAATGATCTTGCGGCTGCTGCGTTTGGTCAGGACTCCGGCCACGCATACGGCCGAGGCGCCGGTTCCGCAGGCCTGGGTTGCCCCGCTGCCCCGTTCCCAGGTGAGCATTTTCACCTCGCTCGGGTGGAGCACGTCCACGAAATGAACGTTCGTACGTTCGGGGAAGATGGCGGCGGTCTCGATACGGCGGCCCTCGATTTCCAGGTTCCACCCGGCCGGTCCCCGATTGTTCAGCAGCTTGAGAGGGACCCCGTAAATCACCGCATGCGGATTCCCCATCGAGACGCAGGTCATGAGCGCCTGATGGTCGAGGATCTCGAGCGGGTGGTCGATCATCTGTTCCTGGGTCAGCTTGACGGGCAAATCCTCGGGACGCAGCCGAGGTTCGCCCATATCGACGCAGGCGGAAGCGACCTTGCCGTCTTCGATGTTCAGGCTGACGGTCTTGATTCCCGCGTCGGTCTCGATTCGCAGCGGGTTGTTTCGCGAGAGGCCGTGGTCGTAGACGTACTTGGCCAGACATCGGATGCCGTTGCCGCACATCTGGCCGCGGGAGCCGTCCACGTTGTACATCTCCATTCGCGCGTCGGCCGTTCTTGAGGGGCAGATGAGGATCAGGCCGTCGCTGCCGACGCCGGTGTTACGATCGCTGACCGCCCGAGCAAGCGAGGGAGCGTCGTTCACTCGCTCGTCGAAGCAGTTGACGTAGATGTAGCAGTTGCCCAGGCCGTGCAGTTTCGTGAACTTCATCGCTGTTGCACCGCTGTTGATTCGGTTCCATGGTGGCAGTTGCTCGGCGGCCGCTTCCGGCTTGCGGCCGTGGTGGAAGCATAGCGGATTGCCGATGTCGGATCCAAGGGCAGGTTGGAGTATCCCGCACTCAGGCCGATCAGGGACACAAACGGGGTGGATCGGATGACGGGGAACCGGCCACGGTTTTCCTTAAGTGTTTAATCGATAACGACTTAAGATCTTAGTTGGGTTCGTTTGGCGCGGGGGGCGGTCGGCGGTCGGTGTCCGGCTTTTGGCGCGCGGGGGTCGCTTCGGGATCTGTTGCGGTCTGGCCATGTCGCCAGCCGAGGATCAGCGGTCGGTCAGAGGGGACGGAGAAGGGGTTGCGCCCGGCCGGGAGGTCATCGCTTGCGGCGTTGGGTTC
>Ga0116146_1001268_pt1 | contig 26601 bp, 30 predicted proteins | sample AD_JPNHG2_MetaG_FD_89748 | JGI IMG/M metagenome (GOLD analysis project Ga0116146, IMG submission 89748) | Active sludge microbial communities of municipal wastewater-treating anaerobic digesters from Japan - AD_JPNHG2_MetaG | ecosystem: Engineered > Bioreactor > Anaerobic > Digestate | place... | reverse complement strand
TCACCTGGTGGCGTCGCTTTTTGGCTAGATCCTCGACAGCGTAGCGAATCGAGGCCCCACACTGCGCACGTCCCCGCCCTCTGGGCTAGCGCGAAACGCGGAAATCGTCAAGAATAACCTAAATATGCGTCGGGGATGGGAACAATGAGTCAAGAACGGGCGCCACATCGAACAGCCGCCAGAATGCTGTCTGCAGCCCAGAAGCAAGTCAAAGCCCTGCGACTGCGACAAAAGGGCCACAGCTACCGGCAGATCGCGGATGCCCTGGGGATCGTGCCATCCGCGGCCTATCGCATGGTCAGCGCCGCTTTGGCTGAGATCCGCGCCGAGTGCAAAGAGGAAGCAATCGAGCTCCGCGAGATCGAAATCGCAAAACTCGACGCTGCTGAGAAAGAAGCATGGAAGCGCATGCGGGGCGCTGACGATGCCGACGCGGCAAAGTTGCTCAACACGATCAAGGCAATCAGCGAGAGTCGACGGAAGCTGACGGGTCTGGATGCTCCGGTGAAGGTTGAGCACACGGGCAAGCTGTACACTGTTGCCGCCGCGAGCCCGGATTGCGTAGAGTGGTCCACGCCGCTAGGCCAGGCGGCGGAAAGGGTCAAAGATGAGACGCAAGACCAAGGCGGTGCCGTGTGTGGCGCTGATGCTGATGCTTCTGGGCTGCGGGGAGGGCAGTCCGTGGAATAGAGATTTTGGTCCATGTGTGCCATGCCCCACGGATATGGGCGCGGAAGCCGTCAAGGACGCGTGCGGCGTGGACTACTGCCAGTACGACTATGCGGTGCGGGGCTATTGTTGCGGGCGCTTCAATCCGCGCGCGGATGGGGGAATGCGATGAGCACACGGATAAGGCGATCCTCTGGAGAGGTTGCGGACCCTGGCATCGTGATGCTGTTTAGCAACTCGAAGCGATGCCCAGTCACTGCCAGATATCCCAAATCACAAGCAGTCGTCGCGAGGACATCCCGAGTCGTCGGCGCGCGCGGTCACGTGGCCATCGGAAGTGGATACGTCGACGATATCGGGCTCGTGCGTGTGAGGCTGGGCCAGCTTGCAGGAGCACCGGAATAGCTCCATGCCGGTGCCGTTCAGCCCACTGCCATGGCAGCTTGAGCCATGGCGCGACAAGCGCCCCACGTTAGTCCTGGCTGGGACCGCTGGCACTGGCAAGAGTTCGCTCGCCTATGAAAAGGTTAACGCCTACTGCATGCGGTTTCCGGGGGCGCTGGCGATCGTCGTGCGGAAGTATGCCGAGAGCCTGAAGAACAGCGTGATCCCGGCGTTTGAGCAGATCTGCGACGAGCGCGTGGTGCATGCGCAGAGCAAGAGCCGGTTCGAATATCCGAATGGCAGTGTCATCGTCTACGGGGGCATGAAGGATGAGAAGCAGCGGCAGAAACTGCGCAGCATCGGCAACCTGACCAGCGGTGCTGATATCGCACTGATGGAAGAGGCCAACGCTTTCACCCCCGACGACTTTGACGAGTTATCAGGCCGCATGCGCGGCAAGGCTGGGCCCTGGACGCAGGTGATTCTTGCGACGAACCCCGACGCGGAAAGGCACTGGATCAACCAGCGCTTCATCCGACCGAGCCTGTCCGGGCTACTACACGATGTCGGCGTGTATCAACCTACGCTAGACGACAATCCCACGCTTCGTGCGGACTACGTGGCGCGCCTGGATGGGCTGCGCGGGGTGATGCGCGAACGGCTGCGCTTTGGACGCTGGCGCAACGCAGAGGGCGCGATCTATTCCGAGGTCTGGGATCCGGCTCGCCACATCGTCGAGCCGTTCCCGATCCCGGACGACTGGCGGCGCATCCGAGCCACAGACTTTGGCTTTGTGCATGCGCGCGTGGTTCTGTGGATTGCCGTGGACGGGGACGGATGCATGTACGTCTACCGGCAGACCTATCAGACACGGCAGAAGGCCAGCGACAGCGGACGCGAGATCATACGCCTGACCAACCGAGAGCGCATCGAAGCCACGATCTGTGATCATGATGCGGATGAGCGCGCGGAACTTGAAGACTGCGGCATCCCCACCACGCCAGCGAACAAGCAGGTCATGCGCGGGATCCAACTGGTCATGCAGCGCCTGGAGACTGACCGGCTAAAGTTCTTTCGCGGGTGCCTGGTCCGGGAAGATGACGCCCTGCGCCAATCCTACAAGCCATGCAGCACAGAGGAAGAGTTCGAAGTCTACAGCTACGCCAAGGGTGCCGATGGGGCGGTTCTCAAAGAGCAGCCGATCAAGGAGAACGACCACGGCATGGACGCTGTCCGCTATGCTGTGATGTTTGAAGACCGCAATTTGCTAGACCCTGCCGGCAGTGACCTCGACGCCATCAAGCGCGAGACGCGACGAGCGCAGGCTGAACTAGGCGGCGGGCGTATGCTGGCCCCGCAGCGAACGAGCATTCTCGGCGGCGGCGGCGGCCGCTGGCGAGCATAGGAGAAGCAATGAGCAAGCGAGCGAACGATCGAAAGGGTGAAATCTCACAGGACCGCGCGGCGGAGAGAACGGAGAGCGCGCCGCGCGGCGGAATAGCCGAAGCTGAGGCCGATGCGCCGGATGTGCGCGTGCTGATACCACCAGAACCCCTCGCCACGTCGCAGCAAGTCATTCCCGCAGCCATGGCCAGCCTGTGGCGTGCGATGGTGGCGCTTCCAACAGGGCATCCAGCGCTGAGGAGCCTGCAGAAGTGCGAAGACGCCGACCTAGCAGAAGCGGCGCCGATGCTGAAGAATTACGGCGCGGCGCTGCGGTTAATGCACCTGAATGCCTCTGCGGAACACGTCGAGCGGGCCACGGAACTGCTGAGCGGGCTTGGCAATGCTTGAGTTGCAGTGCCAGAAGTGCGGACGAACATCGGGACGATCTTGGCCAAGGGCTGCAGCGCTTGCGATTCTGCGCAGCAATGCGCTCCGCAGCTCAGCGGAACTAGAGCAAGTGGCTGTCCAGCATCCAGATCAGCTTATCAAGGCCCTCTTGCAGCGTCAGTAGTAGGTTCGCGCTGACCTGATCCCCCTCCGCCAGTAGATCCGTAATCGCATCCAACTGCAGCTTGGCGACCCGCGAGGCCGCGGCGCTGACTTGGCCAACCAAGGCTAAGCCAGAGCGCTCGGTCACCGCCAACACACCTACAGAATTTCAGGACCCTGTAGGTCTGTATGAGGCAGGAACAAGGACGCTCGGAAGGCTATCCTGGCTTATTCCTGGTTCGATTCCAGGGCAAGCACCCCATACAGACCTCGGGCGCTAGGATTCCACTGGCAGAAGCAGCAGCCCGTCGGCCTTGCCTGCCCCAATGAGCGCCAGCGTCACATTACGCGGCGCGTGCAGGTTCTGCGCGACAGTGGACGGCAGCGGCAACGCGATCCACTCCCAGGCGTCGACCTCTTGATCGGGATCGTGCAGCGTGGCGGGCGCTGTAACCACGCCATCCGCGCGGTAGGCGTGAATCAGGTACGCGCCCGCTTGGCCGCTGCCGATGTGCCGTAGGGGGGCGCTGATTGTGGCCTCTTCCCAGAGCTCGCGTATCGCGGCAGCGTGCGGCGCCTCGCCCGGCTCAAGATGCCCGCCGGGCAGCGTCCACTTGCCAGAGTCTCGCCGCTTGCCCATGAGTAGCCGGCCCGCCCCATCAAACACAGCGACCGATGCAATTGCGGTCAGGTCGCGCGTGCGCTGGCTGGCCCCACGTGTTCCCAGGCGGGGCGCGAGGCTGTGCTCTGGCTCCGGCGCTGTGAGCAGATCCAACGGATCGCCATCCAGCAGCGCCAGCCGTGCGCCGATTGTGCGGGCCTCAGACTCACTGAGGGATCCCTTAATCTTGGCGGCTGTGTCCTCGCTCCACTTGCGCCCGCGCCCATCACCGAGATCTCCCCAGAGTCCCCAGGCAATGCGGCCGTTACTCGGCTTGCGCAGATCCTTCCACTGCACGTGGCTTCGGTCCCCCTCGTGTCGTGGCCAGTAGCGGGCAATGTGCAACACGTCGGCGCGCGACAGGCGACCGCGAACGATCTTGCGGGCCATAGAGCGGCCCACTTCAGTCCCCCCTCGTCGGAACTCATGGACCCACCCTAGCGACCGGCGAGCGGCGCGCTTCATGTGCTCCGGCGGATCGTAGTGCTCATCTGCTGCCAACTCAGCGGCATCGTTTTCGTCGTAGGTGTCTTCTCCGTCGAGCAGCGGGATTCCCGCGCGCTCCATCGCTTCCAGGATGTCGACCGTCTGCCAGAACTTGGCGGCAGCGTCGGGAGGGGCTTTGTCCAGTGCCTTGACGAAGGTGCCGAATGCTTGGCCGAACTGCGCAGCGCGAACGCCGGCCTGCATCTTGTCTTCGGGATCGGTCTTGTCGAACACCAGCGACCAAGAGCAATCAGACGGAAGCGCACCATTCAGTTCTGGCCAGTCAGCGGGATCGCTGCCGAAGTTGGCCCGCGCCCAGGTCTTGCTGATGTCCTCGCAGCCTGTCTGAACCTTCTGCAGATAGCTGAACGCTCGACGGCGCAGAAGCTTCATCGCCTCCCGCATCGCAGCAAGAGAGCCTCCCTTGACCGACTGCAGCAGGTTATGACCGAGGATGATGATCGCCGCGCGCTCGTCGAAGCGCGCTAGCAGATCCTGCATCGTCTGGTAGCCCTGCGCGTCGACCTGCACGTACTTCAGATCGTACCCGCGACCATGGTCGACATCTTGCGGGCTTACGATCATATCGCCACCGCGCATCGCGTCTTCTTTGGCGTAAAGCCGCTGCGCTTCGGGGCTCTCTCGCATCACCCTGGGGATGATTCGGTTTTTGATGGGCTGGGCAAACTTGTCGTTGAAGTTGGCCCAGAGGTCATCGCCGGTGATGATCTGCCAGTAGGCAAAGGCCAAGCGGCGGATCATGCCCTTCAGCCAGGGCCGCGTGCCGCCGAGCGAAAACACCACCCACTCGCGCCCGTCGTTGCTGATGTACTCAATGCCTCGGTCTTGCGATAGCCCCTGATAGCACCACAGATCCTGACGCCACATCAGGTTGGAGTGCGTCCAGGGAATCAGACGCATCTCGCGCTGGCCGCTGCGCCAGGTCCACTGGATCCGGCTGACCTGCATGCCAAACACGGCCACGCGCTCGATGATCTCGGCCAGGATTTCGTCCGGCAAAACCGCCTGCCAGTTGCGCGCAAGCTCGTCAGTAAACTGATGCATCTCGTCCGGTGCGTGCTTGGGGCACTTCAGCGAGTGCGGGAAGTCGCACGCCGTCTCCGTCAGCATCTGCAGCGCCGAGCCGATTAGGCCATCTTTCTTAAGTGCGTGATAGAACTGCTCCGACAGTTGGAAGTTGCCGATATCGTGCGCATCAAGCATCTGCATGATGGCCTTCGCGTCCCATCCTGTGAATGGGTAGATCGGGAACGCCTCACGCCTGGATTCAAAGTCCGCCGGCGTGAGTGGGTCAAGTTCGCGGGGAGCTAGCGCAGGAGGAGCAGAGGGGCGCGCGCGGAACACCGCAAGAAAGCGGTCCATCAAGCTGGGTTGAGCCATGCCGGCACTTTGCCGGCTCGACGGAGAATGCCCAAACTGTGCTAACCCTGGTCAGCCATAGCCAACGCGGGGTCGAAGAATCAGGCGGCGCGTCGGGCTCGACGGAGATTGCGAGGAACCCTTGGGTATTCGATGCGCATTTTTGTGCAGAACTCCTCGATCGCCTTGTCGAGGACCTGCTGATCCGTGGGTGCAAAGCCAAGACTGCGCGCGGCGTGCCGCTTGGCTGCATTGTATGCTTCTAACTGCTCCTCGCTGAGGCGGCAGCAGACCTGCCAGCGTTTACGGCGGACCGGGGGTCTGGATTGGGTGGGTGTGTGCTGGGCCATGGCTGCACACCATAGCACAGGCTGGCCAAGATAGCACTAGCGCGCGCAAGCCTGCAGCGTAGCGGGGTGAGCAGCGAGGCCAGCACGCGAGCGCATACGGGCCCGGTCCCATTTGCCAGCCACCCGGTACACAAGACCGAGTCCTGGGACGGGGATGGCGCGCGAATGCGTCTGCGAAAGCACGCCTCGTCAGATGGTTCGGGCGATTGGGACAAGGTCGACCGCGCCACGTACGCGCGCGGCTTTGCTTATGTGGCTGGCAACGGCGAAAAGCCTAGTGACTACAAACTGCCGCATCACGACGTGGTAGACGGCAAGATGGTCACGGTCCCTGCTGGTGTTGAGGCGGCCATCGGTGCAGCCAGTGGCGCACGTGGTGGCGCGGACATCCCTGACAGCGAGATGGCCGCAGTACGGGCGCACCTGGGCAAAGAGTCCAAGCATGCGCTTGACCGCCCAGCGCCATGGGACCGGACAGAACTCAGCGCCGAGCCCTGTGCAGATCTTGCTGTCTTGGATGCCAGTGACCTGCCGCTGCCGCTGCTTCCGCGCATCGGCGGAGAGCCACCCAAGCGGCTGCTGGCCTTCAAGTGGGGCGCCAACCCGACGACGAAAGGCACGCTGTACCTGACGCCAGAGGGTGCGCAGCGGTTCATGGCGGCCTATTCCGCCCGCGGCGTGCGCCTGTGCTTTGACTACTACCACGCCAGCTACAACCCCGCCGTCGCGCCGTCAGAGCGCAAGGCAGCCGGGACATGCGTCCCCAGCCTCGATGCCGTGGGCCTTTGGTACGAAGATATCAACTGGACTCCGCCAGCATCAAAGGCAATCCGCGACGGAGAATGGCCGTACTTTTCGCCCGCCGTGCTGCACGACAAGTCCGGCGTGATCGTTGAACTCAAAAACCCCGGTCTTGTGATCGATCCCGGAACCGTCAACGCGCGGCCAGTCGTCCTTGACCACGCCACCCCCAAAGGTGAACCAATGGCTGACAAGAAGCGGCTGACGCTTGACGCGTACAGCGCAGGGCAGGGCTTTTTGCGCGCGTGCCAGGCGATGGCCGACACGGACGGCGCCGAAAAAGAACTCGGAAACCGCATGACCGGCATGGCTGCCGAGATGCTTGCCAGCATGGCCGGACACATGAAGCAGGCCGGCTACATGAGCGAAGGCGATGTGGAATCCGGCGCCAGCAAGGCGAAGCGGGATCGCGTCGCGGACCGCATGCTTGCAACCCTGGAAGCCCAGCTGGGCGAGACCGATCCCGATCGCCTCGAAGGGCGCTTGATGGCGCGCCTGATGGCCCCTGCCGCTTCCGCTGCGCCGGGCGCGACCGATGAGCGCACTGTCAAGGTCATGCTCTTGGACGCCTACGCCGGCCGCTATCCCGCGGCGAAGCGTGGCGACCTCGAAGCGCTGTCCCTGGCCGCTCTGGCGGCCTGCCTCCAAGCGTCCGCAGAGATCACCCCGAGCGCCGTCGTTCGCGAGGCCGCCCAGAAGCCGCCGACCGTGGCGCAGTTGCAAAAGGATCTAGCCCAGATGCCCAGCCCAACTGCACCCGCTGCCGCAGCCAGTGCGCAGCCTACGACCCTGGCCGCGTGCGACGATCGCCAGCGCGCCCGCGTCAAGTTGTACGTCGAGACGGAGCGCAAGGCATTCGCTGCGGCGGGCGTGGCCTTTGATGAGGCCCGCGCCACGGATGAAGGGCTGATGCTGCTGTCAGACACGCTTCCGGACGACGACACCCAGATCCGCCACAACCCGCTGCCCTTCGCGGCGACGTATCAGGAGTAAGCGACCATGGCCGCTCTCGCGCAAGACATCGTCCGTCCGTTCTGGTCGCTACCTGAGGTGGCGCCGAACGACATCCACACCCAGAAGCAGAACACAATCCTCTATCAGGGCGCCGTGGCCGTGCAGGTCGCTGGCAAAGCCCAGCCGGCCGCGTCCGGTGTCGTCGGTCAGACGATCCTGGGTGTCGCTATCAAGCACAGCGAAGCGCCATCGACTGGCGATGTCGTCTACGCAGATCCTGATGCGCTGGTGTTTCACCGTGGCGCCTTCTACTTCGACATGCTGGCCGGCGACTTGCCGACCGAAGCCTTGATTGGCAAGCAGGTCTATTTCGCCGACGACAACACCGTCAAAGCGACCGCAGCCGCGAATGACGTCAGCGGCATCCTGCGCAAGATCGTCGACGGCCAGGCCGTGGTGGAGATCTAACCATGCCCAACTCGCTCACGCAGATGGTTGGCCCGAACGCCGACCTCGACTATTACTTTACGTCGGTCAACAAGGCGTATCAGCGCGCCCTGGCCGGCAACAACCGCGCGCTGTACACGCAGTTCGCCTATGTGCCACCGGCGGGCGTCATGGCCCAGCAGGAGCGCGTGCCAGTGCTTGACGGCAAGGGCAACACGGTCATGGGGCGTCGGGTAAAGTTCCCGATCAACCTGGCCGCGTCCCCGCCGCAGCAGTGGAACACCGGCGACCCGCGCCCCGTCGAGCCGTTCAGCTCGATCGAGGTCGCGGTTGACCTGAAGCGCTACTGCGTGCCCAGCAAGCGCGAAGAGTGGGACACCTGGAATCAAGACCTGTTTGGCATCATCCAGGCGCAGCTGCCGCAGATGATGGACCGGTCGCTGATCCTGTGGGACTGGCTCGTCGCGTCGACCCTGGTCGAGAACGCGATCTGGACCCCGGACGGGCGAAAGTTTTTCACGCCGTCGACCGCGCAGCATCAGGCCAACCCCGCAAAGCCCGGCGTCGGCCTCTACTACAACGACGTGTCGATCACTGCGATCGATCAGGAAAACGTCCGCGCGATGCTGTCGCTGCTGGAAAATGTGCCGGGCCCCGACGGTCTGCCGCTCGACACCGACGATGTGCAGATGATGTTCCTGGCGCCGACGGCGGATATGGAAGTCCAGCTGCTGAACGTTCTGAACGCGGATATCGCTGCGGTGCCGGTTGGGACCAACGCCGCCGCCAGTCAGACCAACCAGCTGAAGGGCCGCGCGCAGGTTAAGCTGTTCAAGCAGCTGGCCCGCACCAAGCAAGCGCCGATCTTCGGCGGGACGAACCAGGACCGCGGCAAGGTTGGCTATCTGCTGGCTGTTCCGCGCGGCGAGGACCGGCCAATCGCCGTCGTTCCGACCCGGCAGCCCACGCCCTACTACACCGGCCTGAATGGCAGCGACCATCTGCGCGCGACGCAGGGCGCGATCGAGTTCGGTTGGGATGCCTTCGGCAACGCCAAGCTGATGATCCCTGCCCGCGCGCTGCGCTTCACGATCCAGCCGTCCTAAGCGGACACGACAGGGGCCCATGTCGAGCTTCACTCCAGCGCGCCTTGCGGTCATTCCGCTAGCCAGCCTTCCGCCGGCGGGTAGTCCGCCAAGCGCCATCGATGCCGTTGCGAGCGCAAGCACCGCTCCGCGACGCATCGAAAAGCGCAACGGCTACAACTCGCTAGAAGTCGCCATGGATCCGGGAGAACTGGCCTACACCGCCAGCGGCAGCGGCGCATATGCGGTCTATCGCTATTGGCAGGAGCGCCAGGTCTGGATTCCAGAGGGGCCGCGTGGCGCCACGCCCTTCACTATCGACTTTGGGGCGGCCCCCGCTGGCATTGTTCCCGCGCGCATCTCGACCGCCACGCAGCCGTGCTTCTTAGCGATTGTGCTGGTCAGTGGCACGGGTGTTCAAATTGGCGCAGATCTAGCTGATGCCCTGGTGTTGGAGCAGCACCGCTAGCAATGGTCATCACCGATCCCACATACATCACGCCGACGGAGCTTCTGACGCGCGCGCCCCTTGGGGCTATCACGCGCGCCGAGATTCCAGGGCCTGGTCAGTGCGGGACCCTGTCGGCGCTTGTGGCTCCGCTGGGAGCGGTCGGCAGCATCAAGCTAGGCGGATTCCCGATTGATGCTCGATCTTTTGTGCTTGAGGTCGTGGAAACCGGCGACTTGGGCGCTGCTGTCTTTCGCTTCAGTGATGACGGCGGGGCGACGTGGCAGAACCCAGTGCAGACGGTCCCAAACGAATATCAAAACAGCCGCTTTGATTATGAACTGCCAGTCCAGGGTGTTCAGATCCAAGCGTTCAACGGTGTAACGTCGCCTGCCTTTGTGGCCGGTCAGCAGTGGACCTGGAGCACGACCGCAAGCCCGCTTCTGCTGGCCGTGTGCGACGAGATCAGCGCGCTATTCCGTAAATGGGCCTACAACCAAGGTAAGCCGATCACGGACATCGACGCCGCCGACCGAGCCCACGTTTGCTACCTTGGAAGAGTTCGGCTTGTTTCTGGGCGTGGCACGGTGCCCGATGACTGGCGCTTCCTGTACGCCGAAGCGCAAAAGCTCATGCGCGCAGAAGCCGATGGTGACGCGCGACTCAACAGCAGCCCGGACCCGGATGGGTCCGTGTTCCCCGACTATGAGCGCAACCGCCCCGCGTTCCGTGGGGTCTGGAGACATTAGACGATGTCGCATGCCTTCTCGATCAACTGTTCCGTTGGTGCCAGCAACTACATCAGCCTTGCGCCGTTTGCCAACAATGCCGATACCCAGAGCGCGGGCATCTATCGCGCCGGCCATGTGCGCGTCTCATTGGCCGGCATATCAAACGGAGCCACCGCAGCAAATGGCCTTCAGGCCATGGTGCGTCTGGTTACGTTCGATAGCGCGCCGACCAATCCAGGGCCGGCAATGGCGATCCCAGCCGCCGCTGGAACACCAGTAAACTCGATGCTCCTCAGCACCCTGAGCGGCCAAACGCAACTTGAGGTTGGCCAGCCCTACCAAAAAGGCTTCAGTGCAGATGCCCAAGGGAAAGCGGTCGGCACGCATCTTCTGTGTGAAGGGATTACCGCCGACAGCAACGGGAACATCTGGATCAATATCGAGGTCGACTAGGCCAGCGTCATGCCGCGCGGAACCGACATACAGCGCCTGCGATCGCGCTGCATCACGGCAGAGCGCCGCGTGATGCAGGGCTGCGCGCGCGCGTTGGTTCCGGTGCTGTCTGCTGAACTCGATCGCGAGTTTCGGCAGGGCGTTGATGTCATGGGCAAGCCATTCGAACCGCCGAAGGACGGTCACCGTCCTCCGATGGTTCGCAGTGGGACTCTGCGCCGTTCGATCACGGTCAGTGCGCGGGCGTCTCTGCGTGGGTGGGTTGTCCGGCTGCGAAGTGACACCGATTACGATCACTTCCTGCGCGACGGGACCAGCCGCATGCAGGCGCGACGGTTCATTCCGCGCCCCAGCGATCCAGTTCCGCCTGCAATGGATGCCCTGATCGTGCGAACGATGCAGAGAGTCGTCGAGCGAGAGGCGCGTCCATGAGCCTAATGCGTCCTGATTGGATTCACAGCTGGGCCGAGATGCAGCAGCAGATCAACGCCGACCTGCTACTGCGTCTCAACAGCGACAAGCAGCCCGCCGGCCTCTGGAAAATCGACGAAACACAGCTTGGGCTCTCACGTCCCGGTGGGCAGCGCATTATCTGGGCGATTGAGGGCGGCAGCATCGCGCGCGGCCATCAAGCGCACGGGCCCGACATGCCTGCGCCTTGCGTCGCGATTCGACGGCTTAAACTGCGCGCCGAGATCCGCACGCCAGCCATTCAGCAAAGCGGTATCGATGTCCGCACGCTGGAGGTCGCGGAAGAGGTCTTGCGCGCCGTGATCTTGACCGTGAACAAGTACCGGCCCGCGGACTACGACGTTGACGAACAAGAGGAATCATGGGGCGACTTCAGCGAAAGCCCAGCCCAGCGGGAAATCGTCTGTCAGTACCGCTGGACGCTGGAATGCCTGGTCCTGGGGGACCCGTATCTAACGAAGCCGATCAACCAGATCGATGCGACGGGGGAGATTGTGCAGCCATGAGCAATTTGGCCGAACCGACTGAACCACGCACGCCGCCAGCGCCCGCGGAAGCGCCGCCAGCGACCGACAACCCGCCCCCCTCGCCGCCTCCGGTCATGCCAGAGCTTGCGGGACCAGTTTATGCGCTCCCCAAGGGGTCGGCCGAGCCAGAGCCCGGCAGCATTGCAGCGCACTGCATTGCCCATAAAGCGCCGGCCTGGATGCACGCGGCCCTAAGTGCGGAATATCCGATCGGCCAGCGCTTCACGACGGCTGAATTTATCGCCGCGGTCCGCCGGATCGCTGGCTACACCCTGGGGAGATAACCGATGCCTTCGGTCCCGTCATCAAACCTTCAGGCCGTCAATAACCTGTCCGGCAATGTGCCAGAGAGCCCGGCACAGTCCGGCCTTGTGATCGGCCCCACGCAACTCGGCACGCCACTGCAAATCATCCGAGCTGATTCGATCAGCACCGTGGTCAGTGAATTTGGCGGCGGCCCCGGCAGTGAGTACGCTGGCACGGCGCTCGCTGAAACCGGCCACGGCATCCTGTATCAGATCAAGACCGAGACATCCAACACTGGCACTGCTGGAGCCGTCACAAAGACGGTTGGTGCAGTGCTTGGGGCGGATGTCAGCGCGTTTGGTGCAATTCTGGTGCCCGGCGCCGACTTTAACGGCGATGTTCTGTTCATCGGCAAGCAGGCCGGGGCAGAACTTGAGATCGTCACCGGCATGGCCACGGCCACATTGGTCACTGGCCTGCATGTCAAACTGACGGTCACCCCTGCCACCACTGGCACCCAGCTTGCGGCCCTAATCACGGGCGTCCCGGCGGCGCTTGCGCTGTTCTCTGCGACCGCGCAGGGCACCGGCGCTAGTGTGTGCGGCCAGACTCTTGCCACCACCAGCGAGACCGCCGGGCGCATCGTGCTCAATGCCCTCACCACGGGCATGAGCTACGAAAACATCATCACCGGGCCGCACCCGCATGCTCGCGTGGTGTCGCTGGTGGGCGGCACTACGATCCATGTCGAGCCGGATACCGGAGCCAACGGCGAGCCAACCACGACCGCGATCGTCCTGCAAAGCGACTTGGTGACCCTGGCGGCCAACAACCCCGGCAAGTTCACCAGCACATTGGCGGGCTCTGGCTCCGGCCTGGCTGGGCCAAAGGTCAACACCGCGCTTCCGTTTGGCTCGACCGGCACCATGACGGTCAGCGGCAGCCCCTATGACGCGTACGACGTGTCGATTCAGATCGTCACGGGTGGAGCGCTGGGAACTGCGACCTTCCGCGTCAGTCTGGGCAAGGTCAACGGTGTGCCGCTGTTTGATGGCAACGTCTACCTGATTCCGGCGGGAGGCTCAGTGGTGCTTCCGCAGACCGGCCTGACGTTGACTTTTGCGGGCACATTCGATGCCGACGATCTGTTCAGCTTCGCAACCACGGCGCCCACGTCAACGCTGGCCGATGTCTCGGCGGCCCTGACGTACTTCCTGACGCGACCCGAGCAGGCGTCGCTGATTGCGATTGCTGGCGAGATCCCCGTGATCCAACTTCCAGCATGGATCGCGGCGATGCAGTCCTTCGGCAACCAGTTGGAAAACGCGCGCAAGTATTGCCGAATCCTACTGGAGTACGCAGCGCCGGCCTCTGGGCAGACGAATCCGCAGTGGGCGACCCAGGTGTCAGGAATCTTGGCGCCCCTGGTTGCCGCGCGCGTGTCAGTCTTCGGTGGCCACGACAACATGATCTCGTCGCTGCCACTGCCGCAACTGGGCCGCTTCGGCATCTGCAGTGGAAATCGGGGACTGTTCGCGCGCTTGCTGGCGCTACCCGCGGGCGTCATGCCGGACGATCAGACGCTGGCTGGCGCCATCAATGGCATCGTCGAGGCGTATCAGACCGATGTGGCCGGATCGCTTGCCGCGGCGCGCTCGTCCTACAACTACCTGCTGACCGGGATCCCGGGGGTGCAGGCAGATGGCCTGCTGCTCGATGCGCCCACGGGCGACTTCACCTACATCACTTACGGCCGCGTGCTCGATCTGGGTATGTTCTACGGCTACGCGCTGCAGACGCGCTTTCTGAACACCGCCCAGCAGCGCAACCCGGACGGAACGATCAAGAACACGGCGGCGCGCGCGATTGAGACGTTCCTGACGGACCAGCTCACAAGCCTGATGGTCAAGACGGGCGTCTGCTCGGCCGTCTCGGTGGTTGTCGACCGCACGAATACCGACGCGCGTTTGGTTCTGACCTACCACTTCCAGTTGCTGTTCTACGTCAAGCGCATCGATGCCAAGGCGGGCATCGTGCGCACCATCACCGGGACCCAGGTCCTCTAAGGAGCCACAACCATGATCGACGTTGGATCGCCCGGGTATGCCATCGACATTACTACCGCCGAGTTTCAAATCGACGGGGACACACTGTCCGCTGCCGTGAAGTCGATGGAGTTCTCAGCAAAGACGGACGAAGAGATCATCCATCTGCAGGGGCTGCAAGATCCCAGCGAGCGCACGCCAGGACAGACCACCTACGAAGGGTCCATGACATGGGCCACTCGACAGTGGTTGCTGTTCTGCGCTCGCTTTGGCGGCTGGAAGGCAGTGCGCAACCGAGAATTCACGCTTGTGGTGAATGCGCAGCCTCAGAACGACACGCGCTTCTATGAATTCAAGTTCCTGCGCTTCCGCATGAAAGACTTTGCGAGCGGGTACGACAAGGGTGCGTCCGAGATGAAGCTCTCATGTAGCTTCCTGGACTACGACCAGACGCCCGTGGACAACGTGCTGACCGCTTGATGTGATGCCCGGCGCGGCTCTCTGGCCCTTGTGGGCTGCGCCGGGTTTTCACATCTCACAGGGGCCAGGGACATAAGGCCAGATGTCTGAAGTGACGCAAGAGCAGTACGAAGCACTGGAAAAGGCGCACGGCGCCGGCATGGTGCGCGTGTTGACGGTCGGGGATGAGGACTTCGCGTTCCGTGTGCCGACCAAAAACGATGTCGCGCTGCTGATCGATGCCAGTGAGCGCAAGGTGCCGTCCGCGCTCGAAGAGTGCGCGATGCGGTGCTTGCTATGCCCAGCGGTGCCCACGGCAAACCGCGGCACGGTCGAAGGCAGCGAAGAAAAAGCCGCCGCCGCGCCAGTACCACAGGAGTTGGTTGCGGAGCGGCAGCGGCTGCAAGCGCGGTATGCGCAATCGGAGTTCTATCGCGACTGGATCGCCAAGGAGTTCCTGGCGAGCGTGGGGCACGGCTGGCGCGTCGAAGATCCGCGAAAGCTCACGTCAGGCCAGTACGAAATCGCGTGCAGCAACCGCAGTGACGAAGCCGAGCGGGTCACCCTGGTGGCTCGCAAGATGTCCGCCGCGCAGTACGCGGCATATCGGCGCAGCATCGTGGAACACAGCACCGATTCGGCGGCTCTCTGCTGGAAGGCGTGCATTGTCAGCGTCGATCGCGATGGCGTCGCCAGCCGGCTGCCGATCTTGGTCGAAACGCTTGAGAGCGTCTTGGTGTCACTTGGAACGGACGGGGGCACCGTTGCCGTAAAAAAGTTCGGCAGTGGGCCAGCCCTACAGCCTGGGACCTCTACGCCGCCGCCAGCCGGGGACGTGAGATAGGCGTGGCCGGCGCCGTGCTATGGGCTGCGGACCACGCACCCGACACGGACGCAGGACAGGCGGGCTACCTGCTCAAGGGCGAATTGGCGCTGTTGCAGATTATGAAGCTGCGAGGACGATGACCAATGGCGACGACGTATGACGTAGGCTTGCGATGGACAGGGGGCGCGGATGCCGCGGCCGCTGTCCGTGCGGCCGATCGTGTACACGAAGCCCTTGGTCAGCTCGAACGTCCCCGCCGCGTTGGGGCCACAGCTTCCAATCAAGCGCGGCGCGTCGCAGATGAATGGCAGCGCATGGCAGCCGCTGCAGATCAAGCGGCTGCGCGCCAATCAGCAGCGGCAGAACGGCAGCGGGCGAAAGAGGCAAGCGCAGCCGCACGGGCCTCGGCGCAGCGGGAGCGGCTTGCCGCGCGTGAGTCGGCGGCGCAGCAGCGCATGGCAGCTCAGGCTGCGCGAGCCGAAGAGGCGGAGCGCATTCGCGGGCTGCAAGCCTTCAAGCGAGCCGAGGACGAAAAGCGCAACGCAGCGTTCCGTCGCCTCATGGCGCAGCAGCGCGAAGAGGAGCGCTTTGCTCGCTATCGCATCGCGCTGGATCGCAGATTGGCGCGGGAGGCTGCGCGCTTGGCCAAGCAGCAGGCTAAGCAGCAGGAAGCCCGCTATCGCGGATACGGTCGGGCTGCCGGTGGCACCCTGGGCTCACTGGCCGGCATGGCCGGGGGCGGCATCAAGGGCGTTCTGGCTGGCGTTGGGGCTGCTGGCCTGTTGGCTGGAAAAGAGGGCCTTGAAACCGCGCAGCTGATCGAGAATGCGCGGATGCGGCTCCGAGTGCAGTTGGGCAGCGCGGAAGCCGCAAACGCGGAGATCAAAGACGCCTTTCGCATCGCCGAAAAGACGATCTTCGACCCTGAGCAGGTGCTTGACGCACTGACCAAGCTGTCGACCAATTTCAAGAACGCCGACGTGCGCCGCTACATCATGGGCGCGGTTAGCGACTTCGCCACAGCCAGCGGCGAAGGCTCCGAGGGAATGGAGCGCAGCATCAAGGCGATCAACCAGATCTTCGCAAAGGGCAAGCTGCAGCAGGAAGAACTAACCGGCCAACTCGGTGAACTCGGCCTGCCTGCGCGCGAGGTTTACGCGCAGTTGGCCACGATCCTCGACATCAAAGAGAAGGATGAACAGAAGCGCACCGACAAGGTGATAAAGCTCATCACGGCAAGTGGCGTGAACGCGACTGCCGGCATCCAGGCAATCACCACAGTCATGCGCAACCTATCCGGCGGTGGTGCTGCGGGAGAGTTTGCCGTCAAGAGCGCCGACACGCTTTCGGGCATGATCTCGAACATCAAAGGGGGCCTAAAGACCCTCTTCGCCGTGAGTGATATCGACCAATGGCCGGCGCTGGTGTCGTTGAAAGACCTGCTGCGCGACGTGGCGGGATTCTTCAGTGTCGACAGCGTCGCCGGCAAAGAGTTCGTCGCGTCGTTGCAGCGTGGCATCAAAGCCGACCTGATGCCCGTGGTGGATCGCATCCGCAAAGGCTTCGCGGCTCTGACCTCAGATCCCGGCAAGCTGGATACGCTAGTCCGCGGCGTAACGCGCATCGTTGGCTGGATGGCAGACCTTGCCGTGGTCGCCGTCAAGGCGGGCGCTGCGTTTGTCAGCCTCTGGGGTGCTACAGTGCAGGCCGACGAGGCGATTATGAGTGCGGTAAGCGGCGCCGTGGAAGCCATGCGCGGCGCATGGCAGTCCGTTGTCGACATCGGCGGGCGCGTCATGCAGGGCCTCGCGCAGGGCATCCGCAACGGGGCGGGCGCTGTCTATGATGCCGTAGCCGGCGTTGGCGATCGCATCCTGCAGAGCCTAAAGGCCAAGCTCGGCATCGCCTCGCCAAGCCGTCGCGGTATCGAGCTCGGTGGCTTCTTCGCGGCTGGCGTTGGCTTAGGCATCGACCGCGGAGCGCAAGGCGTCATGCGGGCAAGCGCGGCCCTAGGCGGCGCTGCTGAGGACGGCTTCGCCCCGCGTGCTCAGCTTGGTTCTGGTGCTGCAATTGGCGGAGGCGGTGGCGCATCTGCATCCGTAAGCGTGCAGATCAATGTGTCGCTGCCAAACGTGCGCGATGCAGCGGAGTTCGCCGCTGGCGTTGGCCCCATGGCTGTTCCTGTACTGGATCGCCAACTGCGCCAGCTTTTGGGCCGCACCGTTGTCGCGGGGGTGGGATAATGCCAATCACCGTCGGAGAAATCGACAGCCCGGCAGACGATCCAATCGCCTACAACGTGATTTGGATCGCCGACCGCTTGTGCCCAGGCTTCTGCCTGCCACCAGAGGGCGAGAACAAGCGCGACGTCGAGCACAAAAAGAGCAAGGGAGCGTCCCGTGACCTGCTGCTCGATCAGGGCAAAGTGCCCACTGAGGGCGTGATCAAGATCCGCACGACCTCGACAGAGCAACTACGCGACCTGCAGGCCTTCTACCAAAAGTACCTGGACCCTGACCGAGCGCTGACCAAACTCAATATCGTGAACATCGCCCACCCGCAGTACGCGGCGCGCAACATCACACGGGGCTACTTCTTTGCGGCGCCTGTTTGGCAGCCGACGCAGCCAGGCGGGATCCGGGCCCTGATTCACGAGTTCCGCTTTAAAGTCGTGGGTCCTAAGACGCAGATCAACAGCGCGAGCCAGGGCAGCCGCAAGCCCAAGGCGGTGGCGATCGGCGGTCCCACGGATCCGAACTTCAAGCCACGCGGCGGGACGCAAAACGCGGTTGGCATCATCACCCCTGCGCAATCGCTGCTTCCCGGCGTTCAAACGCAGAGCAAGGCGCGACCGACAAATCAGGCCCTGACGCTGTATCCGCCGACGGAACTGGAAAAGATTGCGCGAGCCGGGGATCCTACCGCGCAGTTTGTGGGACGCATCATGTCGGAGGCTGCACCGCGATGATCTCGGACGCCACACTCAATGGAATCGCGATCTTGCGCGGCGACATCCTTGAGCCCTATCAGGGCGCCTGGACGGCCGATCTGGAACTGCTCACGGATGGCATCGACGAGCCCCTGGCCGGGGCGGCAACGCTGAGCCTATTGGGGGAAACGTGGGCCGGCACGGTCGCTCATGCACCAGGCCAGCAGACAGACGCACTGTCAGGACAGAGCGGTGGCTTTCTAATGGCCCGCATCGTTGGCGGCGGCGGCGGAATGCAGACTGCCGTGCAGCCCAAGGAATGGCCACAAGGTGTGCTTGTGCAGCAAGTGCTGGCGGACCTGCTGCAGTTGGCAGGCGAAACCCAGTCACCAGAGATCGCGCCTCAGCTTCTGGCCAGGCTGCTGCCGCAGTGGAGCTATCCCGCTGGATCCGTAAACTCTGCCTTGAGCGCGCTGGCTGCCTACCTGGGCTGTGTCTGGCGCATCCGCCGCGATGGTCTGGTGTGGCTCGGCGTTCCGACGCCAACACCGGCCACAGCCCCGGACTACATCATCGCCGACGTTGCTCCAGAAGCTGGCATGGTGGGCTGGGATTTGAATGATGTCAGCGTGCGCGTGGACGACATTGTCGACGGGCTGACGATCCGGGTCATCAATTGGGTTTTCACCCCGGACAGCCTGCGCGCTGTCATCACCTACGCGCCAGGCCCGGCCGCTGCGCTCTTTGCCCTCTTCGACCAATGGCTGCGCCGCGTGGGCTATCCCTTCACGAAATGCCAGCCTGGGCGGATCGCCGCGCAAAACTCAGACAACACGGTCCAGTTTCAGCCCGACGACAGCACGATCGCGCCCATGCGCCGCGTGGGGATTCGTGTGGGTCTGCCGGATACGAGCATCCAGATCAACCCAAGCTCGCGCGCAGTCAGTTGCTGGGAAGCCGGCCAGCCGACCGGGCCCGTGCTGCAGTCCTTCGGAGACAGCACGGCGAGCAAGATCAAGATCGCGGCAAGTCAGAGCCCGCTTGCAGTGGCGCGCAAAACCGACACCACGCGCAGTGGGACTCTGGCGGCTGCGGTAGCCACCCCAATGGCCGGGACAAACGTCGTCACATTGACCTACACAGACAGCGAGGGCGCTGTCAGCCCCCTGCTGACGCTAACGTTTGTGATGGGTCTACTGACCGCAGCGGCCGCGCCAACGCCTCTCGCGCAGGTGAATGGGCGCATCACGGGCGGCTCGTCCGTCGTGGAAGCGGGTGGCTAATGGACGCGCTGCAAATCGCCAACCTGCAAGATTATCAGCACCTTGGCATCGATATCGATGTCACGCCCGACCTGTCAGAAAACGAACAGCTGCGCGCCGAGTTCGACTGCATCGCGCAGGACCTGGTCAACATGTGGACGCAGCCGCCGGGCCTGGCCGATGGCACCGCAGAGGGCGCGGACTATGGATTCGATCTGCGGGCGCAGCTCAGCCGGGGGTTCACGCGGGATGCTCTCTTCGCGATGAAGATCGCCATGCAGAACCAAGCGCTGCGCGACGATCGCGTAGATGACTGCACCGTGATTCTGACGGCCTTTGAGGATGGCTCGCTGCTTGTGCGTGCAACCGTCAACGTCGGTCAGGCAGCATACCCGTTCTCATTTCGCTGCACCCCAAACACCGTGGGCGATCTCTACGTCGAAAGCTTGGGCACATGAGCGTTATCAGCCTGGCAGAACTGCTGTTGCCACGCAGTGCGCAGCAGATCATCAACGACACGCTGGCCTTTTACGCCAACCCGCCAGACCCGGCGCTGGTGTCGCTGCAAACCGCAAACTGGCGCACGGGCGGCCCGTATCGCTTCTTACTCTACCGGCAGGGCATCGAAGCTTCGCTGCTCTATCAGATCATCGCAGGGCTTGCTGGCTCCTCGTTTCTGCGCACCGCGCGCGGCAAGTGGCTCGACTGGCTGGGCGAAGACTACTTTCAGGAGCCACGCCAAAGCGCGCAGTTCGCGGCAGTCACAGAGCAGTTTACGATTCCGCTTGGCGCTGGCCCGCTGGGACCAATTGAGCTTCGCTGTGCGACTCCCGACGGACTGGAGTTTGTGAGCGTAGCGCCGGTGATGCTGCCGGCAGGCCCTGCGGTCATCAGTGTCTCAATGACGGCAGCAAAAGCGGGCGCCGTCTACAACGTTGGCCCCGGCACGATCACGCAGCTTATCAGTCCCAATGTCCTAGGCATAAGCGTTACCAACCTGGCAGCGGCCACGGGTGGCTTTGATCAGGAACCCGATGATCGTTATGCGCAGCGTCTGGCAGCAAAATTTGGGGTGCTGTCGACGGGCAGCACTCAGGCCGCGTACATCTATTGGGCTTTGACCGCATCACCCGAAGTGAAGCGCGTGCGGGTCTACTCCGACCTGCTCGGGGGCGTGTTTACCGACAACTACGTCACCGTGCTACTTGCCACCGACACGGGGCCCGTCTCGGCTGGCGCGATCGCCGCCGTGGATGCCTTTATCGCGCCTCGGGTGCCTCTTGACATCAAGCTGGATGTCGGCACCGTCAGCGTAAAAAGCGTCAGCGTGACTGGGGTGGTCAAGGTCTTCTCGGCCTACCTATCGCAAGCCCCTGGACGCATTGCCACCAGTTTACAGGCGCTGGCCGCGCAGGTGCCGATCGGGAGCTATGACCAGGGCCCTGTGCCGCTTGCCGAGATCGACGCCGCGGTCCTATACAGCCGGCAAGAGGTCTACGATTTTACGCGCGCCGCGCCCCTGGCGCCGGTGTCGCTGCTCTACAACGAGCTGTTGCAGCTGGTCAATGCGACCACGGAGACGGGTGTGTGATGGCGATTCAAGAGACCAGCGCACCGTTGGATTTTGCGTCCCTGCCAACCTCGCCGGCCTATCCCACCTGGGTCAAGCCGGAGCCCGCGGACAGGCCGACCAAGCACCGCAAAACGTACACGTTCGTACGCGGCTTGATGGCCACCTGGGATCGCATCGTGAATGCGGGGCGCAGCGCCGCTTATTGCCACGGGTCGCAGACCGCGCCCGCTGATGCGCTGGATCTGCTGGGCGAGACGTATGGCGGTCTCGCTCGCGCTATCAGAGACAGCGATAGCAGCTACCGCGCCTATCTGAAGGGTCCGCTCGATCGCTGGTACACCTTCGGCACGAAGGCTGGCATGGTGCGCGAGCTGGCTCACTTGGGCTATCGTGCCGAGGTTGTCAGCTGGCGCGATCTGGTCGATGCTGGAGCCGCAGCGCCCAATGTGGTCTTTGGCGGGCATGTCAACTTCTTCTTTGTTGCCATCTACGCGCCAAATGCAATCACAACCGGCTACACGCTGTGGAAGGTGAGTAATGCCAAGTGGAAGACAAGCACGGCGCGTTGGGCTGCTTCCACGGGCGGCCCGGACCTTGTCGGCGAGTTGCGCCGCGTCATCGCCATGGTGAAGCCCGCGCATACGAGCTGCCGCCATGTGGTGGTGTTCCGCGATATGCTGTCGGGACTGAACGCGCAAAAGCTCCCCACGGGCAGTTACACGGTGATTCCGTTTAACGAGCCTTGGGAGCGCATTCGCCCGACATACGCTTTTAACCCGTTCTACATCCAAAATCCCCTGGTGCCATAATGAGCGACACGGACCTGCAACAGTACAACGGCACGCCGCAGTGGGTGGATACAGCGGACTTTGAAACGCCAGCGGACCTCTATCTGGTCCCGACCGATGAAAACGTCGTATCCGCAGACAGCAATCTGGCCGGTGACGCTCCGGTCAATCGCGCCCTGCGGCTGATCAAGGACAAGCTCGACGGCCTGCGACAGGCCATTGTGGGCGACGTAGGACCAACGCGGCGGACCCTCTACAGCCTGCGCATCGATGGCGTCGGCGGGCAGGTGAATGCCGTTGGCCCTGGCGAGATCTCTGCGGATAACGAGATCCGGACAGCCTTGGGCGACTTTCGCGCTTCGCTTGGGCGGCTGTTGCTGCAAGACTCAGCGGCCTACGCACAGGTAGGCGAACCTCCTGCGGGCTATCTGCGCCTTTTCTCAACGGCGCTGCAGTGGTTCTTGACTGGGATGGGGCCGACGGACGCAAACCCGCCCCAGGGCACGGCTGTGCCGAATCGCCTAACCGCCAAGGCGGTGGTAAAGCACTACATGGTGGTTGCCTCCCAAGCGGGCGTCGTCAACCTGTTTGATGGCCTGGGTGATTGGACGGTATCCATCGTGGATACTGGCATGGCAAGCCCTGCGCGATATCGATTCCGCTTTGTATTGCCGACCGCGTTCGCGGATGCGCTGTACGCGCCAATCGTGCAATGGCAGGGTCCGAATACAAACGCTAATCAAGCAATGCCGATCGTCATGCTCGATACGTTGGCCCCCGGTGTTTTTGATGTAGCCTTGTATGATTGGGGCCTCGGACAATTTGCCAATCTCAACGTTATAGATGCGCGCATTGCGGTCATTGCATGCGGACAGCAGAACACCTAAAGAGGACACATGAGCGTCAGTAGCGGATCGGACCGCATCGCCTTTGAGGAGCAGCCCGCGGGACCGGCTGGGCCAACAGGTCCGGCGGGTCCGGCAGGACCGGCATATCGGGAATACACCGCGGTTGGGGCTTACAGCCTCGGCAAGGTGGGCGCGTTTTCCGGGTCTGGAATCACGGTCGCGTCGTCGGCAGACGGCGTTGATGGGATCTTTGGAAACAGCGGAGCCGACGGAACCACCGCCAGAATCTACCCGTCCGGCGCACTTGTCGATGTCACCGGCGCAGGGCTCCCCACAGGCGATGTTTATCTCGATGTGGCGACTGGCAATGCCGTGCTTTACGGGTCGCTAATGGCTGGGAACCCGACGCGGTATCTAGGATACTGCACAGGCACAAAACTCACCGTGCAAATCGGTGATTCCTTCACGGTGTAAAATGACCAAACTTAGAATCGCAATCTTCCTGATTCTTGCGCTTGTCGGTGCTGGGCGAAGCCACTCGGCCGAATACAAGCCGCTATGTCGTAATTCATCGACTGGCAAAATCGAGCAATGCACCGGAACGCTTGATAACACACAAGCGCCCACAAACCTGGCTCTGGTGTCCGGCGCGGCTCAGGCGCTATATCTGCAAGAGCCGACGTCTGATATCGTTGGATACGAGACGCTTCGCTCTCAGCCGTCGAGCTTGCCGGAAGATTGGGACGAGGTCACCGTGTCCAGCGGGACCAGTCCGGTGGCTATGGACTCGTATGCGACAGATCCAGGCATTCCTGGGATCAATCAGTGGCCCGCCGGGAACTGGATTTTCCACGTGCACGCCACAGTAGACAGCAATGGCGGCGACACCCGCATAGCGTCAAGTGTCTACTCCCGGACAGTCGGCGGTGTCGAGACCCTGCTTTTCACAGCAACATCGCCAGAACTGGATACAGGCACGACCGAATACCAGTGGAATACCGTGCAGCCGCTGTATTTGACGGCGCAGACAGACCGGCTGATTGTCAAGTTCTTTGCGACGACAACAAGCACAGGCGCTCGCACCGTTCGGATCTATTACCAAGGGGTCACGCGCACATCCTACATCACGACGCCCATCCCCTCTCCGGTCCCCATTTCTGGCGCTGCAAATCAGGTGCTTGCGACCCCGTTGGGTTCTGACGGCGCTGTCACGTTGCGCAAGGTCGCAAGCAACGATTTCACAGACGGCACACTGGCGGTATCGAAGTTGCTCGGAGGAACTTCTAATTACTTCGTGGCGTCGAATGGCACATACGGAGTATGGGTCAATACGCCTGTCGGCTGGACAATATCCGGTGCCAGCAACACGTTCACGAATATCCCCGCCAACACGGCGCTTACAAACGCTGTTCCGGCCGTCAATGGCGGTACGGGGCAAACGGCATATTCTGTCGGAGATCTGCTTTATGCCAGCACTACCACTGCGCTATCCAAGCTCAGCATGGGCACCGCGGGGCACGTGCTCACAAGCAATGGTGCAGGGGTTGCCCCGTCGATGCAGGCGCCGATCGCAGGCACGGTGGTTTCTGGCACGTTTTCGGGGACCTACGATGTGCCTAAGACAACCTTTGCAAACGTCGGCTTGTCGCTGGTTCTCGCCGCTGGTCAGTGGCATGTCACGTTCGACGTGCGCAACCTCGTCAACACCAGTGCTGGTAACGGATTTGTTCGCCTGCGCCTGTACGACACCACAGCAGGCGCCGTAATTACCGACAGCGAAACGCAGGGCTTTTTGTCTGCCACAACCGGCGCGGCGTATGGTGGCACCACGTCGATCAGCAAAGATATCACCCTGACGGTCACGTCGACGATTAATCTTCAAGCTGCGCGCGATGCCGTGGCGACCTACAATGCAGCGCAAGTGATCGGCGATTCGGAGGGATGGACGCGCGGCACTGCGTTTCGGAGGCAGTAGGATGCGGATCCTGTTTGCGTGCATACTGCTGTTGGTGGCGTGCGGTCCTGCTGAGCGCCTGCCTGCGCCGACGCTTTACTCGCCGCGACCAAGACCCGGCGCGGTGATTGACCAGCACCCTGAGTGCGCCGACGCGTCGCAGCTTGGTCCGCTGGTCGCGCTTGGGTGCCGCGAGGGCTGCGTGGCGCGCGCGCGTCCGCAGGTGGTATGCGTGGACGATCCGCCGGGCGGACTGCTGGGACTGGATGCGGGCGCTTCGGTGCCAGCGTTTGCAGCGGTGTGGGACTCGCGCGGAGAGTGCCAGGGGTATCGCCTGCTGCGCCTGACCAAGTGCGCCGTGTTTGACAACTTCGCCTATAGCTGGGCCAAGCATCCGGCCCAGCCTGGCGAGTGGTGCAGCCGGCAGACCGAGCTTGTGCCGGACTGGGGATTCTTTGAGCGACCAGACGGCGGCAAGGGTCGGTTGTTTTGCCAGCACGAGGAGTTTTTACCCAATGAGTAAGGCCTTTGCGCTGTGCCTGTGCCTGTGCTTGCTACTTGGCTGTGGTGCCGAGGTGCAGCCCGTGGTCTGCCCAGAGTGGCAGGATCTGCGGCTGTGGCAAATCACGGGCTCTGCGCACGTGCTGGAGTACGACACCTGCCATCACGCCACAACGGCAAGGATGCGGGGACCTGGAGAGATCCAGGCGACACGCGATGCAGCAGGCACGCTCGGCGCCCTTGTGACCGCGGACTGCCCCGGCTACGTGCTCTATCTCGGCACCGTGCCCTTCCGCGGCCGCGTGGGCGAGCTTTTCACCTCCGCCACCCTGCCCAGCCCCGCCGCGGTGCGACTGACCGTGCCGGCGTCCTGCTGGGCCTCTATCCGACTGGACTTCAAGCCATGACCCGACTCGTCCCGCTGCTGCTTCTGCTGCTGTGTCTCTCTGGCTGCGCGACCCTGCGGCCGATCCTCGCTGACTGCGCGGCGCCTGCCGTCAAGGCGCTGGTGGCCTCCAACCTCGACCGCGGGGCCCGGGCCCTGGCCGGCGACCCCAGCGCCTGGGATGGCGCCGTGACTGACCTTGTCGCCGAGCTGGGCGGCGCTGGCGTGTGCCTGCTGCAAAAGCTCGCTCGCACCGAGACCGGCAGCCGGCCGCAAAGCGGAGAGCTCGCCGCGCCGGTGCAGCGCGGCCGCGATCTGGTAGGCCAGCGCGCGCGTCTGTGGCTTGAGGCTCACCGATACGAGGTGCCGCGATGACCTGGATCGATTTCTTCGGCCCGATCCTCGGCGGCGCCGTCGGCTCGCTGATCGCTCTGCTCGGCGGCTATCTGCGCGAGCGCGAGACGTCCCGGCGGTACGAGGCCCAGCTTGCCGCCGAACAAGCTCGGCTGCGTCAGCTCGCCGAAGCGCCGGAGTCTGCCCGCGACGAGATCGAGCGCTTCCCGATCAGCCGCCCACCCACCGTGGGGCCGCTCGCCGCGCTGGTGGCCCTCTCCCTGGGCGCTGGCGTCACTGGTGGCGCTGTGGCACCTAAAGCCGTCTCCTCACTGCGCGAGGGGCCGACCTACAAGAGCTGCGACCCACCGTGCCCTCCTGGCCAGCGCTGCGAGGGCGGCCAATGCACAGGCACTGCCCAGACCGAACCTGCGGAAGTCGCAGGCCGGCGCGCGATCGGGCCGGGGTCCTTCGTGCTGCTGCCCGGCTGGCGCGATGTCGCGGCGTCGCCCTGGGACCACGATCCGGCGCTTGACAGGCAGTAGGCGCCGCCGCCGGCAGGATGGGCGCGCAGGGCAGTGCTCCTTTGGGCTTGGCAGCGGGTTTGCTATCACGACGGACAGCCCGCGACGAATGCCGAACTCGTGAGCCTAGAACTCACCAAATACCG
>Ga0116146_1001267_pt1 | contig 26627 bp, 21 predicted proteins | sample AD_JPNHG2_MetaG_FD_89748 | JGI IMG/M metagenome (GOLD analysis project Ga0116146, IMG submission 89748) | Active sludge microbial communities of municipal wastewater-treating anaerobic digesters from Japan - AD_JPNHG2_MetaG | ecosystem: Engineered > Bioreactor > Anaerobic > Digestate | place... | reverse complement strand
GCCGAAAAAGCAATAACCCCTGCCCAAACCGCTTCATCAGGGCCAGCTCATCGATGAAACCAAATCAGGGGGTAAAACAATGACGAAATGCCAAACTCCAGGGCCCGGAATCCTTTCCGGGCCGCATCCCCCGCGGAATCCTTTCCGCATTCAGCGCCCATGACGATGCCAATCCTCCACCGAGCAGGTAGGGCAGGTCCGTCGGGTGCCATGCCCACGGCTTTGCGTGGGCATGCGCCTCCAAATGAATCCCGAAGCAGGTAGGGCAGGTCAGAGCCCCGCCAAGTCGCCCCGACGAAGCACGGCGCCGACCTGCCGCCACCCTAAAGCTTTTGCTGGTAATGACTTAAAGAGAATCAAGCCCGGGTCAATAGCAGTCGTGGAGTTGCACGTCCTCAAAATAATGCTTGAGGATGGCCTCGTACTTGTAGCCTCGCAGAGCCATGCCCAGCGCGCCGATCTGGCACATGCCGGCCCCATGTCCCCAGCCGCCGCCAATCAGTGAGATCTTTCGGGGTATGCCGTCCGTATCCCGTTGTATCTCGATCACAAACGCGCTGCTGAACAGGAATTTCTCGTGCAGCACCTCGCGGATGCTGTACTCGCTGATCACATGGACCTTATGCGTCACGCCCATCGGGTCGAGATACTCGATCTCCAGGTCCTTTGCCCGGCCGGAGTCGCCCCGCTGGCACACCCGCAGACCCAGCAGAGTATCCAGAAACGCCACCTTGCTCGGATCCTGCCTGCTGAAGAACTTCTCCCGAAGGATCTTCTCCAGCTCGTGCCGGTCGTAGTCCACCCGCCATCGGAAATGACCGCCGCCCTCGTCGATCTTGCTCAGGTAAGAGGGCAGGCTCTTCTCGGGCACGACGTTCGGACTGCAGAATACGTCTGTCTGCTTGAGCCATTCACCAGTCAAATATTCCTTCAACAGTTTTTCAGAGAGAGGAAAGAACCGATGAGCCGCCGAGTCCTTCGGGGCATCGACCGTGGCCCGCTGTCCGGCCTTCTGCACGAACCAGACGTGCTGAGGCGATTCGATGATCCCTCCGCAGCTCTTGGAATAGTTCGCGTCGATCAGCGTCCTCTTCCGGTCGACCAACACCTGTCCGCGAGTCTGCCGCACGGCCTCAACCGCGCGCTCGGTCAGATCGGTCGTGCCGTGATAACGCTGGCAACAGTCATCATTACACCGATCAACAGGATACTCCGTGTGCTTCTTCTCGGTATGAGCCAGAACCCAGGCCCTGGCCACGACCGTCTGACTCTTCAGGAACTCCATCGGGCAGTCGCCGCTCATCTCGCCGGCAATCACGCCCGGCAGGTATTCCTCCAGCGGCAGTTCGTTGACCACCAGCAGACGCCCGCGGATCGCCCTGAACTCCAGCATTCCCCCGACCGTCGGGTGAATCCTCTTTTCCCAGTGAAAACCTCTGCCCGCCACCACCCCGCGAAGCTGAACGCCCGCGCCCCGTGTCTGCGGTACCGCCTCCTCGGGCGACACCTTGATGACATCCGCCGGGCCCGCCACGCCCCCCTCCGACAGGAACGAAACCTGCCGGTTTTCGACCGTGACCTTGGCCATGACCGACCGGAACATCTGCCCGGGGCCGTCGCCGCCCGAGACCAGATAGCCCCGACTCGGAATCTTCAGCAGAATCGAGTCCATGCCGTCCTCAGGCAACACCATCCCGACGCGAATGACGGGTTCCTCGCGTGAATCGAGCGTCCAGGCGGTCAGACTGCAACGAGCCATCGAGTACCGTTCCCTTTCAAGATCAAAGCGTGTGGCCAAGGCCGGCACTCGCTCCCTCACCGCCGAAAAGCCGGGAGTTCAACCGAGCGGCCGGCATGACACATCACCTTAATCCGAAGATGCCGGGCGGGCAAGCCGCTGCTCCCGCCGGAATGACTGTTCTTCAGGTCGCCTTGCCTGTAATCCTGCCCCCGTCCGGATGCCTGCCGCCCCTCTCATGGGCGCGAGCACCACCGCAAAGGCTACCGACCCCGCAGTTGATCCTCAGATGCCCAGCCCCGGCCGCCCTCAAGACCGCAGAACCACCAATGATTACCCTTCGCGAGAATCCCATTCAGAGCGTGAGGCAGAATCCTGACTTCCTGTCCCGCGCGAACGGCGGCCGCTTGGCCGTAGGTTGTCCCCGGGCCCAGACGCAATAGCCCAGCGTTCTTGAACACCGCTCGTTCCCCAACCCGTAGACTCTCCGATAACTCGGGCCGCAGGACAAGGGCCATAAAGTAGCCGTTGGCTACGGGCCTCAGAACGCCGGCCGCGTCCGTCCCCGCTTTGCCGGACGGGTTGTTCTTCACCTTGCCGTCTACCCACAGCGTGGAAGACCCTCCCCCATCCTGGAGAATCGCATTCGTCGCCTTGAGCTCGTCCTTGCAGAAGATGCCCACCTCGGTGAAGGTCATGCCGATGCTCTCCGGGGAACGACCGTCGACGACGAGGAAGTAGACGTATCTGTCATCGAAGGCGACGGCCGTGCGCGGATCCTTGATGACTGAGCCGTGCTTTCTGCCCTCGGCCGCATACCGGGCGGCCTTGGCCTCCCAATCACGCGGTACTTTGCCGTTGACCAGCACGCACTTCGGGCCACCGACGCTCGCATAGGCATTGGTCCAGTTGCACGGTGCCAGGCCGATGTCCTCGTTACCGAATTCTCGAAGCCGCAAATCGATATGGAGACTGTCGCCGGCCTTTGCCTGCTTCCGCAGCTCTCTGGCGGCCCGGCCGTTGGCGGAGAGAACCACGTGATCGAACGGCAGCGGGGTTGAACCGCTGTTCTCGCGGACCTGGGCAACTTGGCACTTGATGCCCGGAGATGGAGGCATTATGGCGATGGGAGCCGAAACCTGGACGAGAACCTCGACGCCGTCATCGCCGGTGCCTGTGTTGTCGGCGTAATGCGGGGTGTAAAGAGCAAGTTCGTCGGTGCCGCGGGGTTCGTTGAGCTTGTCAATCCTCATATCGGACCTGTCGGCGAAGACCACCCGCTGTAGCGAAGCATCGTTGCGGACGTTGCCCCCGAGAAAGCCTTTGCCATCAAGCGTCCAGACAAATCCGCTGTTGCCCGAGTATTCGCCGAAACGTTTGACGAACCATCCGGAGATGACCTGCCCGCCGGCCGCAACGCCCGTCCGCATGTCAAAGTAATCACCGTTGATGGCCACTTTTACGTCGTAGCGACGACCGTCGAAGGTGACCGTATCGTCGTACCGCACCGCCATATCGGGTACCGTCTCGCGCCCACCCTTGACTGTCCCAAGGCTGGTCATCGAGTCGATGGTCCAGTTCTTCTTCGACCGGTCGGCCCGGGCAACGAACACCCGAACAGGACCGTCGAGCGCGTACTCACGGTAACTGATACCCGGGGCGACTTCCGACCACTGGGTATCGGCTCTCGCGCAGACCGCGCCGGCAACAATAAAGACCCAGCTTGCCGCCTTCAGCAGACTCATGGTCGCCAACCTCCGGACACTCGACGGATCAGATTCGGCAATGGAAGATCATAGCAGCCGGACCACGAGATGACACCGGGCAATGACGAAAACAGAACGAGACTCCACGACTCTGCAGTGGCGACACCGCCAGGCCGGCCGACGACGCACGTCGGCTTGCCGAGATCGATGGCGATCTATAGATTCTATCTTGTGGAAGCGAGCGCTCGTGCGGCCCGCGGCAACTTGGGAGGCTCTACGATGTCTAAGGTCGCAGTCATCATCGTCGGGGCGGGAAAGGGTACGCGATTCGGCGGTAACGAGAAGAAGATCTTCGCCAAGGTCGACGGCCAGCCCTTATTCCTCCGTTCGATCCAGTTGTTTGTCAACCGCGACGACGTCTGCCAGACCATTCTGGTGGCCGCAGCCGAAGACGAGGAGCAGATCCGGGAGAAATACGGGGCCAACCTCGGCTTCATGGGCGTCAAGATGGTCACCGGTGGGCCGACCCGGCCGGATTCGGTGGCCAACGGACTCGCCGTCGTGAAAGAAGATGCCCAGTTCGTCGCGGTACACGACGCCGCCCGACCCTGTACGACCGATGAGATGATCGACGCGGTTTTCGCCGAGGCGGCCAAAACCGGCGCAGCCCTTCTCGCAGCCCCGCTAAGGGGAACCATCAAAAGGGTCAGCGAGAGCAAGGTTATCGACGAGACGGTTTCCCGCCAGGGCCTGTGGGAAGCCCAGACACCCCAGGTCTTCCGCCGGAACCTGATCATGGCTGCCTATGAAAAGCGGGCTGAATTCCGCGGCGAGCTGACCGACGACGCCCAGCTCGTCGAAGTCATGGGGCATCCGGTCGCGGTCGTCGAGTGCGACTTCACCAACCTGAAAGTCACCACCCGCGGCGACTTGACCTTGGCCAACAGCATTGTGAAGTTTCGCCCGAAACCCAAACCCAAAGGCCCATTGGGCGCCTTTGAAGAAGCCCAATGGTAAGGACCCCAGAACCGCGAAAACGCGCCCATTCACTTGGGTGGTTCTTGACGATTCAGCGGGCGCAAGCGTACTCTTTCCCTGTAGCGGGCGGAACCTTCGCACCGAATAGTATCATGTTAATCTCAGAGACGCAGGAGGCGTGATCATGCGAAAGCACAGCACGATGCTTCTTTTCCAGCTCGGCGCGGTCGTCAGTCTGTTATGGGTGCTGACGTTGCCTGCCGGGTGCAAGACCGATTCACTGGCTTCCGAGAAGATCGAGCGTCCGCCTGGGCCAATGACGTCGCTCGAAAACCCTGCCGGGGCTAATTTGCCGGAGATCTCCATTGCCGGCCGGGACGAACTGGACATCGTTGAAGAGCTGGTGATGCACCGCACACAGTACGCCCGCCTGCTTCGGGCCTTGGTGATTTACTACAACGAACACGGAATGTCCGACAAGGCCATGTGGGCCAGAAGCGAGCTGGCCGACCTCCAGCGGGTCAAACCCTACGACTACATCGCCGAGGCGGCTACGCCCGTGGAAACGTTGAGGCCCAAGGACTCCATTCCCGAGGCCAACAAGTTGTTCGAGGAGGGCATGGCCCTCCTGAAAGAGGGCGGTCATGGTACGCCCATCTTCTACAACCAGGAAATCATGAAGAAGGCTTTGGCCAAGTTTAAGGAACTGGTCGAGAAATACCCGACCAGCGACAAGATCGCCCAAGCCGCCTTCTACATCGGTGAAATCCACAAGGAATACTTCGAAGAAAAGGACAACGACATCGCCTTACTGTGGTACAAGCGGGCCATCGACTGGGACCCTAATATCCAGTTGCCGGCCAGGTTCCAGATGGCTGCCGTATGGGACTACCGTCTGCACAACCGCGACAAGGCCCTCTACTGGTACCAGGAGGCCATCGAGAAGGAGCAATTCAACAGGTCCAACGTGCTCTGGGCCAAGAGCCGGATAAGGGAGCTCACACCGGCGCGCGTTGAAACCCAGCCGACGGAGGAGGAACGATAGATACCCGAAGGTAAGTCCGAATGCATTTTTTCTCCTGACCGTCGACCTCTCACCGCTGTAAAGCATGCCCGGTACTGGCAGTCCCGGCGTCTAGCTGCGTGGTCTTCTCCCTGCCCCTCTGGGACCGCCGAAGGTTTGGTCGCCCAAGAATCAGTGAGAACGTGCGTCCGAGCCACTCCTCAAGGGTACCAGAGATATGGAGAGGCACGCTGCAACAACCGCAACCTGCGCGCCCGGTTTGCCCGCGAGGACCATCCTCCTGTACCATGTACCCCCCGATTTGATGGAGGCTCGGATGAAACTGGCGACATGCAGCGAACCTTGGCGGGACGTTCCGATCGAGGAAGTCTTCGGCATCGCGGCTCGCATCGGCTTTGAAGGAGTCGAGCTTGCCCCGTTTACCATCGCCGAGCACGTGGACCAGATCTCGTCCGACCGACGAAAGACGATCGCCCGGGCGGCAGCCGATGCCGGGGTATCGGTGGTCGGGCTGCACTGGCTGTTCGTGTCGCCCAAGGGCTTGCACATCACCACCCCAGACGACGCAGTCCGCCGCAAGTCGGCCGACTACCTGAGGAGCTTGGTCCATTTCTGCGGTGATGTCGGCGGCAAGGTCATGACCCTTGGTTCACCGAATCAACGCAGCATCGTCCCACCAACGACCTTCGACGAGGGCTGGAAACGGGCGAAAGACGTACTGGCGTCGGTGGCCCACACCTGCGCTGAGCGCGGGGTGACCATCTGCTTTGAGGCCCTGAGCCCCAAAGAAACGAATTTCATCAATACGGCTGAGGAAGCCGCCCGACTGGCGGATGAGATCGGCCACCCGAACATCGACATCATGCTCGACATGAAGGCTATGGCCTCCATGCCGGATGGCATCGAGGGTACGATCCGTCGGTTCGGCAAGCGGGCCAGGCATTTCCACGCCAACCATCCTTCGGGCAAGGGAGTGGGAATGCCGTTGGCCTCGGGCGACGGCGAGCCGCTGGACCTCAAATCGATCCTCAAGACTCTGGCGGAAACTGGCTTTGATCGTTGGGTTTCGGTTGAGCCCTTTGACTATAAACCGGACCCGACGACGGTGGGCGAGCATGCGTATAGGACGCTGAAAGCGGCACTGCCCGCGTGACTTCATGTTCGTGAGACAAGAGGAGACAAAGACGCATATGGTAAACAAGATGATGGGAATTGCGTGGATCGCCGCGATTGTTGCAGGAATGGGCCTGACAGCCTCAACAGCACGCGCGGACAAGGTGACGATCACCGTCGGCGACAAGGATATTCCCGCCGGCCCGATGTGGTTCAAGCCGGCCAAGCCCCTGGACCCGCAGCAGTACTACTATCTTTCCGGTAAGGACGCCGATCTGCTCGTGCAAATCGACAAGGAAGATCGGGTATGGTGGTGGCAGAACAAGCCGCTCAAGGCCGGGCAGACGTACACGTGGGAACTCCTCGTGGCCGGCACGGGCGTCAACCCGGAACCGGGCGGCCTCCCCGCCCGCGTCCGCAAAGCCGGCGACGAACAGGTGGACATCAAGATCTCCGGCAAGCCCTTCACCACCCTGGTATTCAAGAAGAGTGATCCCAAGGTTTACCTGTATCCGGTCATCGGCCCGACGGGCGAGCCGATGACGCGCGATTTCCCCATGAAGGACAACCCTGCGGAAAAAGAAGCCAAGCGCCAGGACCACCCCCACCACCGCTCATTGTGGTGCGCCCACGGCGACATCCGCACGGAAGACATGACCAAGCCGGGATCCAACTACTGGAATGAAGTCAAGGATGCGCCGATCGAGAAAGTGCCGCACCAGGTTCTCACCAAGATCGTCGGCCAGGCCAGCGGGCCGGTATTCGGTCAGGTTATCGCCGAAATCGACTGGATCAACGAGAAGGGCGAGAAGGACTTCTCCGAACAGCGATCGTACATGTTTCTCGCCGGTGAGGATCTTCGCATCATCGACGTCAGGAGCGTCTTTAAGTTCGACCAGAAGGACGTTACCTTCGGCGACACCAAGGAAGGCGGCATCGTGTCCGTACGGACGGCCATCACCATTGACGAAAAGGGCGGCGGCAAGCGGTACAACAGCGCCGGCAAGAGCGGCGAAGACACCTGGGGCCAACCCGCCGAGTGGTGCGACTACGTCGGAAAGGTTAATGACAAGGTGGTGGGCATCGCAATCATGGACCATCCGAAGAATTACGGGCATCCGACGCACTGGCATATTCGCGACTATGGTCTGTACACCGCCAACCCGTTCGGCCTGAAGGACTTCACCAAGGATGCCGCCAAGGACGGTTCACATACCTGGAAGAAGGGCGAGTCGGTCGAGTTTAACTACCGGATCCTTTTGCATCAGGGTGACACGCAAGCCGCCGGCATCGCCGATCAGTGGAGACTCTACAGCGACCCGCCGAAGTTCACGGTCACGGAGAAGTGATCAATCCTCTCCGGTTGTTCAGACTTCGGACGCGTCTATTCCGTAAAGTCGAACCAGAGACGACTGAAGATCTCATCGAACGACCGGAAAAACGCCCACGACGACTCCGGAATCGGAACGTCACCCCAATCCAGCGGTGCTTGCTGGGGCACGAGCGGCTCCGCCGGCGGCCGTCGCGGCCCGATGATATCGGGTGCCGCGGCGGACCGCACCTTTATCCGACGAGCCTGTTGCACGGAACGATCGTAGGCGTCACGCCGTCGAGGATCGCTCAGGACGGCGTACGCCTCTTGCACCTCCAGGAACGGCTCCACATCCGGCCCGTAGTGATCCGGGTGTAGCTCCAGCGCCTTTCGACGATACGCCTGCTTGATCTGTGCCGGCGTTGCATCGACGGTAAGCCCCAGGACGACGTAGTAGTCCTTCGCCATGCCGACACCCCGATCACCGACCTCCGTTGCTGGATCCCCACATGTCCCGGGATCAGCCGCTCTTTACGGCAATCCGCTTGGGCTTCGCGTCCGGCCGTTTCTGAAGAGTCACGGTCAGGACCCCGTTCCTGTAAGTCGCGTCAACCTTGTTCGGATCAACCGAACTCGGCAGTTGAATGCTGCGACGGAAGCTGCCGAAGCTGCGTTCCACGTAGTGATAGTTGCGCTTCTTTTCCTCCTTCTCCTGTTTCTTCTCACCGCTGATCGTCAGCATGTTGTCGCTGACGCTGATCTCCACGTCCTTGGGATCGACGCCCGGCAGTTCGGCCGTCAGGGTCACGTCATTCTCAGACTCGGCCAGATTCAGCCGCAACCCCACGCCGACACCGGCCGGCATCAGGTCGGCGAGGCTGGTGCTCCATGGATCCCGCCAGAACCGCTCAAAGAGCTGGTCCATCTCACTTCGCAAACGAGCCAGTGGGGGCGCTTCGGTCCTCGAACCGTTTCTGGCTTCACGCTTGTTTCGCCAAGGTATCAGGTTCATGATTCAACCTCCTCTCACGACGCCTTGACCGTGATCTTCCTGGGCTTGCAGGCCTCGCTCTTAGGCAGATGCAGCTCCATCACTCCATCCTTGAGCCGTGCCTCGATCTTGTCGGTCTCGATGCCTTCGCCAAGCCGGAAGGAACGATAAAAGTCACCCACTCCGTACTCATGAAGCAGGTAGTTCGTCTTATCCTCGTCCTGCCGGGGATCAACCCTGCCGTTAATGGTCAGAACGCCCTGCTCGTACTGGATGTCGATCGCATCCGGAGCAACGCCCGGCATATCCGCCAGAACAAGGAACTCGTCCGACGTCTCAATAATGTCCACGTTCGGCATATACGTGCGACGATCGCGTGCCCGTTCGACTTGGGCAAGCTTGTCTTGCTCTTTCTTGACTGTCAAAGCGGTGCTCATTGCTGATCCTCCTTCTCAAATGGCCTCGTTTCTCGTTCTCCGCAACCGACGGTTAACTCGTCTTGACGGCGATCTTCCTGGGTTTCGCCTCGTCCACCTTCGGCAAAGTGACGGTCAGCACGCCGTCCTTCAATGTCGCCTGGACCTTCTCCGCATTCACCTCGGCAGGAAGCGTAACCACGCGGGTGAACTCGCCGGTGCCGCGCTCCCTTCGATGATAAGAGGCGCCCTCGCTTTCCCGGGGCTTGCGCGTTCCCTTAATGGTCAGCTCGTTGCCGACTGCGTAAATCTCGATGTCGTTCTCGCTCACTCCGGGAACCTCCGCCTCCGCGTACAGGGCCTCGCCGTCTTCCCAGATGTTGAGAGCTGGAAACGCGGTCAGCCGGCTTGTCCAGCCGCCGTTGAACGGAAAACCATACCCTTCGAAGATCCGCTCCACCTCCCTCCGCAACTCATTCATGACTGCAAAAGGATTCATCGTTCCTGCAAACATCGCGATACCTCCTGGTCCTTCGGACCTCTGTCAGTCTGCAAGCACGTCCGCGTGGCCTTCCGCAGGCCGGGTACTCCGCGGTTGCACCGGCCGATCCGAGCCCGATGCTGGAAGCACAAAGACCGCTCGGCGTCGCTGATTGTTTCGGGAAGTTCCTGCCCGCCGCGAGAAGAGCGGCCGGCACAGTGGTCGGCGACGCGTGAAATCCGTTACCGAAAAAGTCTTACAGGCTCGGTCACATCGCCACTCCTTCGAGCGGACCTGCTTCCGCACCATGCTTCTTGGGCCGTTTCAACGTGCCGCTGAAAATCACATGCAAACCCCGTGCCAGTCGAACCGGCCAACCATGCCGATCATCATAAGTAATTCGAAACAGGCAACTTAGGGCAAGGCTGCCCACAGCGAGACACGCGATACGGCCCGAGACTCTGCCAATCTCGCGCTGCCAGTTTTGCGGGCCCCTCGGCTAAGCTCAGCCGGGCGGGAGTTCGCGTGCGTTTCCAGGACGGTGATGCCGTGCTGACAATTCAGGGATACAGTCACCCACTCATGTAGATGAGGGGGTCAGTAGTTCGCGTTATCGCACGTCTGGTCGGCTGCAATGCCGGGTCCGCTCGCACATGCTTCGAACTTGTCGAGATCGGTGTTGTCCACGTCCCCATCGCCATCGTCTGGGGGATTGAAGCGTTGGTCAGCATTCATGTCGTCGCGGTCGAAGCATTCACAGTCGGCGAACAGCCCGCCGCCGGCTCCCGAAAAGCAGGCCTGGAAAACCGCGAAGTCAGCCTGATCGACGTCGCCGTCACCGTCTGCGTCCGCGAAGGGGTCATTGCAAGCACATGCCGCCGAGGCCGCGCAGTCCGGATCGGCACAATCGGTCAGGCTGTCCAGGTCGTCGTCGATCAGATTGTAACAGTTGTACTCCGGAACCAGGCTGGCACTCACGTTGTCCAGGTCGATGTACGAGGTGTACGGGGCCGGCCCGATCAGACGTTGCTCGGCTCCGAAGCCCACGATGCCCGAGGTGTATTTGTACACGGTGTCAACGCAATAGACGTCCCATGTGCTCGGCTCGGGCGTGCCGTCGTCCGGCCAGATACGACCTCTGACAAGTACAGCCCCCGCACCATCATCCAGGGCCTCGAAACGCATCCACCAGTCCTTCGTCGGATCGAAAGGATCGAAACGTATCGACCCCGGAGTGGGGCTGCAGAGATCGTGAGGTCCGCTGGGATCCAGATATTGTATCGCCATTTCCAGCCGATTGTTGGTGGGAGGATTGGCATTCGGGTTGGCCCCGGCGTCGCCTACATAGACCCAGTAGCCCTTGAAGTGGGCGCCGGTCTTGTCGGATGAGAATTGCGGATCCATGTTGACCGCCAATGCTACAAAAAAAGTGTTCTTGTCTGGAGTGGCAAACATGTGGGGGTTGGTGGAGGTCTTGATCAGCAGCTTGGCCGACACGCCCCCATTGGCGTTGCTGAACTCCGTGCCATACTCGGAGAAGAGACCCACCGCCCTGTCGATGGAGGAAGTGAAGCTGAGGCGAAGGGCGGGTGAACAGCTGGGGCAAGGAGTGGCGGTTGTCGGAAAGAAGGTCACAATTGCCCCGTCCGTCTGCCAGGAAATGTAGTCCCAGGGCACCAAGCCTTCGAACGTGTTGTCGTCGAAAGTATGCAGCCAACCGGGGGGGTCAGCCCAAGCGGGCGGAACTGCCAACAGAGCGACACTCAGAACCGCCGGCCCGATGAACACGTGCTTCGGGTTCATGCCTTCTTCCTCCCAGATAAAGGTTAATCGAAATGCGTTTCGTTCGCTCACCGCCGACACAATAGAGACGTGCAGGGAAGCTCGCGGGGCCAAGACAAGAACCCGACCATGAAATGGGAGCGCTCACTCCCCTACGAAGTCCGGTCTCTATTACATCGTAACCCGTCCCAAGGTTGCATGCAATCACCTTCTCTCCGACTTCCTCGTGCCGCGCATCGAGCAGCGTATGGTTGGTGCTCTTGACAAGACCGTCAGACTGATGCTGACTCGCGCAAGGAATCCGCTGTTTTTTCCCCAGCGGACCCCTCCTTCCATGCAGACCGACCTTCGGAGCGGATGCTTCATCATCACGGTCCGCATCCGCATCGATGTTTGTGGTGGCGATCCGGCCAGGTTTCCGCGTAAGCCATTGCGATACAATTACTTGGGTTTGTTTCCGGGACCGCCCCAAGTCCGAGAAGCGGCTGCAGGGAAAGAACGATTTGCGCTTGAGGCTGACATAGGCCGCGGATATGATGCAGTCAGTCGATCACCGACTCCCACGTCATGGATGGGGCGCGATTGTCCGTTTGAAGTCGCAGGGCGGTTGAAGGTGCGCAAAAGCAACTCCCGGAAACCGGAGAGGGCTTGAAGACCCTTTCAGAAGTCTGCGTGTTGGGGATAGGTTGTCTTAACTACTAGGAGGAGAACGTTATGCTAAGACTCTTTGCAGTGGTAGATCTCGTCGCCGTGCTCGTCGTGCCCGCAGTCGGGGCATACCAGTACGATTTCACCCTTGACCAGAGCAGGTCGAACATCACGATCACGCTTCCGATCTTTGCCGGCGGCGCGACCGCGACCAGTCCGCTGAGCGGGACGTACAGCATGATGCTGGATTCCCCGTCCGGCACGTACAACACCCGGGACTGGAACGTACAGGCCAGTCTGAAGACCATCAGTGCCACGAACACGGCTCAGATGATCTTGATCTCCGTGCCCTACAACATCTACGTCCAGGTTGATCCGGGCGACTTCCGCGCCATGGACTGGAATCAGAATAAGGGGGCCATCCCGAGCACGACACTTGCGGGTGGGCCCAACATCTCGAGTGGCGACCTGAGTACTGATATCCTGCTCTCGATCTACAATGAGGTCACTCACAGTTATGTCACCAGGAACGGGGCCGCGGGTGAATGGTTCATGATGAACTGGACCCTCCAGGTTTCCGACGACGACTGGCTGGGAGTGGCAGGCACGGGCGACGTGGAGTCGTGCGTGACCGCGACTTACTACGATCAGAACCTCATCAAGTACGTCACCAAGCTGTACGGCCGGGGCACGCTGATCCCCGAACCGGCCACTTTGGCTCTGCTCGGGCTCGGTGGCTTGGCGCTGCTCTGCCGCCGGCCGGTGTGAGCATGCCCGCCAGGCGGCCGGCGCGATATGACCGGCTGTTAGTCTCTTCCGTCGCAACTGGTGCGCATTTTGCGCGCATGTTTCTCGATCGCAGAGCACTTGGGTTGCGGCCCGCAAAAAGGCCCTTCGCCGCAGGCCACAAGCTCTATGAGCCAACGGTTCGCGTGGTGTGGACTACTCGTTTTCAGGGCCCTTTCACACATCTTGCTGTTCAGCCAGGCCCCGGGCACAAGAACCGCCAGCCGTATTTCAAAACCTTGGTGCTCTGGGCAGTCGGTCATCAACGATCACTGTCTCTCGATGGGAGGGAATGAAGCCCTCGCCTTCAGGCGAAACCTTCAGGTACACTTCTGGCTATGGAAGAGTACCGCACGGCCTCGCATACGCGTTTTGATATCAAGTACTTCTCAGTACCTGATTCTCGGTTCCCGCTCTGCCGACTGACAACTTCAGGATTGTTCACTTCTCTCGCACCCGTTGTACCCGCACCGCCTCTTGCCCTCAATTGGACCGTCTCCCAACGCTGCGACGCGCGATGTCAGACCTCCCCCATGTGCTCAACCACCGCCTGGCCGAATTCACTGCATTTGAGCAGCTTGGCGTCGACGCCTTCATTGACCATCAGGCGATGGAAATCGTAAGTGACGGTGCGAGCGGAGATGGCGCCGTCCATACCCTTGAGTATCAGATCGGCCGCCTCCGTCCAGCCCATGTACCGCAGCATCATCTCGCCCGACAGAATGAGGCTGCCGGGGTTGACCTGGTCCTTACCCGCGTACTTGGGCGCCGTACCGTGGGTGGCCTCGAAGATGGCGTGGCCTGAGTCATAGTTGATATTGCCGCCGGGGGCGATACCGATCCCACCGACCTGAGCGGCTAGGGCATCCGAGATGTAATCGCCATTGAGGTTGGGCGTTGCGATCACATCGTACTCCGCCGGCCGCGTCAGGATCTGCTGCAGGAACGCGTCGGCAATCACATCCTTGATCAGAACGCTGCCCTTGTCCGCCGGCAGCCGGCACCAAGGTCCGCCGTCCAGGGGCGTTGCGCCGTACGCCTCCTTGGCCAGCTCGTAACCCCAGTCCCTGAAGCTCCCCTCGGTGAACTTCATGATGTTTCCCTTGTGGACGAGGGTCACGCTTTTGCGCCGGTCTGCAATTGCGTAGTCGATGGCCGCCTTGACCAGACGCTTGGTACCCTCGGCGCTGACCGGTTTGATGCCGTAGCCGGCCGTAGCCGGAAAACGAATCTTCCTGAACCGGTCGGGAAAGACCTCCTGCAACCACTTGGCGAACTTCTCGGCATCGGGTGTGCCCGCCTGGAATTCGATGCCCGCATAGATGTCCTCTGTGTTCTCGCGAAAGATCACCATATTCACGAGTTCGGGGTTGCGGACCGGCGAGGGCACACCTTTGAAGTAACGCACCGGCCGCAAGCATACGTACAGATCGAGCAACTGCCGCAGGGCGACGTTGAGAGAACGAATGCCCCCGCCGACCGGCGTGGTCAGCGGGCCTTTGATGCCCACCAGATAGGTTCTGAAAGCCTCGACTGTCTCATCGGGTAGCCAGTTCTGCGTTCGCTTATATGCCTCCTCCCCGGCCAGAAGCTCGTGCCAGGCAATCTTTCGCTTGCCGCCGTAGGCCTTGGCAACGGCGGCATCGAACACCAATTGCGAGGCCCGCCAGATGTCCGGGCCGGTGCCGTCTCCGGCGATAAACGGGATGACCGGATGATCCGGCACTTCCAGCTTGGAGCTGGATTTGCGGATCGGATCGCCGGCAAGAGGTGTGGGCAATGCCATGCCTGTCGTCCTTTCCTTTGCTCAACCAGAACCACATTCGGGCCGGCTGCCGCAGGCACCCTGTGCCTGATGACGCGCGCACAATCGTACGAGGAGACACTCAGCCCGGCTTGGGGGCCCAGATGCTAGCAATTGGCCTGCTAAACTGTCAAACCATCAACGATTCGGCGTCGATCCGTCCGATTACAGCAACCGGCGGAAGGCCTCGCAGGCGATGTCAACCTCTTCTTCGCGGAGCAAACCGTGGAAAGGCAGGGCCACCGTGCGGTCGCATAGGGCTTCACAGATGGGAAACTGCCCGCGCTTGTATCCGAATTCGCGGGCGTAAAACGGCTGTAAGTGTATTGCCGGGAAATAGTTGCTGCATCCAATGCCCTGCTGGCGAAGTCTGACCAGGATCTGATCACGATCTTCCGCAGAGTAGTCGTCGTTGAGACGAACGACCATGACAAACCAACTGACTTGGCTTCCAGGCAATGCCTTCTGCATCGAAATCCGCTTTTCGTCGCTCAACCGGACCAAGTAGTAGTTGGCGGAATTGAGTCTGTGGGACAGTATTTCGTCTACGCGTTTCATCTGGGCAATTCCCAGCGCACAATTGATGTCACTCAGGCGGTAGTTGTAACCCAATCGCTCATGTGCGAGCCATCCGCCACCCGACCCGCGTCCCTGGCTCCTCATCGAAACCGCCAAATCGCGGATTTGCCCGTCGTCGGTCACGATCATCCCGCCCTCGCCTGTTGTCATCTGCTTATTCGGATAGAACCCGAAGGTGCCGGCATCGCCGAACGTTCCCGCTTTCTTGCCATTGAGCGCGGCCCCGAGAGCCTCGCAAGAGTCCTCGATCACGCGGAGGCCGTATTTGTCGGCGATCTGGCGGATTCTCGGCATGTCGGCAATGTGACCGAACACGTCTACGGGAAGGATCGCACGGGTTCGAGGCGTGATCGCGGCTTCGATCAGGTCCGGATCGATGTTCCAGGTTTCCGGATGGATGTCAACGAAGACCGGTTTGCCGCCTTCGAAAAGGATGCAGTTCGAGGAGGCAATAAACGAGAAGGGCGTGGTAATGACTTCGTCGCCGGGCTTGAGGCCGATCGCACGGATGCACAGGTGCAGTGCGCTCGTGCCGCTGTTGACCGCGACGGCATACCGACTGCCGACGTATTCGGCGAATACCCTCTCGAATTCGGGCAGCTTGGGACCAAGCGACAAATTGGGTGTCTGGAGTACTTCGAGCACAGCGTCACGTTCCGCTTGAGTGATGTCCGGCCGCGATAAGGCGATTTCCATCCGATCCTCCACGTTGGTTCAACTTCGGTTCGGCGCACCGGGCTGCCATTATAGCGTGCGGGGCTTTTCGCCGACATATTCCAGACGATGCTCAAGAACCCGGACCTTGATTATCGGTCCAGCTTATGCGACGTTCGAGTGATTTCTCCATCTCGCGGCGAGCGGCACGGTCAGCCTCGTCGGACCGCCCGGCGTCGGTGCACGCCTTGCCTCATGACCGGACAACTGACAGGAGTAATTCAATGCTTGAAAGCAGACTGCTGAGCAAGATCAACCGCAAACAAGCCCGTGTCGGCATTCTGGGGATGGGCTATGTGGGCTTGCCGCTGGCCAGGAGTTTTTGCGGCGTGGGAATGCCGACGGTGGGTTTTGACATTGATCCGAGGAAGATCAAAATGCTCAACGCCGGAAGGAGCTATATCAAGCATATCCCCGACCAAGCCGTATCGGCGATGAGATCGTCGAAGCGTTTTGAGGCTACCACGAATCCCAAGGTGCTGCGGGGGTGTGACGCCCTGATCATCTGCGTCCCCACGCCGTTGTCCAAGACGCGCGATCCGGACATGACTTACGTGATCAAGACCACGGAAACGATTGCGACCCAGCTTCGGCGAGGCCACCTGGTCTCGCTGGAGAGCACCACTTATCCCGGCACGTCAAAAGAGGTGCTCAAGCCGATCCTCGAAAAGACCGGCCTGAAGGCTGGAAAGGATTTCTATCTTGCTTTCTCTCCCGAGCGCGAGGATCCGGGCCGCAAGGACTTCACCACCGAGACAATCACCAAACTGGTTGGCGGCCACGATCCGGCCAGCCTCAGGGTTGCTGTCGCCCTTTACCGTCAGGCCATCAAGAACATCGTTCCGGTTTCGAGTTGCGAGGTCGCTGAGGCCGCCAAGATCCTGGAGAACGTCTATCGGTGCGTGAACATCGCCATGGTCAACGAGCTCAAAATGCTCTTTCATCGCATGGGCATCGACGTGTGGGAGGTGATCGAGGCGGCCAAAACCAAGCCGTTCGGTTTCCAGGCGTTTTATCCTGGACCGGGCCTCGGCGGGCACTGCATTCCCATCGACCCGTTTTACCTCACCTGGAAAGCCCGCCAGTTCGGAGTGACCACCCGCTTCATCGAGCTGGCCGGCGAGATCAACACCGCGATGCCGGAGTACGTGGTGGAACATACGGCCAGGGCTCTCAATGAACGGGCCAAAGCACTCAAGGGGTCGAAAATCCTCGTGCTTGGTCTGGCGTACAAGAAGAACATCGACGACATCCGCGAATCGCCCTCGATCGAGCTGATCGAGATCTTCAAGAAACGCGGCTGCAAGGTCGACTATAACGACCCGTACATCCCAACCACCCACAAGCAGCGAGAGCACGATCTCAAAATGAAATCAGTGCCTTTGACGGCGGCCAACATCCGGAAGTACGACTGCGTGGTCATCTCTACCGATCACGATTGCTACGACTACGGCATGATCGTTCGAAACGCGAAGGTGGTGGTCGACACCCGCAACGCATGCGCCCGCGTCAAGGGACCAAAGAAGAACGTGTACAAGGCCTGAGAGCGGGCCGGCGCCCGAGAACCGAGACCTGAGCGTCGAAGAATCTTCTCGCGAGGGACACGGCCTCCCGGACCGGCTTGGCAGGGCCAGGCATCAGGGGGCAGCCGGCCGCCGTACCCCCTGGCTATTGCATGCCGGGCCTATCTCCGATCGCTCTCCACCTGGGAAGGAAGGAATCGACAGGACTTGCGTACCACCAGCTCGCCGCGAGACATCAGGATGCGAGGGGGCCGACCTGGGTCGTTGATCTGGGCAATCAACAGCTCCGCCGCGGAACGGCCCATCTCAATGTACGACACGCGAATGGTCGTCAGACCACCGTCCCCCAGCAGCGGGGCGAACGACGAGTCGTCGAACCCCACCACCGCGATGTCCTCGGGAATCGACATGCCCAGCGTGCTGGCGTGCTCATAAACGATTCTGGCGGCATAATCCGAGCAGCACACCACCGCCGTGATGGGTGGATCCTGCCCCAGCCAGTCGCCTAACATGGCGGTCACGTCATAAACCTCGCCGGTCCGCAGCAGCTCCTCGGGCGAGACGCTGCGCACATCGACGGGCGGCAAACCGCGTTCCTTGGCTTCTGCGATTACCCCCTGCTTGCGATCCTCGATCGTGCAGGACCATCGCCCGTACAGGAAAGCCAGATGGGTGTGGCCCTGGTCGATCAGGTGGGCGGCCATGCGCCGCCCCTGCCAGACCCCGTCAGGAATGGCGGCCGAGATGATCGCCGGATCCTCTTCAGGGAAGGGCTGACTGGTAATGGCGACCAGGGGCGTGCCATGCTCGGCGACACCCTTGTAGAAAGCCCGATTCCAGTCCATGTAGAAGCTTCCCTCAGGCGGGGTGAAGGCAATGCCCGCTGCTCCCTGCTCAATGCAGGCATTGGCCATCTGGGCAAGACGCTCTGGAACGCGATTGGCGTTACAGAACAGGATGTGATACCCGCGCCGGCTTGCTTCCTCCTCGAAACCCCACAGCGAGTGAATATAGGGCTCAAGATCGCACGTGGCGGTGATGAATGCGAGCAAGTCCTTCTTCGCCCGGCGCTCGGCGACAAAGGTGCCCACCCGCGCCCGACGAAGCAGCAGGCCTTCTTTCTCAAGGATCTGGAGTGCCTGCAGGACCGGCGAGAGGCTCACGCCGAACATCTGGGCAAGCTGCCGCGCGGTCGGGATCTGGTCGCCCGGGGCCCAACGCCCCTGAGAGAGAAACTCCCGCATCTTCGCGGCAACGGCCATGTTCTTGGGTTGAGCGGCATTCAGCGTCTCCGGAGTAAGTTGATCGTCGGCCATGTCTGCTTCCGTTTCTGTACCGGGCCCTTGCACAAGCGATGGGAGCAAAGCCTCTGATTGCCAAGGCGGCAATCTCGGCTTGGTACGTGCTACCTGAATATACCATCGAGCCCTCGGGGCCTTCAAATCAGCAGTAGCATGCTATCGGACGTCCGCCGGTTTTGCGAGCCGCAAACGCCTTGCGGACAAGCCCATTAATCCTCCTCTTCCTCGGTTTCGAATTCAAACGGCCGGTTGGTAAACAGAAGAGGACGGTCGCGTGCCACGCTGATGATCAATCCGAGAGCCATGAAGTTGATGACCAGGCTGCTGCCGCCCGCACTGACAAACGGAAGGGGAACGCCAGTTACCGGCCCCAGCCCAATTGCCATGCAGATGTTGGTGATCGCCTGGAAGGCCAGCATCGTCGTCAGACCCACGGCCACCAGACGGCCAAACGGCTCGCGGGTCAAAACGGCGATCTCGTATCCAAAAACAACGATCAGGCCGTAGCACAAAAGTGTCAGTACACCCCCAATGATACCCCATTGGTGACCGATCATCGCGAATATGAAATCGTTGTGCCTCTCGGGCAGAAAGTCGTATTGGACGAAGACCCCTCGTCCGGAGCCTTGCCCGAACAAGCCGCCGCTGCCAAGGGCGATTTTGCTCCGGGTAAGTTGGTACCCAGTCACATTTTCCCAGTTGGCCAGCTCCAGCATCCAGCGGCTTTGTGAGAACTCCTTGGGCCGAAAGTATTCCCATCGGGTGGGCAAGTCGGGCCGGGACGGCATCGGCTTGCTCAGATAATCGCGCACAGCCCTGTTCTGGAGCATCACGCTGGTAATTCGCAATTGCTGGTAGGGCTCGATCTTCGTCCAGAACAGCGGAGAGCACAGCAAGCCCATGACGATGACTGCAGCGAGGTGCTTGCCCTTGGCGCCCGCGGCGTAGAGCACCACAAACAGGACCGGCAGGAACAGCAACAGGGTCCCCAAATCGGGCTGCAGCTTGATCAGACCCATCGGCACCAGCGCGAGCATGAACGGCGGCACTAATCCCAGAAGCGTCCGGTAGTTGCTGCGATACCGCAAGTACCACGCCAACCCCAACACATACGCGACTTTCATCATTTCCGACGGCTGAACCTGGAGGCCGCCCACCTGGAGCCAGCGGCGGGTGTTTCGTTTCACGGGCACGAAAGGAAGGTCAAACCACCGGTCGATGACCAGGCAAGCGAGCACCAGGATGCTGATTCCAAACAGGATGTAGGAAAACCTCCCGATCCTCAGGTATCCGATGGTAACGATGAGGATCATGCAGCCGATGCCGGCCGCGCCGTAGGCAATCTGTTTGACCGTCTCATCCGCCAGTCGGCCGGGCTGGTCGGACGCGTTGGTGGCCTGGATGGTTAACACCCCCGCCACGAGCAGCGGCAGGACCGGCAGCAGGATGATCCAGCCTCCGCGAGTGCTGAAGAGCGAACTCATGGTCGCTCCCCCTCTCCGGCGGCATCGGTGACGGCGGCCGCCGACCGGACGGTGGAATCGTCCGCCGGTGCGGTTTCGATTGTTCCTCCGCGGTGCAGGGTGATCATGGCCTGAAGCATGTCCCGCGCCACTGGGGCAGCCACCGCACCCCCGTGCCCGGCGTATTCGACGATCACCGCGATCGCAACGTTAAGCTCACCGTCGATTGCGGGCTCAAGGTAATGCCCCCGCGTGGTCAGATACCCGACAAACCAGCCATGGGTCGGGTAGACTTGGGCGTCCTCTTGGCTGATGTACTCAGGCTTCTGTCCTTCCGGATAACGATTTCGTAATTCGCGGAACGTTCGGGCTTTGATGGTCTTCTCGGTGCCGTCCGGGAAGCGACAGCGGTAGAGCCGCTCCAAAGCCGGGGCCTCGGCGCTGCCCGTCTTCCCCAGCAAGACAAACTCTTCTTCGCCGGCGAGCTTCGCCCGAAGCGGGCCGTATGCCGTACCGCCCTGCTCGTTGACCACCTTGTACAAACCTTCCCGAACCAGCCTCCAGTTGGCCGCCGGGATGGGCAGCGCATAGCCCTGCAAAGATTGGTCGGGGTTGTCCGGCCAAATGGTCACCGGCTTCCAGACGCCCGAGGCAACCGTGGCCATCATGTTGGCAAGCTGAAGAGGGGTAGCGCTGACCTCACCTTGGCCAATGGCCGCCAGGCGCGCCGGCCCGGCACCCATGTCTCGCCTGAGCTGAGGCAGCGTCCCGGTCGCGTCCTCAATCAGCCCTATGCCCGTGACCCGCCCGAACCCGAATCGATCCATCCATTTGACCAGGTTAGCCAACCCCATGTTCTCGCCCACGTGGTAGAAGAACACGTTGCAGCTCTTCTGGACAGCCAGTACCGGGTCAACCGTTCCGTGTGCCCGCCGGGCATCGCACTGCCATTTGTTGGGCAAGCCGGGAAAGAGATGGCCGACGCAATCATAGGTCGTGCCTGGTCCAACCTTGCCTTCAGTCAAAGCGCTCGGCAAAACCATGGCTTTGATCGTCGAGCCGGGGGGATAAGGCTGATGAACGGCGCGAAAAACGTGAGGCTGGCCGAAGGGGTCTTGCGCGGCAAGCTTGGCCCTCTCCGTATCCGGCAAATTCGGGTCAAACGCAGGATAACTCACCAGGGCCAGCACTCTACGCGTGGGAACATCCAAGATCACGGCCGCACCGCCAGTGCTCGGAGGATGTTCCCGCACCGCCGCTTGGAGCCGGTGATAACAGTACTGCTGCAAGCGGAGGTTGAGGCTCAACCGCATGGTGTTGCCGTCCACCGGCGCGACCGGCTGAGTGGTGGGAACGCCTCGCAGATCCTCCTGCTCGCAACCTCTGCGCCCGCGGAGCCACTGTTCTCCAAGTCGCTCCAGACCCGTGCGACCGATCAGATCGCCGAGAAGGTATCGAGAGAGTATGTGTGCGTTGTTGCTGTTTTCTCTCAGGTCGTCGGGGCCGACTTCGTTGAGCATACCATACAGATGCCCCATGGCATCGCCGCCCTCGTACCGCCGGGTGTGACTGACCAGCACCTCCACCCAGGGGTACTCCGCCAGTTGCACCTTGGCCTCGACGCACATCTGGTGGTTCAGGCCCTGGACGATCGGGTGAACGGTCCGCTCTTCGTCGACCACCGTATCGATCTTCCTCCGTCGCGTGACCACCTCCTTGATTCGCTGGACTTGCCGCAAGCGTCTTTCCCGAACAGCGTCAAGCTCCTCGACCTGTCTGCCCGTCAGGCGGGCGATCGCATGCCATGATTCGTTGATCTCGATACCAAGCTTGTGCATCTCCTCGGCTACGTTGTCAGCGGTCCTGGGAATACCCCGTCTCCCCAGCCGTTCGCGGGCCATGGCTCGAAGATGATCCTCGGCTTCCGAGAGAATCCCATAGTGAACACAAATGTCCCAGGATTCCGCGTCATATGCCAGCCGCACGCCCTCCGAGTCGACGATCTCACCCCTCAGGCAGGGATATAACCTCATGGGCTTGATCAGCAGCGCCTCGGCCTTGCTTGCATACTCCTCACCCTCGAGGATCTGAAGCTGAACCAGCCTCGCGGTTACCGCGATGACCGGCATCACCATGAGGACCATGATCAGCCGCAACCGGCGCTCGAACATCGGTGTACCCCGAAACGACGCGGGTCAGCTCCCGCTCCGGATTCCCCGAAACCCCTCAGCACCGGGCCGGACGGCAAGAATGCCTCGCGCCCCCGACGAGTCCGAAGCAGTCCACGTTCGCCCATAACAGCCGCCCTCCGAGCCGGTTGTCGGGCGGGCCCTGACGCCTCGGCCGCCATCCCCGATCGTCAACCGGCCCTAGGCAGGGTTCTCCGGCCTGAAAGTCATCCGGCGTCTCATCGGCCCCAGCCCTGTCCAGCGTTGAAGCTTAATCAGCAGCCAGTGAAGACAAGGCGCCCAGATGGCTGTGTATCCGGCAAACAAAAAAGCCGGTCTCCAGAACCCTTCCATGTCGATGGGAATGCGGTGCTTCCACCAGAAGTAAAGACCTGCGATGACCTGGATTGCAAAGGCAAATGCCAGAGTCACAACCGCATGGGTCACCGGGTGGTCTCGAAACAACACCTGTCGGCTCCGAAGAACGACCCAGGCCGCCAACCCGTAGGAAAAGGCATACAGCCCAATCGGATGAGGTGAGGCGGTCTGTAGATCCACGATCAACCCCAGAATCCAGGCCGCTATGGCTGCATCAGGCGAGGGGGCCCACAGGGCATAGTGAACTGCCAGGATGATCGTCCACTGGGGCCGGATGGCTTGGATGGCCAAGAGCGCCTGGACGAACGTGGTCTGGCAGACAATGACCACGATCGCCAGGACCGCAAATGGCATCCATTTCATGGAATTCACAACGACCCTCGTGCATTCCGCTTGCTGCCTTGGACGACAAACCGCTCGCGGCGGCGGCGAATGCCAATATTATCGACAACTCACATCGACGACTTACCGGACCGATGGCTGTAGTGCCTCCCGATCCACAATCATGAGAATGGCCGTGGCGGCCGCCAGTTGAACGCGCGGATCCTCCGGATTCTCCATGGTTTTCTTCAGCATGCCCAAAGCTCTAGGATCACCGATCTCCCCCAAAGCCATGGCCGCCATCGACCGAACACGCATAATCTGGTTCTCCGGACGGTCTTCCGCCAGGCTTCGATCGGGCTTGTTCCAATCCAGGGATCTCATCGCTAGTCCCAGCCCATCCGCATATCCCTTGGCCCCAAGCCCTCTTGCTGCAGCCAACTTAGCCTCCAAGTATGGAGAGCTGGCCAACCTGGAACGTAGTATGGGCACAACCCGATCGTCGGGAACCTGACCTAAAGTCATGACCGCAAAGGGCTGCCTGTATCCGACTCCCCCGAACGCCTCAAAAATAAACCGGCTTATGGCATCCTTGTCACCCAGCATCGCCAATCCTTCGAGGGCCTGTGTCCGTACGCCTTCATCCGAATCGCCGCTGGCTGCAGCGCGAAGCAACGGAACGGTAGATCTGTCGCCCAACTGGCCAAGAGCCAAGACGGCATTTCGTCTCACTTCGGGGTTTTCATGCTTCCTCAGGTGATCCCGCCATGCCGTGCGCCGCTCCGTGGTTGGCAACCCGCATTGCTCCAGGGCGAAGTAGGCGGCAAGCCGCACGCTCACATCCGGGTCATTGGTGAGCGCCTCCATGGCTGGCACCGCCGCCTTGTCTCTCAGCTTGCCCAAGGCCATGGCTGCGGCGAACCGCACACCCGGATGTTGATCTTTGAGTCCCTCTCGGATGCGGAGTCGGCCGGAATCCCCCAGAACCTTCGAGGCAGCTTCCATCGCCTGTGCCCTCACGGCCGGATCAAACGGATAGACCATGCCTCGTTCGATGCAGGTCCGGGCCTCCTGACGAACTGCCGTGATGAAATCCGGCGTCGGCTCGAAACTACAACCGGTGGCCAGGGTGGTCAGGACCAGAAGGACGACCCAAACCGTCATCTCTCTCGCCGGAAACTGAGCAGCGCATCGACATTCACTCATGGCTGAGGCCCCGTTTCTTCGTAGAACGCTGTTTGAGCAGCCGTGATACCACCAGACAGTCGAAAACGGCCACTACTACAAGCCCCACACAGGTCAGGGCAAAAAGATCCCCGTAACGGCTGTAGAAGGTCACACGAGGATCAAGCTGAATCTCATCGACACGATATCCCTCGCCTCCCACTTGCGGGTCCCGATCGGATGCGCCGACAAGACTATACCACGATCCGCTCGAGTTGATGAATCCGCTGACGCCGGTGTTGACTGCACGAGCCACACTGACTCGGTTCTCGACGGCCCGGAAGGCGCAATTGGCCAGATGCTGGGCCTGTTGCGTTCCGTGCCCGAACCAGCCGTCGTTGCTGATGTTGAGCATGAAGTCGACGCCTTTGCCCCCGTCCTGACCGACCATGAAACCGCGGAACACCTCTGGAATCACGTCCTCATAGCAGATCGTCACGCCGAAACGAACCTGCCGGTCGCCCATTGAACGGGGTTTCACGGAGAACACCGTGTGCTCGGTGCCCCGTGTGAGCGAATACTCGCGCCCTCCGCGACCCCAGGGGTTCCACCATCCGTCGTTCAGGAACCGGTACAGCCAGAAGAAGTGGGGGCTGTAGCGGAAAGGCACGTATTCGCCGAAAACGACCAGATGGATTTTGTCGTATCGCATGGGCTCTGAGCTGCCGTCGGGAGAGTAGACGAACGCCGAGTTGTAGCGGTGCTCGGCCGGGTACTTGCCCGGAGGCTGCCTTTCCTCGGACAGGGCCCCAACCACCAGGTAACAGTCGTGTTTGCGCGCAAGGGCCTGGAATTCTCGATGCTGAGCATTGGCCACCTTCCAGCACAACTCAAGCCACGCTCTCCTGGCACTGTCCCGCTCCTCATCGATGACCGATTGGGGAAGCTCCCGGAGTTCGCGATTGAGATACATCCACCACGGCGTCTCGGGCAGCACCATGATATCCGGCGATTCTGCGGCGCATTTCTCGATGAGACTCAGGTAGGTCAACCTCTTGTCGGCCTCATCATCCCCATCATCCCCAAGCCTTCGAAGCTCGCGGTCTATCTCATCGTTTTCCGGCTGCCTGAACTTTCGAGGTCCGCTGTCGAGTCCCGAGGTGGCCGACAGCAGGTAATCGCCCTGAAGAACCGCGATGCGCGGGCCTGTTGTCGTGCCACTGTAACTCAAGCGGTAGTGCCCGTATAGTACGGTGCCGCCCACCACGACAAGCAGGACCACGGTCGACACTGCCGCGGCGAGGCGGGTCTCCTGATTCTTCCGGCCCCGCCGGACCTGGATCGCCCGCATCACGCGCTCAGCCAGCCAGCCGTTGACCATCATCACAACGAACGACACGCCGTACGCGCCGCCAAGATCGGCAATCTGGATCAGCAGAAGCCGCCTTGCCTGGGTGTGGCCCGCGAGAAACCAAGGAAACTCAAGAAGCCCCTTTGACCGGACCAGTTCCCATGCGACCCAGGCAATCGGGAGAGCGAACGTCGGACTGATCCGCCTGTCACGATACAAATACCGCACTGGCCAGGCCGCCAACGGGAAATACGCCGCCAGGTAGAGAGCCGCTGCGACGTACCCGGGACCGGTGGTCGTGTAGAGCCACCGCAAGTGCGTCAGGAAGAAGGCCGCACCAAGGAGATAGCTGACAAGATACATCCGTCGCGCTCGGCGCGCCAGGCATACGGCAGCGGTCCAGGGAACAAAGGTGATTCCCGCCACAAGCCCGACCGATTGGGGTTCAAAGATCGGCAGGCTCAACAACCACGTCAGCAAGGCAAGCCCGGCGACCAGCCAGTCGTTTTCAATGTCACAGGGTCGGTCAGCAGAGCCAACCGGGGAAGATTTCACTCGGGGTTTGTCTTTGGATCCTCGCTTCACCTTGAGCTGTCCATCCGTGACATTCTGTTGTCGTCCGTCAGGCGGCCGCGCCAAGCTCGCCCAGCATCCCTCATCGGTCGCCGAAACCTCTCGGATGCAACCGATGCCATTTCCATGCCGAGGCGACAACTTTCTCGATGTCCCTCCAGCGGGGCTGCCAGCCCAGTCGTGTTCGAATCTGCGTCGCGTCGGCAACGAGGCTCGGCGGATCACCTGGACGTCGAGGAGCCTCGCTCACGGGGATGGCTTGCCCCGTCACGCGGCGGGCGGCGTCGATGATCTCTCGGACGCTGTGTCCCCG
>Ga0116146_1001266_pt1 | contig 26687 bp, 19 predicted proteins | sample AD_JPNHG2_MetaG_FD_89748 | JGI IMG/M metagenome (GOLD analysis project Ga0116146, IMG submission 89748) | Active sludge microbial communities of municipal wastewater-treating anaerobic digesters from Japan - AD_JPNHG2_MetaG | ecosystem: Engineered > Bioreactor > Anaerobic > Digestate | place... | reverse complement strand
GACGGATTTCGTATAAACGGCATCGAAAAAATCATCGGCAAAGGGGAGGGCTTCCGCCGCGGCGCAAACGGCGTGGATTCGGGAGGCAAGCCCCCGCGCTTGCGCCTGCCGATTCAAAAAATAAATCCGCGCCGGCGCAATATCCGCCACATAAACATCCGCTTCCTGCGTTGCCAAAAAAAAGGGCGAACACGCCCATGCCGCCGCCTATCTCCAGTATGCGCTTGCCGCGCAGCCCTTCTTCTCCCCAGAGTTTTTTCAAGGCAAACAATTGCTCGGGGCTGAAATAAAAATCCAGCTCTTCCTCCAGATTAAACCGCCGGAGCGAATCCCCGCCGCCGAGATTTTTCACATCCAGATTGGAAGACCAGTAATCGCGCTGCGAATTTTCTTTTGACATCGGCGCTTTGTTTTTCCCAACTTTATTTTTCTTTAATGTTTAATAACATGAGGAGTGTAGATATGGCGTCCTGCCCCAATCAATCAAGAAATATGAAATGGTGCAACTGCTCCTATGACGGCTGCGATAAACACGCTATCTGCTGCGAGTGTCTGCGCTACCACCTTTCCATGAAACAATTGCCCGGATGCTGCTTCCCGCCAGACGCGGAAAAAACTTGTGACCGCTCCTTCAAACATTTTGTCCAGATTCACAAAAACCTATTGTGAGGCGCTCCCGCTTGCGCCGGAACGAATGAAAACCGAGCTGACTTTGTCGGCATAGACGCGTTCCCACTCCGGCAGAGCGGAAAGCCGATACGCCAGATGATTCGGATCGCTCATGACGTCGCCGGTGTAAAGGATGAACGTGTTTAACTGATATCGGCGCACGGCTTCCTCAATCGGCATCGTCCCGTTTTTGATGGCAATATAATCCAGCCAGACCTGCGCGTCATAAACGTCAAGCCTGCCGTCAATAAAGACGCGCGTTTCCGGTCCGAGAAAATAAAGCAGATATCCGCCGATGCCGTAGGAATTGAAAACGTTAGCGGGCGGACGGTTTGATTGCAGATACTGTGTCGCATAGGCGGGCAGGAGTCCGCCCTGAATGCCCGTCACAAAAAGTCCGCGCCCTGTTTGAAACACGCCATAATGCTGCCCAAATCCGAAAAGGGCGGCGATTGCCGCCGCGAAAAATGGCAACGCGCGGCGCAGCCGTCCCAGCGATTCCTCCGCTTTTTTCATATAAGGCGTCAACGCCGCCGCCATGCCCGCCGCCGCTATCCCCGCATGGCGGCGCTGATAAAAAACAATCCCCGTAAGAAACAACAAGATGGCAACATGCCACCAATCGAGCCGCCGTTTTATAGAGGCGAGATACATCGCCCCCCATGCGAGCAAAAAGAACGCCGCCGCGCCGATATATGCGGGCAGCGGCAACATCGGATTTGTCCGCGCCAAAAGCGGCGTCCATTCCATAATATATTCGCGCACATGAGGCATGGCGCTGATTTTTCCGCCCAGCGCCGCAAGCCTTGCGCCGTATGGATTTATCAGCCATGCCCCAAAAGCAAGCGAACAGGGCAGCAACGCCAGCCCGATTGTCCGCTCGCCCAGACGGCGGCGCGCCATCCAGAGCCAAGCCATAAATATCCCAAGCGGAACATATCCGATGGCAAAGCCTGCATGGCAATTTGCCCAAAAAACGAAAATCAACGGCAGCAAAAAAAGCCTTTTGGGAACGCGCCCGTCCCGCCACCGCGGACTTTCCGCGGCGGTTAACAGCAATAAAATTAGAGCCGCAAGAAAAAACTGACTCCACGCCTCCGGTCTCGGCGTAAACCGCAAATATCCCGCCAGCATCCCCGCCAGCAAGATAAGCGCCAGTGCGCCGCCTGCTTTGTATCGAACCGCGCCAACAAAATAAATCAAAAGATATGCGGCGGCAACCACGCCGAAGACCAGCCAGACCAAACCCTTCGCCGACGCTTTGCGGAACGCCATCTCCATCCAGACGGAGGGCAGCCATCCCGATGATATCCATTCGTTGCCTTGCGATGTGAATGAAAAAAGGTCTCCGCGCGGCAGCGACCCCGTATCAAGCCACACACGCCCCAGCGCCATGTGAAACCACACATCCGGATCCGGCACAGACCGTATTGTAAGAAACAAAAGCCCGAGAATAATCAAAACAGGGAAAAGCAAAAAAATCGTAATTTTATTTTCAGTTATGCGGGAGATTTTACCGCCGGGGCTCTGAGGCTTTGCATCGTTAGGCGGTTGCGCGGTTGGGCGATTTGCCTGGCGTGGAATTTGGTTTTTTAATCTATAAGACGTGGCTCGATCAGTTTGTTGTGAAAAACGTTTTTTCAACTTTTTTCAAAGCCTGTTTTTTTCATCCAAATAAACAGCGGCACAACAAAGCCAACAACCCTATAACCCGGGCAACTTGCCACCGCGGTACCCGCCGCTTATCGCCTCTTTCACTCATATACAACCCAAGCGGTGCCGGCGGGGGTTTTTCCCCCGTCGCCTATCGGCATAAAGAGCAGGCTGGTTTGATCCGCAAGCGAGGCGCGGTTATAGCTGTAAACATATCCCAACGTGCCGGTTTCGTCCTGCAATCCCACAGTGGCGGATTCTCCAAAATTATAACGAGAATCGGAGAAGTTCACATCCTGATAATTGAAACGGATGGAGTTGTCGCTCTCGGAAAGAACCGCCTGAAATGTGATGCCCGCCGTGTGATTGGCAAAAACCCAGTGAGAACAGTCCGCCCACGTGACAATCAATTTGCGGTGTCCCGCCTCGCCCCGCGTCTCATAAAACACTCCTCCGCCGGTATCGGGCGGGACAAGGTCGTCCCAAAAAGGTGCAATCAACGTTCCCGGCTCTATAGGAATGGGAATCGCTTGGTTGGCATATATATTTCCCGAGTTGCCAAAGGTCAAATACCCATTGGCGCAAATCATAATCGTCGAGTGTTTCGTGCCATAAAAAGAAAAATCAAAATTAATTGAAACAGCGGTGAAATCATCGTCGCCCATAATAAGACGCGCGGCGGCGGAATAATCCTCAAACTTGTATGACGGTTTGTAGAGCTGAAATTTTTGCGACACGTTGGAGTCATAAATATGCAGGTCATAAAAATAATTCTTCGCGCCCATGTAACCATAGACCCGGATGTAATAAATCCCGTTTGCGGGCACCTCATAATAAATGCTTTCCAAATCATAACCGGTGGCGGATGTGGCAAGGAGGGTGTTGGACGCATCGCGCAGCTCCAGTTCAAGATCCCCGGCATCAAATTCGTGATACATGGCAATGCAAACCTTTGCGCCCAAGGAAAGCGAAACCTTGAACCAGTCGTCATTGACGCAGCACAAACCAACCGTAGAACTGCCCACCTGCAGTTGGCTTGCGTGTTCGAAATCGTCATTTGGTTCATGGTCATCGTCGGGAATACTCTTCGCACCTGCCGCCAAAAGCATCTCGTCCCATTGCGTATCCGCCGCAAAAAGAATCTGCGAACTGTTGTAATTGCCGGAGGGATAACTGCTGAGGTTAGTCAGGTAAATGGAAAGACCGCTCGCACCTTCGCGTGAGCCGCTATGGTTAGCGACAACGGCGGAAAGAAAATCGGATTGCGATTGTTCGGCGGCGGCAAGAACAGCTGGAGATTGCGCCCGCGAAATCATCTGCGCCAAAAACGTGCCCAAATCGCGAAAACTGATATCCGAATAATAAACGCTGTTAATACGCGAATGAAAATAATTCTGCCACTCCGTGTCGGCGGAAATCATCGCCGAGGCAAAGGAACTGAGCGACGATGCCAGCCCGGACATTTTGGACAAATCCACGGCGGATTGCGTCCCAGCTCCGCCGTATGATTCGCCGTATCTGGATACAATGACGGAGGCAAACTGGGCGGGAGTCATGCCCGGATTGGAACGCAAGTCCGCCAAAATTAAATGATAGGGCCAGCCGTCGCTTGGCTCTGTATGCTCGGAGCCGACCATATAATCAGCCTCGTTTCTGACCTCATAAGCCACTTCCATCATTTGCATAAGACAGGCGTCAAAACCAACAATGTCCAGCTTGGTCGGAACGCCTTCTAACGCTTGGCGAACCTCGCGGGTATAAAGCACATCTCCGCTTGTGTTATCAACGCAGACCTCTTTTAAAACCGGCGTCTTTTTTTGCTCCTCCCTCAATTTCTCAAGACGCAAGAGGGCTTGGCTGCGCTGCGCCGGCGCGGAAGATGTGTGGGCGGCATCCTCCCAATAAGCAATCTTTTTGGCGAGAGCGGCGGCGGAATCTCTCCAGCCGCCTCCATGATTCCAGAGGACGAGCGCATAATGATTTGCCGGATATGTGGCAATCGCCCAATTCACAAACTCCGAAAGAGTTGCCGGAGCGCCCATATTCTTTTCCCCCACACTATCAAGCGGTGAGGAAATCAAATAAGGATTGGAATCGCGGATAATAAGACCCCGGCGCGTGTCTGTCCAGTCGCCGTTGGAAGAGTCATAGCCGGGGATGCGGTCAAAAAGAACCACAATCTTTATATCATCGTTGGAGCCAACCATCTCCATTTCATTAATATCGTCAATGCCCGCGCCTTCCAGATTATTATCGCCATCCAAATAAACCATGAACGTCCAATCTGTGGCAACCGCCGAACATATAGTCAGAGCCGCAAACACAAAAACCAACACAACAATTTTTTTCATTATTTTGTAAACCTTTTACCGCAAGATTCATCATACTATTTATAATACAAAAATTTCTTTTGCCTCAACCATATTCCGTATTTTAAGGTATTTTCTATCGTTTTGGAAAAACATTCCTGTCAATGGAGAATTCGCAATGGCTTCTTTCAATGAAATCAGCGCCTCCGTAATTGCAAACATAGAAAAGGTGATAATCGGCAAACGCGCGCAAGTCATAACCGTGCTCTCCGCCGTGTTGGCGCGGGGGCATGTGCTTTTAGAAGATGTGCCCGGCGTGGCAAAAACCATGCTGGCGCGCTCCATTGCCATCACCTTCGGATGCGAGTTCAAACGCGTCCAATGCACGCCCGACCTGCTCCCCACGGACATCACCGGCGTTTCCGTCTTCAACCAGAAAAAGGCGGAGTTTGAATTCATGCAAGGACCCGTCTTTACCAATGTCCTTCTGGCAGATGAAATCAACCGCGCTACGCCGCGCACGCAATCGGCGCTTTTGGAGGCTATGGAAGAACGGCAAGTTTCAGTGGACGGCAAAACGCATATCCTCGCGCATCCCTTTTTTGTTTTGGCGACGCAGAACCCCGTTGAACAAGAGGGGACATTTCCGCTGCCAGAGGCGCAACTCGACCGCTTTCTGATGCGCATTTCCATCGGGTATCCCGATTTCAGGCAGGAATCGGAGATGCTGGATAGATTGCGTGGCGGACATCCCATCAACAGCCTCAAACCCATCCTTGCCGCCGCCACCGTCGCCCAGATGCAAGAATATGTCGAAAAAGTTTTTGTGCATGAAGAAGTCAAGACATACCTTTTGAAGATTGTGCACAACACGCGCCAGAATTTCAAACTGGGGCTGGGCGGCAGCCCGCGCGCTTCCATTGCGCTTTATCGCTCCGCGCAGGCGATGGCGGCGCTCGAAGGAAGGAATTATGTCATCCCCGACGATGTGAAAAAACTCGCGGAGCCTGTCCTTTCGCACCGAGTGATTTTGAAGCCTGAATACCGCCTGCGCAAAGAAACGACCAAAACCGTCATCGAGGAAATCCTCGCCTCCATCGAAGTCCCCTCCAACATCGGCGCCTACCGCCCCAAATAATCAAACCACAAACAACCCCCGCCTCATTTGCGCTAAACGCCTCACCCCTCTGCCCCCCTCTGGGGTCAATCCCGGTATTTCGTTAATATTCTACTTATAACCCTTTCGGAATCAATCTTTTGGGGGCATATCCTTTTGGGGTCAACCTCTGGGGTCAATCCCGGTATTTCGTTAATATTCCGCTCATATCGTTCACGGCTGGGTCGGGCTCTTGGAGGTGGTCGCGCGGATGGTCTTCGATTTTTTCCGGCATGCGGAGATGGATAAAGGTCAGCACGCCGCCGACGAGAACGCGCCCGTATTCGGCAAAAAATCGCCAGAACGCCACAACCAAAAATCCGCTTGATTCGATGAATGGCTTGAACGCTATGCCGAAGACCGCCTCCGCCACGCCGCTTCCCGCCGGCGAGGGCGAGACATAAACAATCAAATGCACCATGCAAAGCGTCAGTATTCCTTTGAAAAATGGAACATTCAATCCAAATATCTTTGCCGCCAGCGGTCCCAGCGAATACATCGTAAAAAGATGCGCCACCGTCAGAAAGACAATCTTTAGATTATTGAACCAACCATAAGTAACCATATCCGCAAAGGCGTCCTCCGTCTCGCGGTAAAATTTCCACACAACGCCAATCAACGCCCAGAAATATTTCTTCGCCCCTTGTTCCTCTCGGACAATCGTTTCCTCTTTCGGGATGGCATCGCCAAATGCCCGCCGTTCCATCCGCAGAAAAAGAAATCCGCCGATGAGCGCGGCGCTCACAAGGGCAAACACGCGAAAGGAATGGGAGAGGTAATGAGGCAGGGCGTCCGGTATCAGTATCGAGGCGATGAGGAACGTCGGCAGGAGTATAATCAGCGGCAACAAAGAGCGCGCGACTGTCGAGGACGTTGCCGTGCCGCTTGAGAGCCCTTGGCGTTTCAGCAGATAAATCATGCTGAGTTCCCCTCCGAAAGAGGTAGGCGTCAGCGCGGAAAAAAAGGCGTAGATAAGAACTATCTTAACGCCGGCAAAAAACCCAAGCCGCTCCGAATGCTGCGCAAGCAAAACCTTCAACCGCCAGGCGTCAATGCTGACAACCAGCGCCGACACGCCAAGACACGCCGCCAGCCAATGCAGCCGTATATGCCGCACATCATCCAGCGTGATGCGGAACCCAGCCAATAGCGGCGCAACAATCAGCCCCAAAAGGCTCATCGCCACAAAAAAAGACAGCATGCAATACCAGCGCCGCTCTTTCAGCGATAAAAATGAGACTTCATGTTTCATGGCAATCCATCATGAGCAAATATACAAAAGCCGCCGCCGGCGCGGCAATAAAAAACAGGCAGAGAAAAAATTTTACGTTTTTTTATCTCCGCCTGTTATGAATGATATTTTTGATTGTAACGACTATGCCTGAGCGGCTGGCTGCTCGATGACTGTCACCATGCGCTTATCTTCCCCGAAACGCGAATAGCGCACCACGCCGGGAATTTTGGCAAACAACGTGAAGTCTTTGCCCTGCCCGACATTTTTGCCCGGGAAATATTTGTTCCCGCGCTGGCGGACCAGTATGCTCCCGCCGGTGACCATTTGTCCGTCGAAGGCTTTGCATCCCAACTTCTTGCCGCAACTGTCTCGACCGTTCCTGCTGCTGCCTACGCCTTTTTTATGTGCCATGGTTCAAACCTCCCAATAAATGCTTATCCGGCATGCGATTGAATATCAATGCGCCGGGGCGGCGATTTCCTTCACCTTGATTGCCGTGTAATCCTGACGGTGCCCAATCTTTTTGGCAAAGCCCTTGCGCCGTTTGTAAGTGAAGACGACTATCTTGTCGCGGCGATTCTGATCCACGATAACGCCCTTGACTTTGGCATCGGGGACTCGCGGCGAACCGATTTTTGTCTCAGCTCCCTCGCCGTCTCCTTTGACCATCAGGACATCATCGAGAATGATTTCGCTGCCGATTTCGCCCTCGATTTTCTCGACCTTGATGATATCGCCTTCGCTCACGCGATATTGTTTGTTACCCGTTCTGACAATCGCTTGCATGATTTTTTCCTCAATCCTTAAAAGTCCAATTCAAGAACACAAATGGGGAAGTTACTGACCGGGCTTTTCGGCTGTCAACAGAAAATGAACAAAATTTTTCACTTATTTTGTATCTGTTTTATATGCTGTTGAGCGTATTCGCAATAATGACCGGCGTGGGCGCGGAGTTTTTCCTTTTCTTCGGCGGAAAGCTCGCGCTTAATCTGGCAAGGAACGCCAACCGCCAGCATCCCCGGCGGAATCTTTTTCCCCTCCGGAACCAGCGCCCCCGCCCCGACCATGCTCCCTTCGCCTATCTCCGCCCCGCTTAAAACAGTCGCCCCCATGCCAATCAAACATCCGTCTCCGATTTTCGCCCCGTGAATGCAAGCCTGATGCCCAACTGTTACATCTCGTCCGATAAATACCGGATGTCCATGGTCGGTATGCAGAACGGATAAATCCTGAATGTTCGAGTTTTCGCCCACAACAATCGCTTCGATATCTCCGCGAAGGACGCATCCATACCAGACGCTCGCTCCGCGTTCCAAAACCACCTGACCCATGACATCCGCACTCGGCGCCACAAAGGCATCCTCCGCAATCTGCGGCGTCCAATCGCCAAAATTTCTAATCGCCATTTCCCGCTCCTGCTTGTCGCAAATTGATATTTGACAATTGACAACCCGCCGCACTCAAAGCAAGAGCTGATTGCATAATTTTGGGGAGCGTGGTTCATTGAACAATAATATTCCTCGATATCAGTGCGCGCGCATCCCTTTTGATGCGGGTCGGCTCTCTTTATCATCGGCGGACTTCCCTTGGAATCGGGCAACTCCCATCGAGCGGTTCATCCTTGCCGATGGCTCCGCGCCTGCGCTGCGCCAGACTTCCGCTCGAATGTTCTGGAATGAGCGCGGGGTTTTTATCCTTTACGACTGCGTTGACCCCTGCATCTGGGGGACGTATAAAAAAGATAACGAGCCTATTTTTGACGAAGAGGTGGTTGAAGTCTTTTTCGACCCGCGCCCTGAAAGCGATTTTTATTACGAGTTTGAGATAAGCCCGCTTAATGTTCGATTTGCCGCAATCATCCAACGCCCTGCCGCACCCCTTCCGGAAAAAATCATCAAACGGCTTGATTGCGGAAAACTCATAACCGGCGTGGAGACGGACGTCGCTTTATCAGATTCCGCAAAACGACCAAAAGGCTGGCGCGCCCTGCTGGGCATCCCTTTTGAGCTTCTGGAACGAACCGCCCCGCCAAAAGCGGGCGATGTCTGGCGCGGAAATTTATACCGCATTGACCGCCGCCCGCCCGATGAACCCGACTCGCCGCTCTTCGATGAATATTCCTGTTGGTCGCCCACATACACCGAGCCGGCGGCGTTTCATCGCCCTGAACGTTTCGGGCTGATTGAATTTGTGGAATGAAGCATATCTTTATTGAGGAAAAAGATGGCGGACAATCTGAATCGCATGAAATCAGCCTTTGGCAAATCTTCCCCCGCGCTAAAACTTCTCCTCATCGCCGCGCTCTTTTGCCATCTTTTATTTTTGCTTAATCTCAAATTTCGTTTTTTGAATCCTTTTTCTCATGATATGGCGCTCTTTCGAAACGTGCGCGGCGCGGACTTCAACGCGGTTTACATGGCGGGGCGCTATGCCCGCGCGGGCGAAAATCTTTATCGCATCCCAACCTACGACGAAGGCATTCCGCACACACGTTTCCGCTACACCCCTCCCGTCGCCTTCCTCATCGGCATTCCCATGAGTCTGATTCCCAATGTTTTTATCGCCTCGCGCCTTTGGGTTCTCATCAACGAAATCCTTCTTTTTATTAACATCCTCATCACAATCAAAATGTGCGGCGATAACCGACGCTTGATAGCCGCCGTCTGTCTATGGCTGCTTTATTTTCCTTTTGCCGTCGAAATTTACATGGGACAATTTTCGTTTTTGATGGCAAGCCTGCTTTTCTGGTCGGCGTATTGCCTTTCAAAGGGTTGCCGCCGAACGGGGCTGGCTGCGTGGATGGGAGCCATCTTGCTCAAGTTGTTTCCTATATGGATGCTGCCTCTGGTCTGGAAACGCGCTGGACGCAAAGCAACCATCGCCTCTTTAACGGCGCTCTTTTTATTGACCGTTCCTTATTTTATGCGGCATAGAGATGCGGCGCGGGACTTTTTTTCCTTGAATATGCCGGCGGCGGCAAAAAATGAAATGCAGCCTTACGGCGGAAATCAGGGACTGCGCCACATGCTTTTACATTATCGCCGGATTGTTCCCGCCCTGCCGCAGCGGACGGTATCCGCGCTTCCCGCCGCGGCGGGACTTGCCCTGTTCATTTTCCTGACTGCCGCCAGTCTCAAAGGCTCTTGGAAACCGATGCCGCTCTTTGCGCTGGGAACGGCTCTTTTTTTCATCATCTCACCGGATGTATGGGAACATCATTACGTTCTCTTGTTGCCGTTTTTCGTTTCTTATTATATAATGAAAGAAAAACCGGGATGGGCATTTTGGGTGTCCTTCATTTTCATCGCCATGCCCACGCCCCATATTTTTTCCAACTTGGGGACGAATAATGACTTGCCTCCGGCGGCGGCGTTCCTATATTTCTCAATCAAACCGCTGGGTAATATTATTTTTGCGTTAGCGCTCATGCGAGACTTGACGCAGCCGCCCGCATTCAAGGATATCCAGACGCAATGAAACGGAAGTTACATCTGAGCATTTTATTGGCTCTTTTTATCATCGGCTGTTCCTGCGCCCGAAAGCCGCAGCCTGTCATTCCACCGGAAACGCCTCAGGAAACACCCAACGCCCCTGCGCCGTCTGACCAGACGCCAGCCCCCGCGCCGACCCCCGCGCCGACTCCGCCCGCCAGCCGCGTGCAGGGCGACGTCCTTGCGCGCATAGGCAGAAAAGAAATTACACGCGAGGAGTTTCGCCGCAACTATGAAACCTATCTTTTAATTGTTGACCCGCAAAAGGAAAAAGTCCTTTCCCGCAATGATTACTTCAACAAAATGATAACGGATGAACTGGTGCGCCGTTTTGCGGAAAATGAAAAAATTGACCGCGACCCCATTTTCATCGCGCAGTTGGAAAAGGAAAAACAGCAGATACTGCTCGACCACATCTTGAAAAACGTCCTCCTTGAAAAAATCGCCGTCACGGAAGATGAAGCAGCCGGTTACTATCGCGCAAACCCCGATGAATTCACTCAACCTGCAAGAATTCAGGTGCGCCACATTTTATTGGGCACGGTGGAGGACGCCCGCCGCGCCCTTTTCCGTCTGGAAGCGGGCGAGGATTTCGGCAGCGTGGCGCGCGAGATGTCCATTCACGCCTCTCGAAATCAGGGCGGTCAGATAGCCCCCTTTGAGCGCGGAACATATAATAAAGATTTTGAGGACGTCGCCTTCCCTCTCAAAGTCGGCGAGCGCAGCGGCATCGTCAAAACAGACCTTGGCTACCACATCATCGAAAAAACCGGCGAAAGCCCCGCAACCCTCATCCCTTTTGCGGACGTCAAGGAGGCTATCATGAATAAGATGATGAGGGAAAAGCGCGAACGCGCCTTCGAAACCCTCTATAATAAAATACGGCAAGAAATCCCCGTTCAGATTATTAACAGACCCTGACATAAAATAAATAATACACGCGTTGAGGATTGATTGAAACCCGGCTTTTCCATCGAAGGCATCGCGGGACTTTCCGAAAAGGAGGCGGCGGCGCAACTGGCGCTGGATGGTTTCAACGAACTCCCCTCCTCCCGCAAACGCGGAATTCTCGCCATTGCCTGGAACGTTGTGCGCGAGCCCATGTTCCTCCTCCTTGTCGCTTGCGGCATCATCTACCTTATCTCCGGCGATATTCAAGAAGCCGCCATGCTCCTTTTTTTTGTGTTCGCGGTCATGGGCATCGCCCTGTATCAGGAACGCAAAACCGAACGCGCCCTCGAGGCGCTGCGCGACCTTTCCAGCCCCCGCGCCCTTGTTATACGAGACTCTAAAGAAAAACGCATCGCCGGTCGCGATGTGGCGATGAACGACATCATCGTCCTGAATGAAGGCGACCGCGTTCCAGCCGATGCGGAAATTCTTTCCTCCTCTAATCTTCTGGTGGATGAATCCCTCCTGACAGGCGAATCGGCGCCGGTGCGCAAATCCCCCGCCAAGGGAAAAACCGAATACATGCGCCCCGGCGGCGAGGACACCCCCTTCGTTTATTCCAGCACGCTCGTCGTTCAGGGACGCGGCGTTGCCCGCGTGCGCGCCACAGGTATCAACACTGAAATCGGCGTTATCGGCAAATCCATGCTGGCGCTGGAGCCGGAGGCGACCGGGCTTCAAAAGGAAACACGGCGCGTTGTGCGGCAGCTGGCGGCGATGGGACTTTTGCTTTGCATTTTGCTGGTGGTTGGTTATGGCTTGACGCGGGGCGACTGGAAACAAGGCTTTCTCGCCGGCATCACCCTCGCTATGGCAACACTGCCGGAGGAGTTTCCCGTCGTCCTCACCATTTTCTTCGCGCTCGGCGCATGGCGCATGGCGCGCAAAAATGTCCTGACCCGGCGCGTTCCAACCATCGAAACGCTCGGCTCCGCCACAGTTCTTTGCGTGGACAAAACCGGCACGCTGACAATGAACCGGATGTCCGTCAAAAAGATGGTCGCAAACAGCGAAACTTATGACGTCAACGGATGCCTCAGCGAACCGCTGCCTGAAACATTTCACGAACTTGTTGAATTCAGCATCCTTGCCAGCCAGCGCGACCCCTTTGACCCGATGGAAAAAGCAATCAAGCAGCTCGGCGAGCAACACCTCGCCCGGACGGAACATCTCCATCGCGACTGGACGCTTGTGCATGAGTATCCGCTCTCGCGCGAATTGCTCGCCCTCTCCCATGTGTGGGAATCGCCGGACGGCGCGGATTTCGTTATCGCCGCCAAAGGCGCGCCGGAAGCCATCGCCGACCTCTGCCATTTTAACAGCGAAGAAATGGACGAACTTTCCTATCATATCTCCGCGCTCGCCAAAGAGGGTCTGCGTGTCATCGGCGCGGCAAAATCATCCTTCCATCGAACCGCGCTGCCGGATATCCAACACGGCTTCCCATTCGAATTTCTCGGGCTCATCGGGCTTGCCGACCCCGTTCGCCCCTCCGTCCCTGACGCCGTGAAGGAATGCAACGCCGCCGGCATCCGCGTCATCATGATTACCGGCGATTACCCCGGCACAGCGCAGAACATCGCGCGTCAAATCGGACTGAGCAATGCCCATCTCTTTCTCACCGGCGCGGAATTGAGCGCGATGACGGATGAAGAACTCCGGCGGCGCATCCGCGAAATCGGCATCTTCGCCCGCGTGGTGCCGGAGCAGAAACTCCGCATCGTCAACGCCCTTAAAGCGGAAGGCGAGATTGTTGCCATGACCGGCGACGGCGTTAATGACGCGCCCGCCTTGAAAGCCGCGCACATCGGCATTGCCATGGGAGCGCGCGGAACGGACGTCGCCCGCGAAGCGGCATCGCTCGTTCTTCTCGACGACGATTTTTCCTCAATCGTGCAAGCGGTCAGGATGGGTCGCCGCATCTACGACAATATCAAAAAAGCAATCGCCTATATCTTTGCCATCCATGTGCCCATTGCGGGCATGTCCCTGTTGCCGGCGCTCTGCCGATTGCCGCTGGCGCTCCTGCCCGTTCACATCGTTTTTCTTGAACTGATTATTGACCCCGCCTGCTCGGTGGTTTTTGAAGCGGAGCCGGAAGAATCTGGCATCATGGAGCGCCCCCCGCGCAGCCCAAAGGAAAAACTCTTCAACCGGCGCACGCTCGCCCTCGGCATCGCACAAGGCGTCGCCGTCCTGATTATCGTGCTCACCGTATTTTTAATCGCTCATCATATCCAAAAAGACGCCAACGAGGCCCGCGCCCTGACATTCACCACGCTTATTATCGCCAATCTGGGGCTGATTATGACGAACCGCTCATGGACGCGCAATATTTGGGATATGCTGCGGACGACCAACAACGCCCTCTGGTGGGTTATCGGCGGCGCGGCGGCGTTTCTTGCGCTTGTCCTTTACACGCCGTTTCTACGCTCTCTCTTCCGGTTCAGCTATCTGCACCCCACGGATATAGCCATCTGCATATGCGCCGGCGCTGTCAGCGCCCTCTGGTTCGAGACGATGAAATTCTTCCGAAGCCGCTCGCGGCATCTCGCCGCTAATCGCCAATGAACCCATCCGCGCCGATGCCGCAATCTCGCCGTCTCAGCTGTGCGGAACGGCTTCCGATGAAAAATCGTCGCAGAGGCATCCATTCTGTCTTGACAGGTTTGCCTCCCATATAATAAAAAAAATGTTTATTTATGAAGGATGATACAGAGGGCGCGGAAAAAGTTTCTCACGCAGTTTTCCTCTTGCTTGATTGCAGAAACGGCGCATGTTGTCAAATCGCTCCTGATTGACGCCAAATCCGGCGCCTGCAAGGATGAACTCGGCGCGAAACCATGCCCCAGATTAATCTTTGCAGGGAAATGAAAACCGCCGGTTAAGTCTATTATTCTGACGCGAGGGATCGCATTTGCGCATAGCCAAAAACATGTTCCCCGCTTTGCGCCATTTGGGAAAAAAAGCGATGCCCGTTTTTTTTCTAATGCTGCTGTGCGCCCGCGCGCCGCGCGCTTCCGATAGCATGCAAAGAATCAAATTTGACCACCTCACCATCGAGCACGGGCTTTCCCAAAATACCATCAACGCCATTCTTCAAGACCGGCACGGTTTTATGTGGATCGCCACAGACGACGGGCTTAACCGATACGATGGCTACGCCTTTACCGTTTTCAGAACTATTTACGGCGACAAAACCTCAATTTCCGATAATTGGATCGTCTGCCTCTTTGAAGACAAAGACGGCACGCTCTGGATTGGGACGAACAGCGGCGGGCTCAACAAATTCGACCCCATCACAGAAACGTTCTCCTGCTATAAAAACGACCCGGCTAATCCCCAAAGCATCGCAAGCAACTACGTCGAAGCCATCGCCGAGGACGCTCACGGGAATCTCTGGATCGGAACCCGACACGACGGGCTGGATAAATTCGACAAACAAAAAAACATCTTCACCCATTTCAAAGCAGAGCCCTCCAATTCCAATGCCCTCGTTGATAATAACATCTGGTGCCTTTATATTGACCGCAACAATATCATCTGGGTGGGAACGGAATTGGGCGGACTCAACTGCTACGACCCGCAGATTCAAAAATGGAAAATATATAAATACGACCCCAACAACCCCCAAGCCTTAAGCCATTACGGCGTCTCTTGCATCCACGAAGATAGACAAGGCAATATGTGGATCGGCACGGTCAGAGGCGGTCTGAACTGTTTAAATAAAAAAACCGGCATCTTCACCAGCTACCGCAATGACCCGAACAATCCAAAAAGCATCTCCAACAATTATGTTACCGACATCCTTGAAGATTCTAGCGGCGATATTTGGGTTTCCACAAGCTCCGGCGGCTTGAACAAATTTGACCGGGTTAAAGGCGAGTTCACCGCCTATCGAGCGGACCGTCTTAATCCCCACAGCCTCAACGACGACACTATCTGGGGAATGTGCGAAGACCGTTCCGGCACCATCTGGTTCGGCACAAGCGTTGGCGGGCTGAATCTATACAACCGCAAAAAAAGCAAATTCACCCATTACTATCATGAAACAAACAACCCCGATAGCCTTAGCGACAATACCGTCTGGGCGATTTGGGAGGATTATGAATCCGAGCTATGGGTGGGGACGTCCAACGGGCTCAACCGATTCAACCGCTCTACAAAAAAGGTGACGCGATATTTTCACGACCCTTCAAACGCCAACACCCTCTCCCACAATTTTGTCTGGGCTATCAACGGCGACGATGCGGGCAATATCTGGATTGGCACAAGAGGCGGTCTTGATTGTTTCAACAAAAACACCGAACGCTTCACGCGCTATTATAACATTCCAAATAACGCCTCATCGCTGAGCAACAACACCGTGCGGTGCGTCGTCCGCGACAGCGACGGTTCTTTTTGGGTGGGAACAAACAACGGCCTGAACAGGCTCAACCCGCGCACCGGCGTCTTCACACGATATTTCAACGACCGGAACACCCCGATAAACCTCGCCAACGAAGTCATCCGCACGCTCTTTCTTGATTCCAGAGAGTTGCTCTGGATTGGCACAAATGAGGGGCTGTGCGTTTTGGACATATCCCAAAACACGCTCTCACGGTTTTCGCACGACCCCAATAATTATGCCAGCATCAGAAACAACCGCATCAGAGGCATCACGGAAGATTCGCAAGGCAACATCTGGGTGGGAACTATTGGCGGAGGCTTGAGCAAATATGACCGCGATTCAGGAACCTTTTTGACCTTTACAGAAAAAGATGGACTCGCCAACGACACTGTTTATGGCGTCCATGAGGACGCCGAAGGCATTTTATGGCTCAGCACCAACAAAGGCGTATCTAAATTCAATCCCGGCATCATGCTCTTCCGCAACTATGATACCAGCGACGGTTTGCAAAGCAACGAGTTCAACACCGGAGCCTCGCACAAAAACCGAAAGGGTGAAATCTTCTTCGGCGGCATCAACGGTTTCAACGCATTTTTTCCTAAGGACATCAAAGATAATCCCATTGCGCCCACAGTGGTTCTTACATCTTTTAAGATTCTTGACAAGCCCGCTCGGCTGGATAAACCGATTTATCTGGCGGATAAAATCCCGCTGACTTGGCGCGACCGATACATCTCTTTCGAATTCGCCGCCCTCGATTATACCGCGCCGGAAAAAAATCAATACGCCTACATGCTTGAAGGGCTGGACTCGGATTGGATTTATTCCGGACATCGCCGCTTCGGCAGCTACACAAACCTCGGCGCCGGCTCCTACACCCTGCGCATCAAAGCGGCAAATAACGACGGCATCTGGAATGAGTCCGGCGTCTCACTTGCCATTAACATCCCCCCCCAGCCATGGCATACATGGTGGGCTTACACACTTTATGGCATCGCCGCCATTGCCATTGTCCTTTTTTATGTCCGCATCAAAACCCGCGAAAACCTTCTGGCTTCCGAGCGCAAGGAACGCCACCTTTCCGAATCGCTGCGAGCTATCGCAAAAGCGCTCAATTCATCGCTGGATCTCTCCGACGTCCTTGAACAAATCCTTTCAGGTTTGAGCCAGATTATCCCTTATGACGGCGCGCTGGTTCTCCTTAAACATGGGGAAGATTTTCGCATCATGGCGGCGCTGGGGCGGCGCAGAGATGAGCCGATGAAAAGGCATATCAAGACACGCGAAGATTCCATCCTTGCTGAAATCGTCAACACGCCTCAAACCCGCCTCTATGATAATGTATCAGGCAATGAACGCTTTCAAGATCTTCAGGCAGCCCTCGAAGAGGAAATGGCGGCTTGGATTATTATCCCCCTTGTCTCCAAAGAGGAGATGCATGGTATGTTGATTATCGGCAGCAAATCCCGCGGCTCTTATCAGGATTACCATGTCCTCATTGCCGATACCTTCGCCGAGCAGGCTGCCACCGCTATGGAAAACGCGCGGCTCTTCGGCAAGGTCAAGCGCCTTTCTTTGACCGATGGGCTGACGGGGCTTCTCAACCGCCGCCACTTTTTTGATCTGGCGCAGCGCGAATTCCAGCGCGCTAAAAGATACGGCAGCGGGTTGGGCATCCTGATGGTGGACCTTGATAATTTTAAGCATTGCAACGACACTTATGGGCATCTTTGCGGAGATGAAGTTTTGAAAATAGTGGCGTCAAGGCTGAGGCAAAGTCTCCGCACAACCGACATTCTCGGACGTTACGGCGGCGAGGAATTTTCCATCTTGGTCCATGAAGCCAAATCAGATGAGATTGAAGCCCTTGCCCAGCGTCTGCTGGAATCGGTCTCCAGCGCGCCGATTATCACGCGGGAATGCAAAAATCCGTTAAAGATGACCATCAGCGTAGGCGTGGCGCTGCTGGCGGACGACAACCCCACCCTCGAATCGCTCATAGAGCGCGCGGATAACGCCCTCTATCGCGCCAAACGAAAAGGCAAAAATCGCTACGAAATGGACTGAAATTGTTTCAGCCCTAAACACAAACGGAGTTTAATATGGTCAAAGTTGGCATTATCGGCGGGTCGGGGTTGGATGACCCTCATTTCTTGAAAAACCCTGAAAGCATCGGCGTGAACACAATCTACGGAGCGCCGTCTTCGTCGCTCTTGACTGGCGTCATCTCCGGCGTTCCGGTTGCCATTCTCGCCCGACACGGCAATCTGCACACCATCCCGCCGACGCATGTCAACAACCGCGCCAATATCACAGCCCTCAAAGAATTCGGCTGCACGCATATCATCGCAACAACCGCCGTGGGCAGCCTGCGCGAGCAAATCGAACGCGGTGATTTAGTCATCCTTGACCAGTTCATTGATTTTACGCGCCGCAGGCACCTCACATTCCACGATGTTTTTGAACCGCATAGCGCCGTTCACACCGCCATGGCTGACCCCTTCGATGAAAACCTGCGCCGGATTCTCATCGCCTCCGCTGCAGAACTGGGCATCAAACATCATCCAAGCGGAACAGTTGTCACCATCGAAGGACCTCGCTTTTCCACGCGCGCTGAATCAAAAATGTTCCGCCTCTGGGGGGCGGACGTCATCAACATGAGCATAGCGCCGGAAGCCGCTCTTGCCAACGAGGCGCGCATCCCCTATGCCGCAGTTGCCATGTCCACAGATTACGATTGCTGGAAAACGGACGAAGAGCCGGTAACGTGGGATGCCATCCTGCAAATATTCAATGAAAACGTAGGCAAAGTGGTTAAACTGATTCTTCAAACAATTCCAAAAATAAAATAAGCCGACACATCAAAAACCCCGCAAAAAATCAGCTGCGATTTTTTAACCTTTGACTGCGCCGGCGGTAAGCCCCTGAACAATCTGTTTTTGAAAGAGGAGAAAGATGAGAATCATCGGAACGGCGCTAATGGTCGCGCCCGCCATCACCAGCCCGTATTCCACCGTGTGCTGCTGCTGAATGGTTTGCAGCCCCACCTCAAGAGGGAAATAAGGCTCATATCCGATGATGACAAAGGGCCAAAAAAAACTTTTCCAGATGCCTGTGAAGGAAAGGATGCCCCATGCGGCGAGTATCGGCTTGGAAAGCGGCAGAATCACGCGCCACCAGATGCCCAGCTCCCCGCAGCCGTCAATGCGCGCCGCCTCCTCAAGACTCCCCGGCAAAGTCTGGATATATTGCCGCATCAAAAATATTGCCACAGGCGAACACATGCCCGGCAGGATGAGCGCCCAGTGCGAGTTAATCAGCTGTATCCCCGTCAGCCCCGGTATGCCGTTTGTGATGACGATGAAAAGCGGGATGACAAGCGCCTGATACGGAACCATGATGGAGGCAATCAAAAGGCTAAAGATAAAATTGCGCCCTTTGAAGCGAATCTTCGCAAGCGGATACGCCGCCAGATTTGACAGCATGGATTGCAAAAATGTAATGAGCAACGCCAGATATACCGTGTTTCCCAGCCAACGGAAAAGCTTGCACCGCCGGAAGAAATCCCGCCAGTTATCGGCAAGGGGCGGTTTCTCGCCGGCGGGACGGGGCTGCGTCTGCGCGGTATTGGCGCTGGTGCGCGGACTCATTGTCGCCTCAAGCAGGGACTTGTAATTATCCAATGCAAAATTTTTTGGGCGCACATCCGGCGGAGTGCTTTGCAGATAAACGCCCGGCGTAAACGCCGAAAGGAACATCCAAATCATCGGGACAAGCAAAAGCAGCGAAAGTGGCATCAAAATCACATGCGCGGCATTTTTGGTAAAAAAGGGCAGAAGGCGCAAGCGCAATTTCGGACGGAGTTGCCCCGTCCCGCGCGCCGTCGCACGCCGCTTTTTCAAAAGCTCCGACGGAATCTGAATCAGATTCCAAACGCCCCCCGCCGTCCACTCAATCAAGTTGCTCACACCGTCAATCGCCTTGTCAAAAATAGTGGGCGGACGCGTCTCTTCCAAATCCGTTCGGAATATCTTGAACTGCAAAACGGCAAAACCTGTGACAATTAAAAGCAAAAGCAAAGAAAGAGCGCCTGCCTGACCGTAGTAGCCGTTGGCAAACGCAAGGCTGTAAATCTCATAAACCAACACCGTTGATGAGCTCGCAGGTCCGCCGCTTGTCAGAGTGAACACCAGTTCAAACACCTGAAACGAGCCGATGGTATTCAGCACCACCAGATAGAGCGTGATGGGGCGCAAAAGCGGCAGTGTCACATGCCACCAACGCTGAACGGCGTTTGCGCCGTCCACGCGCGCCGCCTCAATGCACTCGGAAGGCACGCGCGCCAGACCCGCCAGATAAATGAGGATATTGCCGCCGGGTCCCGCGCCGATGGCGGCAAGAATCACGGCAAACATAGACCAGCGCGGATCGCCCAGCCAGTTGATTTTCCCAACCCCGAACCATGAAAGCGCCCAGTTCAAAAGTCCAAAGTTGTAATCATATAGCCAGCGCCAAATCATAGCGAAGATGATGGCGGAGGTAACCGTCGGCAGATAAAAGGCGCTTCGATAAAACTTCCGCGCCCGCTCGTCCACAGAATAAATCAGAGTCGCAATCACCATTGAGGCGATTATATTAACCGGCACAAAAATTATCGTGAAAAAAAGCGTGTTCTTGAATGCGCGCAGAACCCTGTCCCGCATCAGAACATTGCCAAAAATATCATGAAAATTCTGCAGCCCCACCCACGGACTTCCCCAAAAACCGCGCGCGGGCATATAATCCTTAAACGCCAAAAGAAGGGCGAGAAACATCGGGATAACGGCAAACACAAAAAAAAGGAGCAGCGTGGGCGAAAGGAATGCCCAACCCCAGATTTGACGCTGCGTCCGCTCTTTCATAAAACACGCTCCCGCCGTTTCATGCACAGCATATGATTCTTGACTGCATGAGGCGTTTGTTGAATGCAACAAAAATCTATTTCATCAGCGCGTAAGCCCCTCAGTCAAAAAAAACGAAACGCAATCCGCCCGCTCTTTTTTGATTTGAATGCCCAAACTCCGGCAAAAAACGCCCGCACGAAAAGACGGAAAACCATTTTTATGGCTTAAAATTCTTTTATTGATTTTCAATTTAGCCTGTGGATGGTGTTTGTTTGTTTTGTTGAACAGCGTTAAGAAAAGGCAAAATTTTTATGCAGGACGAAACCGTTAAAAAAACGGTGCTTATCAACGTGGAAGAAAACGAGATCCGCGCAGCGTGTCTTGAAAATCATCAGCTGGTGGACCTCTTCATTGAACGAACGGACAACTTAAGCCTTGTTGGAAATCTTTACAAGGGCGTGGTGGAGGATGTTGTCCCCGGGCTGCAGGCGGCTTTTGTGGATATCGGATTTGAGCGCCGAGCCTTCCTTCATTTTGACGACTTCTGCCCGGAAACCCTTGACCTTGCCAAGAAGAAGAAACCCTCAAAAAAATCAGAAGGCGAAGAGCAAAAACAGCGCGGCAAAAAAGATAAAGCCCAAATGCTCCAAAAAGGCGTCAGCCTCCTTGTGCAGGTGCTCAAAGATGAAATCGGAGCCAAAGGTCCGCGCATCACGACATACATCTCGCTTCCGGGACGCTACCTTGTCTATCTGCCCTATCCCTCGCAGCATGGCGGCGTCTCTCGAAAAATCGAAGACGAAAAAGAACGCCAACGCCTCCGCAAAATCCTCGGCGAGATTAAAGATACCAACCAGAGTTTCATCGTCCGCACGGCGGGCATGGGCATGGATGACGAAGCTATCAAAGGGGATATTGGGCATCTGAAAAGCACATGGAACAGCATCATGCGCAAATTCCGCGAAAAAGGCGGCGCGCGTCTTCTCTTCAACGACCACGACATCCTTTACCGCATTGCCCGCGACAAAATCAGCGACGACATTCAAGAAGTCCTCATCAACGAAAAAAAGGCGCATCGGGATTTTTCGCGCATCGTCAAAAACATGATCCCAAAACTTTCCCGCCGCGTCCACCTCTTCAACCAACCCGTAAGCCTCTTTCAGCAATATGACGTGGAAAAGCAGATTCAGCGCGCCTGCCACCGAAAAGTCTGGCTCAAAAGCGGCGGCTATGTGATATTTGACGAAACGGAAGCCCTCACGGCGATTGACGTCAACAGCGGGCGGTTCATCAATAAAAAAGAGCAGGAAAAAATCGCGCTCAAAACCAATCTGGAGGCATGCAAAATCATCGCCCAGCAACTCCGCCTTAGAGACATCGGCGGCATCATCGTCGTTGATTTTATTGACATGGAGCATAAAGACAGCCGCCAGCAGGTGGAGGAGGAATTCGCCCGGCAAACCAAATCCGACCGCGCCAAAATGACCATGCTGCCCATCTCGGAATTCGGTCTTCTTCAACTCACCCGCAAACGCGTTCGACAAAGCCTCGGACATCAAGTTTTCGACAAATGCCCCTATTGCGGCGGGTCGGGACGCGTCCTGACTCCGCGCCAGCTCTGGCGGGAAATGAAATATTCCATCTTGAATCTATTGAATAAAAAACCGCTGCCCCTCGAAATCACCGTCTCGATGCACACCCGCACCAAAAACTACGTTCAGGATAAATTCATGGGCGCTTTGCAAGAAATGCAAAAAAAATACAAAGTCCCCATCACCATCCTTTCCAGCGAAGACCTCCACGTGGAAGATTTTCAAGTGCGTTACATGCTCCCCGATAGGACGGAAAAAGACGAGGGACGCCTGACAAACGGAGAATAAGGGCTCGCCCCATCTCCCCGCACGTTACAAAAAAAACAAATATCCCATTCCAAAGGAGGTTCCCCATGTCCACTGAATTCACCCATCTCCACGTCCATAGCGAATACAGCCTTCTTGACGGCGCCTGCCGTTTTGATCCCCTTTTCACGAAATTGAAAAATTCAAAAGCAAAGGCAGTTGCCCTGACCGACCACGGCAATCTTTTCGGCGCCATTGATTTTTATAAAAAAGCCAAACAAGCCGGCATCAAACCCATTCTCGGCTGCGAACTCTACATCGCCCCCGGCTCGCGAACTGAACGGCAGTCCCAAGAGCGCAGAGCCTCAAACCATATCCTCCTGCTCTCCACCAGCTACGAGGGCTACCTAAACTTGGCAAAACTCAGCTCCATCGGCTATCTGGAAGGCTTTTATTACAAACCGCGCATAGACATCGAATCGCTCGCCAAATATTCCAAAGACCTCATCTGCCTGACCGCCTGCATCAAGGGCGCCGTGCCCGAGCAGCTTCTTGAGGGCAAACATAAAAAAGCCGCCGAAACCCTTGATGAATATATCAGCATTTTCGGAAAGGAAAACGTCTTTGTGGAGCTGATGGATCAAGGGCTGCCGGAGCAAAAAAAAGCGAACCCCGCCCTTATCAAACTCGCAAAAAAAGCGGATGTAGGGCTCGTGGCAACCAACGATTGCCATTACTTAAATAGCGAAGACGCCGAAATCCACGACGTTCTTCTCTGCATCGGCACAGCAAAAACGCTCGCCGAAGAACAGCGCATGCGCTTCTACTCCACGGAATTTTACGTCAAAACCCCCGAGGAAATGAAGGCGGTTTTTGGAGATATTCCCGAAGCGCTTCAGAACACTATGGCGATTGCGGAACGTTGCAACTCCGAAATCCGCTTCAACCAAAAACACCTCCCGCTCTTCACTCCGCCCGAGGGGCTGACTTTGGAGCAATACCTGCGCCAGCTGGTGGAAAAAGGGATGAAGAAGCGCTATCCGGAACAAACAGAAGAAATTCGAGCGCGCATGGAATATGAACTGACCATGATTAACAAAATGGGGTTCAATTCCTATTTCCTTATCTTCTGGGATCTGGTGCGATTCGCCCGCGAAAACGGCGTTGTGGTTGGGCCGGGGCGCGGCTCCGCCGCCGGCAGCATCGTCTCCTACGCGCTCGGCATCACCGATATTGACCCGCTGGAAAACAATCTCCTCTTTGAAAGATTTCTCAACCCCGAACGCGTCTCCATGCCGGATATTGACATGGATTTCGACGATATCAACCGCGACAAAATCATCCAATACGTCAAGCAAAAATATGGCTCCACCCGCGTTGTGCAGATTATCTCATTCGGAACGCTCAAGGCAAAAAACGCCCTCAAAGACGTCGGGCGCGTGATGCAGATTCCCATCCCCCAAGTGGAACAAATCACGCAGATGATCCCCCCTCAAAAAACCATCTCCGAGGCTCTTGCCACAGTTGATGAATTCCGAAAAATAGCCGAAGAGGATGCGCGCATCAAAAAACTCGTCCGCTACGCCCTCGCCATCGAGGACATGGCGCGCCACGCCTCCACCCACGCGGCGGGAGTGGTTATGGCGGACAAGGATATTGTGGAGATTGCGCCCCTTTACAAACCCGCCAACACAAATGACATCGCCACCCAATTTCCCAAATCTCAAGTGGAGCAAATCGGTCTTTTGAAAATGGATTTCCTCGGACTTAAAAACCTCACCATCATCCAGACCACCATTGACCGAATCAAAAAAACAAAAGGCGTGGATATACGATGGGAGGAGATTCCCATGACCGACGCCAAAACCTACGACCTCATCTGTTCCGGCAATACGATGGGCATCTTCCAATTGGAATCCACCGGCATGCGCGAAACAATAATCGGGCTTGCCCCGCGCAACATCGCCGAAGTTACCGCCGCCCTCGCGCTGCACCGCCCCGGTCCCCTCAATAGCGGCATGGTGTACGACTTTATCCTGCGCAAACACGGCAAAAAACAAATCATCTACGAACACCCACTGCTTGAGCCGATTCTCAAAGAAACATTCGGAGTCATCGTCTATCAGGAACAAGTCATGCAGATAGCTCAAGTGCTGGCGGGATACTCGCTGGGAGAGGCGGACTGCCTCCGGCGCGCCATCGGAAATAAGGACAAAGACAGCCTGAGCAAAAGCAAGGATGACTTTTTGCGGCGCGCCCTCGAACGCGGCGTGGACAATCCTGTGGCGGAAAAAATCTTTGACCTCATCGTTTACTTCGCCGGATACGGTTTCAATAAAAGCCACAGCGCCGCCTACGCCATCCTCACCTACCGCACCGCTTGGCTCAAAGCCCATTACCCTGTGGAATATATGGCGTCCGTCCTCACAAATGAAATCGGCAACAATGAAAAAATCGCCCATTACATCCGCGCCTGCAAGGAAATGGGCATCCAGATTCTCCCGCCGGACGTCAATGAATCGTTCGCCAATTTCACCGCCGCGGGGGAAAAAATCCGATTCGGGCTTGCCGGCATCAAACACGTGGGCGAAGGCGCTGTGGAAAAAATTATCGCCGAACGCAAAAATAACGGCGCATTCAAAAGCTTTCAGGATTTCCTGATGCGCGTCCCTTCGAATGCCGCCAACTCTCGGCTTGTGGAAGCGCTCATCAAATCCGGGGCTTTCGACTCCCTTGGAGCCCACCGCGCCCAGCTCATGCATATTATGGAACAGGCGCTGGAATTGGCAAGCCATTACCAAAAAGAAAAAAACTCCGCGCAGCTCTCACTCTTTGAATCCGCGAAGAATTCCTCCTATGAGGCGATCCCTCTGCCCATCATCTCCGCATGGGATGAAAAAGACATGCTCCAGTTCGAAAAGCATTATCTCGGATTCTACGTATCCAGCCACCCGCTCAATCAATTCGAGGCGGATGTTCGCGCCCTTTCCACCGCCAGCTCCTCCACAATGGAGGAAAAAACCGATAAGAAAATCTCCCTTGTCGGCATTATTTCCAAAGTTATACCCAAACTGGGGAAGAGCGGCAACATGTATGCCGAGGTTCTCCTTGAAGATTTCGTCGGTCCTATACGCCTTATGCTTTTCAACCGCGCCTACGACGCCTACAAATCCCTTCTCCAAGCGGATAGCATCATCTATGTCCGCGGCAAAATTTCCCCGCCCCGCCGGCGCCAAGAGCAGACGGAGGAAGATTTGCAAACCGTGGAAACCCAAAAAAGACCGGAAATATTTGTGGAGGAAATCATGACTCTGGCGGATGCGCGAAAAAAATTCGTCCAGCGCATTGAAATCGAAATCGCGCCGGAACATGTCAACGAGCCGAATATGATGCGCTTGAACAAAGTTTGCAAACAGCACAAAGGCAAAATACCCGTGCTCGTTGCCATCCAAAAAAAAGGCGTCGGAAAATTCCGTATGGACGCGGGAAAATTATTGACGGCATCCCCCACCAATGAATTCATACAAGCGCTTCGTTCGCTTCCGTTCGAAGTTCGTTTTTCCTTTTCAACCAAATAAAAAGGAGACGGCTCATGAAAAATTTCGGTCTCTTCCTGCCGGTTTTGATGCTGCCCGCATTCGCAAACCTCGTTTGCCGCGCGGACGCCGCGCCCAAAGATATCAAAGGCAACACCCTCGCCGCCAGCGTCATCATCTCCAACGCGCCGCAATTCAGCGAAAATGGCGAAAGCCTTCTTGCGGAATTAAAGCGGCTTTTTTCATCGGATTCGGAAGGGCTGAAATTCTTAGCGGGCGACAATGACCCGAATGCGGACGCCGCCTCCGCCCTACGCCTCGAAATTCTTTTTCAAAAATCGGAAACTGCGCCGGTGAAAATAACCATCGGCGCAGCCGCATATCCCTTTGGCGCTATCACCGAGGAGCATATCAGAAGCCCCGAATACTCGCATAAATTTGCAAGCGATTCCGCGCTGATGGCGATTCATCTTGCCGCTTTATGCCCCAGTGCCGAAATAGAAAGAATTCTCGCAACGCAAGACCGCAGCGGAAGCGTGCGCCTTGCCATTGCCTCGGCGGAGCCTCTGCCGGAAAG
>Ga0116146_1001262_pt1 | contig 26736 bp, 9 predicted proteins | sample AD_JPNHG2_MetaG_FD_89748 | JGI IMG/M metagenome (GOLD analysis project Ga0116146, IMG submission 89748) | Active sludge microbial communities of municipal wastewater-treating anaerobic digesters from Japan - AD_JPNHG2_MetaG | ecosystem: Engineered > Bioreactor > Anaerobic > Digestate | place... | reverse complement strand
GTAACCTTTTTCATCGCTGTTCTCCTTGTGTTTTGCACCTCTGAGTGCGTGTTTACGGTTTCCGGCATTTTGCCAGAAAACCTTTCACAAGGAGAACAGCCTTCTCATCTTACCTCAAGTTATAGGTAAGGAGAAAGGAGGACGGAGAAGAGATCAGGGGGCGGGGCATTTGACGTGCGTCTCGTCTGCTGGCCACTTGAACGTCGAACGTCGAACGCCGAACGTCGAACGCCGAACGTCGAACGCCGAACGCCGAACGCCGAACGCCGAGCGTCGAGCGTCGAGCGTTGAACGCGGCCGGCGCATTTCCACTGGCGCCCCCCATCGCAAACGTGCTATTTTAAACTCTCCTTTCGAAAGGAGCATGCTCAAAGACACCCATCCTGAACCTACGGTAGGAACTGTCGTGCCGCAAACCCTCAAGCTGGATCTCCCTCCCGGGGGCTTCCGGCTTGAGAAGGGCGGTGTATTGCCTGAAATCGAAGTGACGGTCGAGCGCTGCGGCGCCATCACGCCCGCCAACGACAACGTGGTCTTTATCTGCCACGCGCTCACCGGCGACGCCCACGTCGCCGGCCTGCGGCCGGGCGAGACCGAGCCCTCGGGCTGGTGGGAGGGCATGATCGGGCCCGGCAAGGGCATCGACACCCGGCACTATCAGGTCGTCTGCGCCAATATCCTCGGGGGCTGCAAGGGCACCACCGGGCCCTCGTCGGTCAATCCGGCGACCGGCAAGCCCTACGGCTCTTCGTTCCCCAAAATCACGGTGGGCGACATTGTCGAGGTGCACCGCCTCTGCCTGCGGCAGCTCGGCATCGGGCGGCTCGCGGCGGTGATGGGCGGCAGCTTCGGCGGCATGCAGGTGCTCGAATGGCTGATCCGCCATCCCGATGAGATCGACAAGGGGATCGTGATCGCCTCGGCCGCCAGCCTCAACTCGCAGGCGCTGGCCTTCGACATCGTCGGACGGCACGCGATCGTGGGGGACCCCAACTGGAATGCGGGCGACTACTACGACAGCGAGAACCTGCCCGCCAAGGGCCTCTCCAGCGCGCGCAAGCTGGCCCACATCACCTACCTCTCGCAGCAGCTCATGGAGGCCAAGTTCGGGCGCGAGAAGCGGCCGGAGTGGCTGACCGCCGATCCGGATTTCCGCAACGACATCGACCGTAACTTCGGGACCTTCTTCCAGGTCGAGAGCTACCTGCAGTATCAGGGCGAGAAGTTCATCCAGCGTTTTGACGCTAACTCCTATCTGCACATCACGCTGGCGATGGACGAGTATGATGTCGAGGAGCGCTACGGCAGCCTTGATGCGGCGTTTGAGAAGATCGCTTCGCGCGTGCTGATCGTCTCGCTGAGCGGCGACTGGCTCTTTATGCCCGAGCAGTCGGAAGAGCTGGTGACCGCGCTCGTGCGCCAGAAGAAGCGGGTCTCGTACTGCCATCTCAACGCCACGGCGGGGCACGACGCCTTCCTGACCCACATTGAAGAGTTGAAGCGCGTGGTGCGCGCATTCATGCCGGTGGAGAGCGATGATTCAGCGGAGAGCGGCCCCATCCGGCAATGGCAGTTGCGCCACTATCAGAAGGTGCTCGACCTGATCCCGCCGGGCAGCCGCGTGCTGGATCTGGGTTGCGGCAACGGCTCGCTGCTCAATATCCTGCGTCAGCGCCAGAACTGCAGCGGCAACGGCGTCGAGATCGACGTCAACCAGGTCCTTACGGCGATCGGTCTGGGCTGCGACATCCTGCTGGAGGATATCGACGACGGCTTGGCGATGATCCCGGACAACAGCTTTGATATCGTCGTGCTCAGCGAGACGCTGCAGACGATCAAGCGTCCGCGCGAGCTGTTGCAGAGGATCCTGCGCGTCGCGCCTGAGGCGGTGATCTCTTTCCCGAACTTCGCCTGTCTCGAGGTGCGGCGCGAGCTGCTCACAAAAGGGCGCATGCCCAAAGGCAAGCAACTGCCCTTTGAGTGGTACAACACGCCCAACATCCATCTCTTCACCCTCAAGGATTTCCGCGAGCTGTGCCGGAAGGACGGCATCCGCATCTTGGACCTGATCTGCCAGGGGCGCGGTTTTGCCGAGCGCGCGTTGCTGGCGCTGGGCTGGAAGAATCTGGGCGCGTCACAGGTGATCGTGCGCATTGGGAGAGGCTAATTTCGCACACCCAGGCACAAAGACCACGAAGGGAGAAGGGTTTGAAAAACCTTAGTGCCCTTAACGCCTTTGTGTGAGATAAATTCGGAATACCATCATGGAAAAGTGGCTGGAACAGAATCTGAATCCGTTGACCGAGGCGCTCTCGCCCTGCAAGAACTGCCCGGTCGCCAATACCGAACGGGACGTCAACCTGCCGGGCACCGGCGCGGTGATCGCCGTGCTGGAAGCTCTGATGGCCGTGCTCTATCCCGGCTGCCACGGCCAGGCGCCGATCGCGCATGACAGCGGTCATGGCCCTCTCAAGGACACCCTGCGCGACATCGCGTTGCAGTTGTGCGACCAGGCGCACCGCGCGTTCGAGTACGCCTGCAAGCAGACCAAGTGCGGAGACTGCCACGATTGCGAAGCCAAGGCGCGCCAGGCGGTGACGGCGCTGCTGGACGGGCTGCCCGCCATCCGCGACATGCTGGAAGAGGACATCCAGGCGGCTTACGAGGGCGACCCCGCCGCGATGTCGACCATGGAGATCGTGATGAGCTATCCCGGCCTGTACGCCATCACCGTGCAGCGCATCGCCCACACGCTCTACCGTCAGGGCGTGCCGCTGATCCCGCGCGTGATGAGTGAGCATGCGCATTCGCGCACCGGCATCGACATCCACCCCGGCGCGACCATCGGCCCAGGCTTCTTCATCGACCACGGCACCGGCGTCGTGATCGGCGAGACCTGCCGCATCGGCCGGCGCGTGAAGCTCTATCAGGGCGTGACGCTCGGCGCGCTCAGCTTCGCCAAGGACGAGACCACCGGCATGCTCGTCAAGGGCACCAAGCGCCATCCCGACGTCGAGGACAATGTGGTGGTCTACGCCGGGGCGACCATTCTGGGCGGCGAGACCGTCATCGGGCACGACTCGGTGATCGGCGGCAACGTCTGGCTGATCCACTCCGTGCCGCCCGGCTCCAAGGTCTACAACCAGACCCCCAAACCGGTGATCCGTCCCGGCTACCCGATCCCGGACGACTACATCATCTGAGGTCATGGTTTTCACGCGAAGACGGGGAGGCGCCGAGGGTTACCGCAGAGACGGCAGAGCCGGCTGGTTCGGCAGGATCGGCAGTGCCGGGACTGCCGAAACCGCCAGGACAGCCGGCACCGCCGGGAACGTTTCAGTCATGTCAGCACCCACACCATTCACCCCTACTGAGATCCAGCGCCGGCTGCGGCGGCTGCAGGCCGCGCAGCGGCGTCAGCGGCTGGACGCGCTGCTGGTGACCACCGCCATCAACCGCTTCTACTTCACCGGGCTGGAGACCTCGAACGGGGTCTTGCTGAGCGAGCGCGGTGCAGCGCCCGCGTTCTATACCGATTTCCGTTACCTCACCATGGCGCGCCGCGCGGCGGCGTGGCTGCCCTCGCATTTGCTCTGGCGGCCTTCGCAGGAGCAGGAGGTCGTGGCGGGCATGGGATGCGGCTGGCGCCGTGTCGGCTATGAGGGGGCCATGCCCGCTTCGCGCTTCCTCAAGCTGCAAGCCGCCCTGCCGGATGTCGAGTGGATCGACGCGACCGATCTCATCCAGGCGTTACGCGCCGTCAAATCGTCAGAGGAGCAGCGCCGCATGCGCGCCGCGATCGCGGAGAATGACCGTCTGCTCGCCGAAACATTGCGTCAGGCCGCGCCCGGCATGCGCGAATGGGAGATCGGCGCGGTCATGCGCCGCGAGGCCGAGCGGCTGGGCCAGGGCGAGTCCTTTCCCGCCATCGTCTGCGCGGGCCGCAACGCCGCGGAGTGCCATCATCAGCCGGGAGACGCCGTGCTGCGCCGCGGCCAGCCGCTGCTGCTGGATCTGGGGCTGAAGCTGGACCACGCCTGCGCGGACATGACCCGCTGCGTGTCGTTCGGCCCGCCGACGCCGCTCTGGCGCGAGATCTACCGCATTGTGCTGGAGGCCAACCGTGCGGCGGTGCGCGCGATCCGTCCCGGCGTGCCGTGCCAGGCCATCGACGCCGTCGCGCGCGGCGTGATCGAGCGGGCCGGATACGGCGCGTGTTTCGGGCACAGCCTGGGACACGGACTCGGCCTGGAGGTGCACGAAGCGCCCAGCTTCAGCGTGGCGTGTACGACCGGACTCGCGCCCGGCATGGTGCTGACGGTCGAGCCGGGCATCTATGTGCCGGGGCGGCTGGGCATCCGCATCGAGGACGTGGTTCTCGTCACGCGGGACGGCTGCGAAGTGCTCACCGGCACGCCGCGCGAGCTAGAGTGGGCGATACGCTAGGCTCGGGAGATACGGCAGGATCGGGAGCGCCGGTGGTGGCCGAGTGCAGGCAGGAAGCCTGCATGACCGTTTTGGAGTGCGGCGGCTTGCCGCCGCTTTGAAAGCGGGAGCAAGCTCCCGCACTCAACAACCGCCCGTCCCTTAGGGGGCGGGAGGGGTGATGACCAGCCGCAGGAAGCGGCGCGGGGCGTCGGTGACCGGCAGGTCGTGCCGGTGGGTGATCCAGAGATAATCGGTGAAATCTTCCTCACCGGTCTGCGAGACCCAGTCCGTGGTCCAGAGCGGCGCCGACAGATCGTCGCACGCCTCGACCGTGAAGGTCACGTCGTGGGCCAGCGGATTCCTGCGGTAGGAGAGGGTCAGGTAGCCCGCCGTGACGCCGCCGTCCATGGCGAATTCGCTGTCCTGGGCGTTCGGGTCGAGCGCCATGGCGTATTCGAGCCAGTTCGCCAAGCCGTCGCCGTCCGGGTCGGCGGTCATGCCGATCGTCTCCTCGTCGGTGATCTCGGGGCCGAACGCGGCGAGCAGCCAGGCCGCATATCCGCCGGTCGGAGGGGGATAGTCGCCCGTCACAGAGATATCATCCAGGCAAATCCCGTCCGTCCCCTTCAAAGTTCCTTCAAACGCGATCCGGTAGGTCGGCGAAGGGTCAGGCAGGGAGAGCACGATGTTGCTCCATGCGGGAACGGGCTTCTCCACGGTGACCAGTTCGTTCCAGACGGACTCCGAGGCGTTTGAGGCGTAATACACCTTGAGCGTATTCTGTTTCAATGTTTTCGGCATGCAGAGCCAGAAGGAGAGCGTGGCATTGGTCATGCCTTCGCCCATATCCAGTTGCGGCGTTATCAAGCGTACGGTTTGTTGATTGGAGCCCGACTGACTCAAATAGAAATTATTCGTGCCGCTGTACGCGGTGGCGGGATCGCCTGTTTGAGGGCTTCCCGCCCCCACCGCCCAGCGCTTTCCTACTGAGGAGGGCACGCCCTCCTGCGTCCAACCCCAGGGGGTGGCCATGCCGTCCTCGGCCCCCTCCTCAAAGGGAAGCCGGAACATCGTGACCGAAAGCTCAAACGCATTCGTCGAGCTGTAGCCATCCGACCCGGTCACGCGGATGGAGAACAAGGCGTCCACTTTCTGGGATGGCGTACCGCTCAGCGTGCCATTTGCCGAGAGCGTCAACCCGGCCGGCAAGGTTCCCGCGACCACCTCCCAGGAATAATCCGGCTGTCCGCCGGCCGCGCTCAACGTATAGCTATAGGGCTTACCTGCCCATGCGGCGGGAAGCCAACGCGGTGTCGTGATGATCGGCGCCAGCGATCCGACCGTCACGCGGATGTCATCGATGCACACGCCGTGGCCGGAGCGGGCGTTTCCTTCAAAGGCCAGGAAATAGTTTGTGGAGGATGCAGGAATCGGCAAGACCCGCCTTGTCCACTCGGTCACGTTGTTGGTAAAGACTCCCAGCAACTGCCATTCGGACGCGGCGCCGGATTTGCCGTACACGCGCAGCTCGTCCTGATTAGACTCATGCACTTTCATGCAATGCCAGAATTCCAGACGGGGATCGGCGGCCATCACGCCCAGATTAATCCCTGACACCGTGACCAGACGGGTCACGTGATCGGACGCGTCCTCCGCCCACAGCACGGCATTGTAATTCCCCTCATACGCGCTGGCAGGCGAATGAAGGGCGTCGCCATTTCCGCCGCCGTTGAGGAACTTCCACGAGAGTTGCCCCGCAACGGTCTCTGTACGCCAACGGGAGGGAAGGCGCCCGCCGTTCTCGAAATCCTCACGGAACAATTCAACACGCGGCAGGCCGACGTTCAGCGTGAACGTGTTGGTCAACACCGTCGGGGTGGGCGTGTCCCCCAGATCGGTCACGTGGACCGTGAACGTGTAGGTGCCCGCATGGGTGGCGATCCCGCTGATGACGCCGTTCGTCGAGAGTTCCAGATTGTGCGGCAGGGCCGATCCGTCAGCCAATTCAAACGTGAACGGGCCGAAGCCGCCCACAGTCTGCAACAGGCACGCGTAGGGCGCAGACATGTCGGCGGTCGGCAACACCTCCGGCATCATGAACACGAAGGGCGTGTACTCGTCAGACACCGTGATATCGTCGATATGAACCCCGAACCCGTAGCGCGCGTCCCCTTCAAAGGCGAGATAGGTGGTCGGTGACACGGCCGGCAAATCCAGGACACGCTCGCGCCAAACGCCAACATTGTCCTTGTACTCGGCCAGCATCGTCCAGGAGTTGGTGTATGCTGTTTTGTAGTAGACGCGCAGACGGTCCTGGAAAACGCCTTGCTTTGTCATGTAATGCCAGAACCTGAGCCGCGGCAGCCGGGCATCTGTGGGGAACGCCAGCCGCGGGGTGATCAGGCGCGTCACACAGGTGTCGGACTGAAAAGTTCTGAAGCAGGCATTGAGCAACCCGCCATGAGCGGTAAGCGGAGATCCGGCGCCACCGTTCCCGTTTTGGAAAGTCCAGGAAAGCTGATTCGTCACGAATTCCTGGGTCCACCCCTCGGCCCAAAGGGTCGCACCGTTTTCAAACGGCTCAACAAAGGGAAGCTGCGCGACCGGCAGGATGGTCAGGCTGAACTGATTGGTCGCGGCCAGTCCGTTCTGGCCGGTTGCTGTGACCACAAAGTCGAACGTCCCGTGTTCCTCGGGCATCCCGGCGAGCACACCCGTATCTGAGAACGAGATCCCGTCCGGCAAATCGCCCTGGATCAGCTCCCACACATACGGGAAAACCCCGTAAGTCACTTTCAGGGTTTGCGCATAGGGCGTACCGACACGGCCAACCGGCAAAGGCGATGTCGTCGTGATGACAGGGGCCCTGACCTGAAAAACAAACGTCATGACCGGCCCGCTGGCACTGAATGACTCAACTTTCATTTCGGACACGGATTCGTCCCACCAGCGGGCGCTCGGGGCCGTGTCATCGGCGAACCGGTTGACATAACCAGCCGCCGGGTTTCCAGCATAGTAAAGATCGCGGGCATCCCCGCTGTTCTGATTCTTCTGGAAATGCCATTGATTATCGGCCTGGACCAGCGTGCACTCATAGTTTTGGTGCTGGGTGTTGTACTCCATCCGCTGGTCGTCGCGGTCGCCAAGCTCGTCGATGTGCCAGATCGCGATGCCCGCTGCCGGAAGGGTGGCGTCCCGTCCACTTTTTTGCCGGTTCTCGAACAGATAATATTCGGTCGGCGTCCCCGGTTTTGCGTAGCGGTAGATGCGGTTAAAGCCTTCTGACCCCTGCGCCGACGACAACTCCGCCAGGAGGTACTGATCCTTTTCGACCTCGATCGTGGTGGTCCAGCCTGCGGCGAATTTGAGGTAGGCGCAGAGCTGGACGGGGTTGCGGTCGTCGTTTCCGCCAGAGCCCATCAGGCAGAAATTGCCGGCCCCGCCGACGGAATCATAGTCATAGTCGTACAGGTCGGGGAAGTCGCAGAGCATGTGGCCGTTCTCGTGGCAGAAGGTGCCGAGTTCCAGCGCATCCCCGATATCGGTGATCTGGTACTTGAAGATTTTTTTCCCGTCGCCCAGATCCTGCGCCCCCGCCTCATACAGGCTCCACGAATGGGGCCACAAGCCGTAGCTCCATCTGCCGCCATTGCCGCCGGCATAAAAGACGTTGCACGCGACGAGATGGCCGTTGTCCTCCTGCGACAGCGACGCGAACGTCGGCAGAATTTCCGTCTCGTAGTTCGGCTGTGCCTTCAAGATGGCGATGGCGTCCGCGATCAGGAGGTTGCCCTGAGAGCCGGCGTCCTGGGTGATGTCGCAGTAGAAGCTGTGCGGCTTCTGCATGCGGATGTAGGCGGTGACCACGTTGGTATAGGTCAACAGTCCGCCGGAAACATCGTGGAAATACGCTTTGACGGAGCCGTTGTTGCCGTAACCGGTGTATCCGTCGCCGTTGCAGAACTCCTGGATATTTGCCCTTGGCACGCTCGCCTGTGCGTCGGGGAAATCGATCAGCAGGCAGAGACCGACCTTGGTGCCGGTCGTGGTGAACAAGGGCGGGGCCATCGGCCCCCGGCCCCCGGCTGCCTGCGCGCGCAGCATTTGCATCTGGCTTTTGCGCTCCTCCCAGCGGCGGCGGATCTGCATGCCGGCATCCCAGCGCTCAAAGCGCTCGCGGGCACGCGCGGCGGCGGCAGCGGGATCGACGCGAAGATGTTGCGGCAGTCCGTTCAGGGCCGGATCGTCGCGGCCGGCCAGCAGCCGCGTCGGGAGCAACTCCGTGCCGTCCGCCGACAGGCGCGCGTAGGTATAGGCCTTGGTCACGGGATCAAGCACGACCGTATAGCCGCCGTGCTCGAAGACCGCACGGAACTCGTCGCCCTCGCCCCACACTTCGATCCGCGTGCCGTCCGGCTGCGTGAAGCGGAAGGTCTTGGCAAAGGGCGCTGCCGACACGCAGGCGGCGGCCAACACCCCCATGCACAGGACGGTTAAGACTTTGTGTTTCATCTGTGCCATAAAAACCCTATGGGCGGCTGCCGCGCCTCCGGTCAGGGGAGGCGCGGCGTCGTGCGATCATGCGCCGACACGATGGTGCGCTACTTCGTGGTCAACCGCAACCGGAAGAAGCCCTGATTGGGATCGACCGACGCGGCCGCAGCCGCCTCAACCTGGCTCGTCAGCACCCGTACGCCGTCCAGATCCACCGTGCCGCTGCGCACCACCTGCCACTGCGGGTTAACCAAGCTCGGCGTGTACAGCAACTCGTAGGTCACTTCCGGCGCCAGACTCATCGTCTGCACGCCAGCCTTCTCAACCTCGACCGACCACGCCACCTCAGGCAGACCGTCGGCGAACGAAATATCCGTGACATTGAAGCGCAGCACGTCGGCCGGATTCAGGCCCAGATTCGTCTTGTCGCGGTCGCTGTACCCGTCTCCCGCCGTCGACGCGGCCCGCGGGTTCGAGCCCAGCACAAGCTCGTGGAGGTCACCGAGGCCGTCGCCGTCCAGATCCGTGGTGCCCAGTGCGAGCATCGCGAAGAACGCAGGCGTCCGCTCAAGCAAGCCGGTCAGGTTAGGATTGATCTCCGTGTCGCCGTTCGTGCCGGTCGCCGGGCCGACGAGATCAAGGAAGTCGTCGCCGGGATTCTGTTCATACTCCCAGGCGTCCGGCACCCAGTCCTGGTCGGTGTCGGCGTCCTCGATGACGATGTCGACGCGCGGCGCGGCGGCGCTGTACAGCACCTCCACGGGGCGCGCCGTGTAGGGCAGCGCCGCATTCACGCCGTAGTCGTTCGCGTAGCCCCACGACTCCCACGGGTCGCGCACGCCGTTGCCGTTGTGGTCGATGTAGGCGCAGAGGTAGTAGGGCCCGGCCACGCCGCTTTCCTGCAACCCGTAGAGGCGCGCGTTGACGACCGGTGCCGCGAGTGACGTCAGCGCCGAGATATCGCTGCCGGCCAGCGTGTACTCGGCCTCAGGCAGGCCGGTGAACGAGGCCGTGCGGTAGGCCTGCACTTTGACGCGGCCCGTCAGCATCGCCGTTGCCGGCCCGTAGTACTTGACGCGCGCATCCACCGAGCCGTATCCGGAGGACTGCATCGGGGCGTTGACGTCCAGGCGGAAATACTTCCAGTCGGACCAGTTGCTGGTGGTGTTGCTGAACTTGGCGTTCATCGCGATCACGCGCCAGGCGTACACCCTGTTGGACTGGAAGACCTGTCCGTTCGGCAGGCGCGAGTTCGCGTAGAACGGCGCCTCCCAGACGAACTCGCCGTTCGCGTTGCGCGGGGGCACCGACATCGGGTCGGACTGGTACATGACCGTGCCCTGCTCCGAGCCGAGGCGCATCTCGAACGCGAACGCCGGATACTTGGTCTCGGAACCGGCGGGCAGTTTCCACTTGAAGGTCGGCCGCGCCGAATAGACGTAGGCGCCGTTGATCGGGGCGACGCTCACGGCCTTGGCGCGCGCCACATCGAACATATTCGTGAAGAACGCGACCGCGCCGTTTGTGGGCGCTGGCTCGTTGCCCAAGTACACTTCGTAGGAGAGCCGCACGCGATCTAGTTGCGTATCCACGCCCGTCAAGCCCCAGTCCAGGGCGAGGACGCCCTGTGCCCACAGATCGCCCTCGTGCAGCCAGGTGCGCGGCGTGCGGAGCACCTTGTCGAAGACCAAGCCGCGGTGCCGGTTCTGGCCGTCCACACCGGTGCGGTAGACGCGCACGCGCTGCTCCAACCCGCCGCCCTGCTGGCTGCCGCCGCCGGACTGACTCCCGGTGCCGTTGAACACGTCCTCCGTGAGCACGCCCGAGGGGATCGCGACACGCAGGTAGCCCTGCATGTAGTCGGTCAACTCGATCGCAATCCTGTTGCGGTCCCAGCCGATCTGGGTGACGGCGGGCTGCGGCAGGCCGCACGGCTCGCCGGGATCCCACGAACCGTTGTTGCTGATGTCCAGGAAGGCGAAGAAGTAGTTCGCGCCCTCCCGGAGGTAGCCGTTCGTCGCACGGTCGAGGACGAGGCGCTTCGGCCAACCCGTCCCGGCCGTCTCCGCCGCCACGCGGAAGGTGGCGACAGGCTGCCCGTCCATCGCGGGATCCCTGTAGGCCACGATCACAAGGCCGGCCTCGCTCCGGATTCCATTGTAATGGATCAGCGCCTCGACAACGGGGATCGGGAACTCGTACCGGGACTGTCCGTTGGTCGTGACGCTCTCGCGCTGATCAGGGCGGACAGGCTCTTTGGCCGCCGAATAACGGGCTTCCGCCCAATTCGACCAGCCGTCCTCGTCGTTATCCATATGGGCATCGTAGATGGCCGAAGAGACCTTGTTGGGCGCGAACTGCTCTTCCCACGCGTTCTCCATGAAGTCATGGTCCGCGAACATCTCGCCCAGATAGAGCGAGCCCACGCGCCGGAAGTAATCGGGCACCTTCTGGTCGGTGCTGAACAGGCGCGGGTTGACGGCCACGGGGAATCCGTCACCGCTCCTGGTCGAGGCCAGATACTCGGCATAGTTGCTGAGGCCGTCGCCGTCCGGATCACCCAACGCGCCGTTCTCGCCGGTACTGTCATAGGGATCAAACCCGTAGGTGATCTCCCAAGCGTCGGGCATGCCATCACCGTCACTGTCGGTGGTCGGGTCGGGCGGGTTGGTGTCGGCGACGGCGGTCTGAGCACCGTACAGCGTGCCGGCATTGCGCCAGCCCGTCTCCCAATCGCGCAACGAGAAGCCGGCGAGCCTCTGATCATCCTCCGACCAGAAGATGCAGGCGAAGTCCTGCACCTGGCCGGTGCGCCAGATGCTCACGCCGCTCACGCCGCCGGGATTGGTGCCGTCATCGAAGAGGTAGCAGCCGTATAGAGACGGTGTGGGCACCTTGAGGATGCCCTCCTCACGGATCTGCTGGAGCTGGTATTCGCTCAGCGCCTCGCGGTAGAAGGCGATGTTGTCCAGGTCGCCGTTCAGGCCGGCGCCGAAGTAGGCGCGCGTCACCCCTTTGCCGCTGCTGGCGGGCAGCTTGCTCAGGTTGCCGAAGGCCGAGCCGGCATTTTGGCCGTTCACCAGCAGCAGCAGGCGCTGCTGGTTCAGATCCGCCACCATGGCGATCGACGACCACTGCCCGACCGGTATCGCGGACGGCGAGATGATGTCCAAGTGCGTCGGTGTGCCGCTGCCGGTGTCCGTGGTCACTCTCGCCTGCACCCTGCCGTCCGTGCGCAACAGGATGGCGTAGTTGTAGACCCCCGCGCTGACCTCGCGCGCGGCCAGCACCGCCGGCGTGCCGGTGGGCAGGCTTTGCGGCCTGACCGAGAGGCGCAGGGTGAAGGAACCGTCGCCGCTTGACCAGCGCGACGACAGCGGCGCCTGCACATAACCGTCACCGTCCAGGTGCAGGTGGCGCTCGACATAGGGCTGCACACTGTTGGTGGCCCACGGGTGGCTGGCGCCGATATAGCCGTCCTCCGCGTCGGGGCGCCCGTCGTCATCGGTATCCGGCAGGCGCGGATCGGTGCCCTTGAGGAACTCCAGCAGGTTCTGCAGACCGTCGCCGTCATAGTCCTCATGGGAGTCCAGGACGCCGTCGCCGTCCGTATCCGGGGCATTCGGATTGGTGCCCACCATCGCCTCGTAATAGTTGGGCAGCCCGTCGCCGTCCGGATCCGCGCCCGCATCCTTGCCGTATTCTGGATCAGACCAGGTGCGCCCCTGGCCGTCTTTCGGCGGCTCCACCATGCTTCCGGTGTAGCCGAAGCGGTACCAGCGCTCACCATAGTCGATGACGGTCTTCTGGCCCAGCGTGATGAGCGTCAGGTCGAAATACTCGTAACGGCGCGAGCCGGCGTTGCCGTCCTGATTGACGAGTTTGACGGCAATACGGTTCCAGCCGATCTTAAAGTAACCGCCGTTTAGCAGGAAGTCCGGCTCCAACTGGAAGTTGTATCGGTTTTCCCACAGCTCAAGCCTGTAGGTCTCGGTGTTGGCGGCGATATCGGCCGTCACCGAGCTGGGCTGCAGCGTGCTCAACGGGATCATCTTGCCGTTGAAACACAGAATGTCATCGGACGTGATGCTGTGTGAGGTGAAGCGGGCCTCAAGCGTCTCCAGCTCCTCGGCGGACGCGATGTAAACATCCTTCAACAGCCAAGCGGCGTCGTTCAGGTCATCCAGATACCCGCCGGCCGTACCGTCGGGCCGGGTGTAGCGCGGAACCGAGGTCACCGGGCCGTACTGCACGCCCCAGCCGAGATCCAGCAGGCTGGAGGAGGGCTCCATGGTCGGCGAGATGATTTCTGTCTCCTCGTGATCGACGGTCAGATACTTGTCCACCCAGACGGTGTTGTCTCCCGAGACCTCAGCGACCGTAACCACCCGGGTGACCGGATAGGAGACGCTTATACGGCCTTGGAAGCTTTCACACCAGTCGGGCAGGCCGTCACCGTCGAAATCATCAGCCTCCAGACGCAGGCCGTCGTACGCGACAGTATCGTCAAAGGTCACGCCTTTGAGGCAGTACTCGCGCGCCTCCAGCAGAGAGCTGGGCCACCGCACGCTGGCCGACGAGACCGTAACGGAAGACGGACGGATCGGGTGCGCCGAATCCTCTGCGGTCAAGCCGCCGTCGTCGAACCGGAAGTAGCAGACCAACCGCGTGTCACCGGCCGCAACCAGATGCTCGATGCCGTGGATGACCTGGTCTTGTGTGAGGGCCACTTTCCAGACGCGCACGTCGTCCAAATGGCCTTCGAAGCCGCCGCCGATCTTAGCGACTCCCTTATAGTTGCCTAAATAGGGGGAGCCAGCCAACGCATCGCCTGCCACGTACTTGGAGGCCAGCGCATAACCATTGAGGTAGAGCGTCAACGCATTCATTTCCGGATCAAAGACACCGGACACGTGCGTCCACTCGTTCACAGGCAATTCGCCGCCCTGCACCACAATCGATGCGGCGGGATCCGTTGACATGGCAACCAGCACATACGGTACGCCCGCGTTCAAACCGAGCTGGTAACAGATGATCGGTGTGGGAGCCGTCACCGCACTGGCCTCGTACCGGATCAGTGAAGCCGTCTGTCCGGGCGCTGACGGGTTGACCCACATTTCCAGGGTGAACGCCTGGTTGGTGAACCGTTCGCGATCCTTCAACGGCTGCGGGATCTCGATCTCTTCCGCGGCTGTCAGCAGGAGCGACATCGACTTTTTGGGCGATTCCGAGAAGGCGAGGTGCGTCCCGGCGGCCGCCTCGTCGCCGTCCTCAATGCCGTCATCGTCGGTGTCGCGCGATCCGGGATCCGCGCCCAAACGCATCTCCTCGAGATTGATGACGCCATCGCCGTCGGAATCCTCATGGCCATCCCAGACGCCATCGTCGTTGGTATCCGCCTTAAACGGATTGGTTCGGGCGAGGTACTCGTACAGGTTCGTCAGCCCGTCTTCGTCCGGATCGCCGTCCGGCCCATTCTCACCCGTGGGAGCGCCGGAATTCAGGCCGTACATCTGCTCCCACCAGTCGGGCAACCCGTCGCTGTCGCTATCCGACGTCCACGCATAGCTGTCAGGGTCGAGGGGGTCTCCTTGAGCCAGCTCGAAAAAGTACTTCTCGCCGGCTGTCAGACCGCTGCCGTCCGGGTACAGGCTGTTCCACCCCTTGGAGAGGTCGCCATAGACGGCCAGTTCCCAAGCGTCAGGCAGGCCGTCGTGGTCGCTATCATCGTTCGTGTCGCTCCACCGGCTGCTTCCGCCTTGCTCATCCCACAGATTGTTGATCGTGCGTGCAAACGCATACCCCAGCGGGACGAGATCGGCGGCCCCCACGAATCCAAAGCCCCAGCCGTAGGGGTTGTTGCTGTTCGGGAAGACGTTTTGGGCACTTGCCCCGCCCGTACTGCCCTCGGCCCAATAGACAGAGTTCTGGACACGGCCGCCGGGCAGCGGCAGGTGATCGATCCCGTTCTCGATCCACGGCACATAGGCATAATTCGTGTAGACCAGACTGGCAACGGGCAGAGCGGACCACCAGCCAACCTGATACCCGGCGGGACGGTTGGTTGTGACCGCCAACGCCTCGAAGCCGCGGGGCGCCTGAAGCACATCGCTTGCTGTCGCCGCCCCGAACAGGTTGTCGAAGGAGTAGTGGTGGATCAACCTGCTGCCATCGGCCGACCCTAGACTGGCCGCCTCTTGGCTCTTTGTGTAGCGGGTCCGGAAGTCGGCCGCAATGGCCGCGTCAGGACGCGCCCCGTCCCAAACCCTGACCTCATCGATAGAGCCGTGGAAGAAACGGCTGAAGTCACTCCAGACGGGCGGCAAGAGGACGCTGTCGTTGGCGGCACCCAACACCAAGGGAGCTGCCGTAAAGATGTAGCCGACATCCGAGTTCGGATCCGACGAGACGTTCAGCACGCCCGTCGCCGGAATCAGCGACGTGGGTTGCGAATTCGCCAGCTTTCCGTTGACGAAAATCGTCAATGCCTGGCCATCCATCCGGGCAGCGAGGTGCACCCAATCGTTGGCCCGGAGAACGGGGCCAAAGACCTCAGCCGTGCCGGTATGCTCATCGTGGAAGCCCGCGTTTTCGAACATCGCATACGCGCGGCCGTCTGCGGCAATGCCCAACTGGAACGTCCGGCGCATCAGCGTGTCCGGCACACTCAGATCGGACTGGCCCGTGTAAACCACCGGGCGTTCGATCAGCACTTGCCCATCACTGCTCGTGACCGTCTCGGGCCGCACCCACAGCTCCACCGTGAAACTGCGGAACGCAAAGGCGCCGTAGTTGAACGAGGCCGGCGTCCAGGCGGCGGACTGTGTTCCATCGAACCAGAGCGCCTGACGGCGGATCGGGTCATCGTGATCCTGAGGATCGCCGTACCCGCCCATGCCCTGCGTCAGCTCATCCTTGTCAGACAGCCCGTCATTGTCTGTGTCGTAACCCTCATTCTCCTCGAAGGAGAAGACATAGGCAGGCCTGTCTGGCGACGGGGGCCAGTAGAACATGCCCTTCCAGCGGCCGCCCTCCGCGCTCGCGTCCATATTCAGCCGCGGATTGTAGAATCGGGCCGTCACACTCTCCCATGACGAGCTGTCCGTCAGCCAGAGCGGCGTCGGGTCCGTGTTGTGGTAGGACGGCGAGGGCTGGTTGGGCTGCAGCATTTCCTCAAAGGTCAACAGTCCATCCGCGTCAGGATCGGCGGTCTGCAAGCCTGTCAGCCAGGGGTAGGAGACAAAATTCATCTCGAGCGGCTGCGGAGGATTAGGATTCCAATCATTCAGAAGTGCCGTAATGGTCACCCCGCCGCTGCGCAATCTGTATGCGCTCGCCACGCGGTCAGTCACATACTCATCATCACCCGCGTAGCGGACGCCCAGTATCGGGTTGAGACCGTGGAACATCTCGTAATAGTCGTCGAGACTGTCGTTATCCGTATCGGCGTCACGCGGATCCGTGGAGACATACAGTCTGCACGTCCCGACCGGCAGCAGCACCCACAGCGGCGGCTCGGTGTCGCCGAACGGATAGCGCGCAACGTCCCACGTGTTGGTAACCTGCGTGAAGAGACTGGAAGGATCATAGGTCTGATCCATCGGCAGTCCGGTGACGGCTGATCCTGTCAGGGATTCGGCGGCCGTAAGATCATTGGTTGTGATATCGTAACGGAAACTGCGCACGGCCTGCACCCAGTACTCCTGGTAATTTTCCAGGCCGTCTTTATCCCAGTCGGTTCCCTCGCCGTAGGCATCCTTGACGGTTCCGTCCATGCCGTCGGCGGCCCCCGGTGCGCTGTGCGTGAACTGGAGTTCAAAACCGTCGGGCAGCGCGTCGAGATCGGTATCCACCGAGCAGGGGTTCAGACCGCCGCCGACGATGCAGGTTGTGCCATTGTCCGTTCCGCCATAGATGAACGCGGCCTCTTCGCCGTCCCGCACACCGTCCCCGTCGGTGTCCTTGCTCCAGGGGTCGGTCGGCCAGAATTTGTTGATCCAGGTGGGGTCGGTCAGGGTGACCGTGCTCTTCGGGAGGTCGGCGGTCTGATAGGAAATCGCGCCGTCACTGTAGCGCACCGTGACCGACTGAGCCGTGTACAGGGCCGGCGAGGCATACGCCGCCGCCGAATCGGTGCCGGAGAATTCGCGGCGGACGCTCAAGCCGTCGCCTCGGTTCGGGTCGGCAGGATTTTCGTTATCCGCTATGCCGTCGGAGGCAGACCATGGGGAGATACCGATCGTCCGTGTGCCCGGCTCGCACATCACATACAGCTCCCAGCCATCCGGCACGCCATCCACCAACGTGTCGGTGGCATCGCTATCGGGCGTTTTCGGGTGCGTGGAGCGCGACCAGCCCGCTGCGGTGGCAGGCGTCGTGGCCGCTGCAAGCCCGTTTTCGGCCATGAACTTCATGAGCAGATATTCATCGTAGGCCGTGAAGGGCCGTGTGTTCGCGGCATCCGACTCCACCCACGGATTCACACTGAACCGGCTTCTGAATGCGCCGCTCAACTCGAACCAGCCGTCCGGCACGGGATAGTTCTGCGCGTAATCCGGCATGCGCTCGACCGACGCGCACCAGGCCGTGCGGGGATCAAACCCGAACTCGTGATAGACCTGGAAATGCAGGATCAGCGCATTCTGATTGATGACTGCCGGAATGGCGGTGTCCACTGCAATCCCTGTCACGTTCGTTCCGACCGCGATCGGCGTCGCGGCGTTGTTGGTCGGGCCGTAGCGGTACCAGGACCACAGGCTGCCGTCTTGGGGGTTCTGCAGGTAGGTCTTGCCGTCCACGCCCGTCACCAGGTCGCGCTTGACCACCGATATGGCCATGTAATCGCCATCCGGATTGTTGTACCTGGGATCCTGTGCATCATTGCGGTCATTCAGGTTGAGCGGATCCAGGCCGCGCAGGACCTCCCAGCCGTCGCACATGCCGTCGCCGTCGGTATCCCAGTGAATCGGGTTGGTGCCGATCAGCATCTCCTCAAAATCCGTCAGACCGTCCTTGTCGGTATCGCGGTTCTTGTCGTGATCGGGCCTCAACGGGTCAAACTTCAGATAGAGCTCTTTCCACCCGATGGTTTTTCCGGTGGCGACGTCGTTGGGGTCATATTCGCTGCCGGTAAGTTTCCGCACGAGCGTGTTGTACCAGAAGTAGTACTCCCATCCGTCCGGGTAACCGTCATCGTCCGTGTCCGCAACGGTCGGATCGGTCGGACGCTCCGCCGCCCGCGTGTAGGGATCCGGATTCGGCCCGTATTCATTGTGGACCTCTTCTTCACCCGGGCCGTAATCTTCGTCGGAACCGAAATCGAGCCGGTTGAGGCCCTCATGGTAGCCGCGGATCTCGCGGTACGCGTCGAACGCACGCCCGACGGGCGCGTAGGTTCCCAAGTCGGGAATGATCCAGTCGGCATAGTTGTCGCGATCTGGCAGGAAGTCATTGTCAGCATTGTATGTGTTGGCCGGAACCCGATCAGTGCCCATGATGGTGTTCAGCGTCTGCCCTGACCGCCAGGTCGTGGACGCCGCGATGATGTCGGGAATGCCGTCGCCATTGATGTCGCCGCAGTTATCCGTCACGAGCAGCTCGCGGCTGAAGATCGCGTGGACGGTGGCGGGAGGCTGGGCCTGAGTCTGACCGTCCGCACCTATGACGGTCTGTTGCAGGGTCACGCTCGTGCGCGCCGGCGAGACAATGGCCTTATCCAGTTCAGGGATGCCCTCTCCAATCCACTGGTACATGAAACTGTCAAAGGTGCTGTCCACCTTCATCGGGATGGCCAGAAGCTCTGCGGCCACTTCCGCCGGATCATACGAGAACTGATATTTACCCCCCACGAAGGATCCCGTCACGGGTACGGCATTCGATGAGATGACAATGCCTCGGCCCAGGCCTGCCATTCCCGCATAGTCCCCGGAAGCCGAGCCGCTGATATGCCCGACCGGCGTCACATCCAGTCTCTTGGCAGGATCGACCCGGATGTTGAAGGAGACCTCATGGGAGCCGCCGTCTTTGTCGCGTGACACGAAACGCACGGTCTTGATACCCAGCGTGTTGTAGGTCTTGGCGTAACTTCCGTAGCGGGTCGATGCAGTGAACGTGCTGTTGTCACCGAAATACCATGTGTTCGTTGACCCCGGCTCAGAATTCCAATCCTCCATCGCGTCGTCAACCTCCCAATAAAAGACGTAGGGAGTGCCCTGTGCGACAGAAAACGCCACTTCCGCCGTTGCGGCCGTGTCCCGATTCTTCGGGTTGATGATCTTCGGGTTCTCGTTGTGGATCCGCACAATGCCGGACACCAGGTTCGCGCCGTAAAACTCGGGGACGCCGATCGATCCTGTGACCGTGGGGGTCACCGTAAAACCGGTACTGTTGGAGATCCGGGTCCCGTCTTTCAGCAGCGAATTGATGCTGACCGGCTTCTCCAAAATGCCCAGATCGAGTTCTTGGCGGGTGAAGACAACGGTCGGGTCGTCGAACACCAGCGATCCATTCTGCGAGCTGTTCGGCGGCGACACGGACAGGCTCACAGCCACCGAACCGAACGGCGGGGCCACGTTCAACTCGACAACGACAAAATCATTGTCCGTGACCAACGGATCCTCAGAGATCGCGCCAGCGGGCGGGCGCACGCGCACGGTCGGCGGCGCGCCGACAGAGACATAAAATTCACGGTAATCGTCAGCAGACGCGCCCGGAGCCTGATCCTTGTCCTCCGCCCACACCCGCACGGTATACATGCCGGGCGCTGCGAAGGTGTGATCGATCGAGGCCCTTGCCACACCGAGGAGGGGCATGGCGGTACCGACCATCTCATAGACATTGGTCGGATCATCGCTGAAGACCCAGTAAGTCCGGATCGAACCGAGGTCTGCGGTGACATCTTTCACATCGACCGTAAACGTCTTGGGCATCGTCGCGGCGACCGTCACGTTCGAGATCGCGTTGACATTGTTTCCGTTGATCGCCGTGATCTGCGGCGGCGTGTTGCGGATGAAGATGTTCCTCTCCACCGGCGTGTAGTAGCTGGCATCCCCGGGCGTCGACACCACCACGGGGCGGAAGACCAGACTCGCCAAGTTCGTGTTGCCGTCGAGCACTTTGTACCACATGTCGAAGTCGGCTTCGTTTGTCAGCTTGGTGGCCGGAATGGTGACGGGGCCCGGCAACATCCCCGGCATCATATCCTGGAAGGCGATGTTGTTCGTCCACTCCGGCGGCTCCACCGTGAGGGCCACGGTCACATCTTGGGCATAGGACTGAGACAACGCGAACTGCACGCGCACCAGGCCGCCGGTCTCCGTGGCCGAGGACTGGGTGATGATCTCCAACTTGGGCGTGGCCACGGGCAGATCCACGGTGAAGGACATCTCAGCCGCCTGCGCAAACGTCGACATGTCCTTGTCCTTGACCTCAAGGCGCAGGATGCGGTTTGCCGCCGCGCTGTTGTTGTAGATATGCGTGACCGTGCCGACCGTCGTGTAGTTGGTCTCCACCAGCGTGGAACCGTCTCCGAAGCTCCACTTAAAGATCACACCGGCCGAAACGTCCGCCGCCACATCGGTGAGCGCCCAGGGGAATACCGTCACCGTGGTCGACACGGGCGGATTAGGATCGGGGTTGCTGAGCTGCACCGCCGGAACCTTATTCGTGATTTTGATCTTGGCCGGTTCCAGCCTGCCGCCGAAGTAAGCGACGGCCCCCGGTGTTTCAATCACCGGTGTGATGATCACCTCGCCGACCCCGTTCAGGTCACCGTCACTCGGGGCAAAGCGCACCAACCTCGATTCGGTCTCGCCGGCCGCCAGCGTCACCCGGTTCGTTTCCAGCGCCACCACACCGGAGGGCGAAACGTCCAGCCTAATGGTGACCGGCCCGCCGCTGTAGGCCTGTGTGAACGTGACGTGCAGCGGCTTGTCCTTGACGTCCGACTCTTCAAGGTGGACGAATCCGTCCAATTCCGTGGCCAGCGGATCCAGCGACACATTCACGGTGGGCGGCGGCGGCGCGGTCACTTCAACCGTTTTGGTGATGTAATTGGTCTCGCCGGGCTTCGTCGGCGGCGGCGCCGGACTCAGATAGATACGCGCAAAACCTTCATTTCTGCCGTAAATGCTGAAGACGCGCTGACTGTCTCCCGGCAACAGCGTCAGCGCCGCATAATCAATCTGCCCCGACCGCTCCACGGTGTAATTCTGCCCCGCCTGCTCCACGATCTGCGCGGTGTTGGTGTCATCCGACCAGACATAAAAGGTCACGTTGTTGGAGACGGCCTGCCCAGTCGAGGTTTTCACCAGGCAATTCTGGAGCGTGGTGGTCTGCTGCACTTCCCAGTCTATTGCTTCGAACTGGAGCGTCTGCAGGCGGACGTTCTGCTTGGCAAAGGTTGGATCGGGATTGATCGGATTCTCGACAAAACGCCAAATGGAAGTTTGGCTGTTCCCCATGTTGACGATTTTCCAAATATGGTCATTGATAAACTGGTAGGCCTCACCGGGATCAGACGATCCCTCACCCCCGTAGATTGTCATCGGCAATGCCATATCACCGGGCTGCACCGTGTAGGTGAATTCGAGGTCGGTTTGCTGGGGGGAGTATGCCGTTATCGCGGTTAACGTGGCGTATGTCAGCCCCTCCCGCCCGGTCCTGATCCGTATCCCGAGCGGACGGATCAGGTCATCGACGGTCTCGCTGCCAAGACCGACGTACACTCTGTCGAAATTTCCCGCCGGACTGCGCAACCGGATACGGAAATTCACCTTCTGACCGGGGGCTGTAAGGGGCGTAACATAGGCGTCCTCCGGGTACTTGAAGATGCGCTCGATGTCTCCGTAATCCTGCGCGGTGGCCGTCGAGGCGGCTACCAGCATCCCGCAGGCCACTAACGGAAAGGCCAGCTTTTTCAATACGTCTGTCATGCAGCTCACGTTCATGCGTATTCTCCTGATTCTCACCGTAAATCATTGTCGACCAGACTCGGCCTGGCCGGGAAATCCTACTTTTTTTGCCCCACCTGTTGGGTCGCCGCCGGCACCGCCCGGCCCTCCGCCACCGCCTTCACGTCGCGCGCCTCGGCCATCATGCGCAGACGGACTTTCTCCGTCGCCTCCCGGAGCGTTTTCGCGACCTCATCCCGCGCACGCGCTTCCTCCGCTTCAAGCGCCTTCCAGTCGGGACGCTTCGCCAGTTCGGCTTTGACTGTCTCATTGTCGGCCCCGGGCGGCAGCGACGCGCGGACCTCCGCGACCATCTCCTCCATCTTGGCCAACACAGGCGCGCGCTTGGCCGCCGCCTCGGTCTGAGCCCGCTGACTCGCTTTCAGATCCTCCAGATAAGCGGGATCCTCCATGCGGTTGGTGACCACAACCTCAAGGTTACGCGCCGGATCCGGCTCCCCCTGCGCGGCACGGCGCTTGCAGCCCGCCGCCACCACAATCATGCACACAAAAAGCATTGACACGGTCCGGGCTCTGCCCACGCAAACAGTCCTTTCAGCCACTCTGATCATGCGTTTTATACTTAAAAAAGCCATCATTTCAGTCTCTATGCGGTCCGCCAGACGAAATCGGAACACGCCGTGAAAGCGGGTATGCACACAACCCCGTCATTTTTTGATGTTAGCATGAGACAAATGGGGCGGGCAAGGCCATTTTGTAAAAATCCGTGCGATTGAGGTTGCCTACTTGCGTAGGCATGCGTTACAGTGAACGCACATATGACAGAAGACCGAACCAACAATGTGGCCTCCGGGACCCTCGTGCTCGCCGACGGCGAGAACCAGGAGACCTTTTTCCGCGTCCGCCGCACCAAGCTGCTGGTGATCAGCGGCCCGTTGCAAGGACGTGAGTTTGTCCTGAACCGCGACACCTTCACGATCGGCTCGGGCGGCCACAATGACCTGACCATCGAGGACTCCACCGTCTCCAAGCGCCACTGCGAGATCGTGGTCGAACCCTCCGGCTACCTGATCCGCGACCTCGACAGCACCAACGGGACGTTCGTGCAGGGCGTGCGCGTCTCCTCCGCCCATCTGGCCCCCGGCACCGAGATCCAGCTCGGCAAGACCCGCATCGTCTTCTGCCCCCTCCAGGACGCCAACGACATCCCGCTCTCGCGCAATGAGGCTTTCGGGGCCATGCTCGGCCGCTCGGTGCCGATGCGCCGCATCTTCTACCTGGCCGAGACCTACTCTCCCGCCGACGTGACCGTCATGATCACCGGCGAGACCGGCACCGGCAAGGAGATCCTGGCCGAGGAGATCCACAACCACTCCAACCGCCGCGACAAGCCTTTTATTGTCATCGACTGCGCCGCCATCTCCAAGGAGCTGATCGAGAGCGAGCTCTTCGGCCACGTCAAAGGCGCCTTCACCGGGGCCAACGCCGACCGCCAGGGCGCGTTCGAGCTGGCCGACGGCGGCACCGTCTTCCTCGACGAGATCGGCGACCTCTCGCCCGACCTCCAGCCCAAGCTGCTGCGCGTGCTGGAAAAGCGCGAGATCAAGCGCGTCGGCTGCAACAAGGTGCGCAAGATCAACGTCCGCATCATCTCGGCCACCAACCGCAACCTCGCCAACGAGGTCAACGAGGGCCGCTTCCGCGAGGACCTCTACTACCGCCTTTCCGTCGTCCACCTCGAGCTGCCCCCGCTGCGCCGCCGCCGCGAGGATGTGCCGCTGCTGGTCAAGAAGTTTCTGTCTGACCTGCACGGCGCGGACGCCATCAGCCAGCTCGCCGACGTCGACCGCACCATGGACATCCTCAAGCGCCACGAGTGGCCCGGCAACGTGCGCGAGCTGCGCAACCTGATCGAGCTGGCCTTCTACAGCGAGCGCCGCCCCGTGGACCTCAGCGCCTTTCTCAGTATCGGCAGCCTGCGCGCCGGCCGTAAGCCCGCCGAGCCGGAGATCAGTTTCGTGACCGACAAGCCCTTCAAGGACGCCAAGAATGACCTGATCGAGGAGTTCGAGAAGACCTACCTCAACGACCTGCTGGCCCGCAACAAGCAGAACATCTCGCGCTCCGCCCGCGAGGCCGGCATCGAACGCGCCTACCTCCAGCGCCTGATCCGCAAATACGGCATGCGCGAATAAAAGGAGGAGTCAGGGCTCCTTAAAGGCCAGGCGGCCCTAAGCATTCAACGCCTCACGCCTCATTGCTAATTCCTAAATCTTCCTTGGGAGGGGCTTCGATGCAGCAGGGCTCGCCAGAGACCGGATGCGTGAAGCGCGCCGACAGCGCGTGCAGCAGATGGCGCGTGCAGCCGGCCACCGGCCGCGCGCCGTACAGGGTGTCGTTGACGATCGGCCAGCCGCCGAGCGCGAGCTGGCAGCGGATCTGGTGCGTGACGCCGGTGAAGATCGTGACCGCCAGCACCGTGTTCGGCCCGCGGAAACCGAGCGGCCGGTAGGCGGTCTCGGCGTGCAGGCGGCGCACCGGGCCCGCGAGCGACCGCGCGTCGACCATCTTGCAGCAGGACAGGCCGGGATGGTGCGCGAGGTCATGCACCAACCGCCCCGGCACCGCGACATGCCCCTCGACCACCGCGAGGTAACGCTTCTCCACGGTCTGCGCCGCGAACTGGGCACGCAAGATGTCGAACGCCTGCGCCGTACGAGCCGCTAATACGAGCCCCGAGGTCTCAGAGTCGATGCGGTGCAACGCGCCGGCCATCAGCGGCAGGTCGCCCAGCGCCGCCAGATCCGGGAAGCGGGCCACCGCGCCGTTCATCAGGGTGCCGCGCTCGTCGCTGCTGAGCGGCTGAACCGCCATGCCGGCCGGCTTGTTGAAGGCAAGCAGCGCCTCGTCGGCGAACACGATCTCCACCGGCACCTCCGGGTCGGGCTGCACGCGGTTGTCGTCGCGCTCCTTCAGCCGCACCACCTGCACGGTGTCCCCGGCACACAGTTTGCCGCCCTTGAGTCCGGGGCGGCCGTTGACACGCACTTGACCGGTCTCGATCGCCCGGCGGCAGAAGGCGCGCGACGAGGTCGGGCAGCGGGCCAGCAGCGCGGCGTCGAGACGCAGGCCGGCCTCCTGCGGGCCGACGGTGAACGTGAGATCGGTGAGCATCGGAAGAGTAAGGAGAAGGGAGAAGGGGTGACACGTTGCGCGCTTCAATCAGCGGCGGCGCGGCGCGGGCTTGGGGGTCTGCGGCGCCGGCGTGTCAGCCGGCCGGGCGGAAGCGGGCCGGGCCTGCAACTGCTGCACACGCTGCGCGGCGTAGCGGCCGCGGCTGGACGCCGTCCCGCCTTTGCGCACGAAGGCGGAATAGGCCTGCGCGGCCTGCGCGTTCTGCCCCTGCGCCTCGTAGGCGAGTCCCTTGTAGAAAGCGGTCGTGGCGTCGCCCGGCACCTGGCGCTCGAAGGCGTTGAGGTGCTGCAGGGCGCCGGCGTAATCCTTGCGCTGCAACGCGCACTGGGCGAGCATGCTCTGCGCCCGCGCACCGGTGGGATTGACGCGCGCGGCGAGCGCGGCGGCCTGCTGCGCGGCGGCGGTGTTGCCGGCCTGCTGCTGCGCCTGCGCCAGCAGCATCAGGCCGACATAATCGTTGGGCGCGAGGCGCAGGCCCTGCTCGGCGGAGGCTTTGGCCGCGGCGTACTGCTTCTGGGCGAGCTGCGCCTCGGCGGCCGCGAAACACTTGTACGCCTCTTTGTTCCTGCGGATGTTGGCGGTCGCGGCGAGGTAGGCGTCGCGGTTCACCACGCCGCGGTTCTTGCCGGCATACTGCGTGCGCGCGCGTTCCTGGGCGGTCTGCAAGCGCTCGCTGCTCATCGGGTGCGTGGAGAACATCTGTTCCAGCACGGAAGGATTGGAGCCGCTGAGCCGCACCAGCAACTGCTGCAGATCGACCATGCCCTGCGAATCATAGCCGGCGCGCACCATGTAGAGCATGCCGCCCTCATCGGCCTCGCGCTCCTGCGCGCGGCTGTAGCTGGCCAGCACCGCGGCGCTGCCGAGCTGGCCGGCCGTGCCCGCAAGATCCGCCCACGAGCTGCCCTGGCTGGCGAGGTAGCCCTGCGTGCCGGAGATCAGCATATCGTAAACGGTGCTCTTGCTCATGGCCGAGGCCGTATGGCCGCAGTTGACGTGAGCGATCTCGTGCCCCAGCACCGCGGCAAGCTGCGCCTCGTTCTCCAGCTCGGCCAGCATGCCGCGCGTGATGGCGATCGTGCCGTCCGGGAAGGCGTAGGCGTTGATGTAGACCGCATTGACCACGTGGAAGCTGAACGGCATGTCCGGGAAGACCGTGTCGGCCGGCGTGAGGGTGGCGACCAGCTTGCGCCCGATCCGGCTCACGTAGGCGCTGGCCTGCGCGTCACTCGACTCGCCGTAGTCCGAGGAGAACTGCGACGGCACCGCCTGCTTGGCGAGGGAGAGGAGCTGGCTCTTGCCGCTCTCGCCCTGAAGCAGGCTGAACTGCTGTTTGCCGGTGATGGGATTCGTGACGCAGCCCGCCAGCAGAAAGAGTGACAAGCCGCCAGCCAATGCAAACGCAAGGTCATTGAATTTCATAACATCTCCTTAACAGCACGGTCATCGGCAAGGGGCATGCAAGCCGATCGCGTGTTCGTTGCGAAGCCACTTGGGCGGGCGCGGACGCCCGCGCTTCTGTCTCGGCAACTCACCTTTTCTCCAGACACGCATAAACTTCGCGTCCCCCTGCCGCTTCCCTATTACTTGAGGTAAGATGAGAAGGCTGTTCTCCTTGTGAAAGGTTTTCTGGCAAAATGCCGGAAACCGTAAACACGCACTCAGAGGTGCAAAACACAAGGAGAACAGCGATGAAAAAGGTTACAGT
>Ga0116146_1001258_pt1 | contig 26826 bp, 16 predicted proteins | sample AD_JPNHG2_MetaG_FD_89748 | JGI IMG/M metagenome (GOLD analysis project Ga0116146, IMG submission 89748) | Active sludge microbial communities of municipal wastewater-treating anaerobic digesters from Japan - AD_JPNHG2_MetaG | ecosystem: Engineered > Bioreactor > Anaerobic > Digestate | place... | reverse complement strand
TACCCTCGTAGCCCCCTAAAGCAACCGCCCCTCGCAGCTCCCACGAGGACACACCCTGAAATGGCGCCGCCGTCACTCCGCACTGCGGGGGCGAGGGGGGGTGCACTTGACCGAACGGATACGCTACGACATCCTTGAGTATGGCCGAGGCAGGCGCCTTCGAATCGCCATGTGGCACCATGTCCGAGGTGAGATCGACCACGCCACCATCCTCCCGCCCGGGGAACACCTCTAGGTCCTCCCGCACTTGCCAGTCCAGGAGACTGCGGCTGAGGAGGTACGGAGGAACTGTCGTACGAATGGAAGCGCCCTCCCCGCGGTCTCTCTCGCCTCGGCCCAACTCACCTCACGCCAGATAGCTCTTCATCGTGGCCAGTTCGCGCGGCAGGTGGGTTTGCCAGGGCTCCCAGGCGATCCACTCGCCGCTCAGGTGGCCCTGGAAGTCCACGCTCTGGAGGAGCTGGACGGCGCGGCGGTGATCAATGATGCCGGTCCCGATGGGGCAGAGGTCCAGGCCGCCCTTGTCATTGCGCTTGCCGTCGTGGAAGTGCACGTGCCGGATGAAGGGCCGCAGGGCCGCAAACGCCGCGTCCATCGTCATGCCCGCGGCGTTCACAGGGTGCATGATGTCCCAGTTCGCACGCACGCTGGGGTGGGCGACCAGGCTGAGCACGCGCGCGAGGTCGCGCGCGTCGCACCACGAGTCGTGGGTCTCGACGCAGAGGGCGACTCCGGCGACACGGGCCTCCTCGGCGAGCTGCGAAAGGCAGTCGGCCACCTGGTGCGTCGCCTCGTCGCGGCTCATGCCCTTGGGGATGACGCCGCCGAAGACGCGCATCGTGGGCGCACCGAGGTCGTGGGCGAGGGCGATGAGCGCGCGCGAGTCGGCCATCATGCGGCTCAGCTCGCCCGCGGTGGGCGCCGTGTACGAGCACGACGTGGCGAGGCAGGCCACGGCGATGCCGGCGTCTTCGGCCATCCTGCGGAGCTCGGCGCGCTGGGCGGGCGTGGCCGTGGTCTCGATGCCGTGGGCGTGCTTGGCCTGGGCGCGCGGCTCCACGCCGTCGTAGCCGAAGCGCTTCGCTACCCCGAGCACCTCGGGCCAGGTGAGTTCGGGGCACGAGAAGGTCATGAAGCTGAACCGCATCGGAGCGCTCCTGACAACCGTGATGCGAGACCCCCGGGCGGCATTATACACATGCCGCGGCGCCGCGCCACCCGCGCTTGACGCGGGCGGGCGCGAGCGGCATAGTGGAGAAAGCCAAAGACGGTCCGAGGCTGCACCATCAGGAGACCAGAGAATGAATGCCGAGTTCCTTCTTGCCGCTGCCTGCGCCCTGGGCTCGGTGGCCGCGGCGCTCGCCGGCGATGCGCCGCCGGCCAGCCCCGATATTCTGAAGTCGCTGCGCCCGGGCCATCCGCGCCTCCTCGCGCTCGAGGCCGATCTGGCCCGCGTGCGCGAGATGATCGCGAAGGAGGCGCTGGCGAAAGAGTACCACGCCGCGCTCCGCGCGCAGGCCGAACGCTACCTGAAGGACCCGCCGCTGGAGTACAAGCTCATCGGGCCGCGCCTCCTGCACGTGAGCCGCGCGGCGGTGGACCGCCTCTACACCCTCGGCCTGCTCTTCCGCCTCGACGGCGAGGCGACCTTCGCCGACCGCGCCATCGCCGAGCTGCTCAACGTGTGCGCGTTCAAGGACTGGCACCCCTCGCACTTCCTCGACACGGCCGAGATGACCCACGCCGTCGCCATCGGCTACGACTGGTTCTACGGTCGCCTGTCGCCCGAGCAGCGCCGCACCGTGGTCGAGGCCATCGTGAACAAGGGCCTGCTGCCCGCCAAGAAGGTCTACGACGGCGACGGCTGGTGGGCGAAGTCCACCCACAACTGGAACCAGGTGTGCAACGGCGGCATCGCCATCGGCGCGCTGGCCATCGCTGACGAGCAGCCGGAGCTGGCCGCCTACATCCTCAACGCCGCCCGCGCCTCGATTCCGCGCGCGACGCGCAGCTACGAGCCCGACGGCGGCTGGGCCGAAGGCCCCGGCTACTGGCACTACGCCACGCGGTACAACGTCTACTACCTCGCCACGCTCCAGACGGCCCTCGGCACCGACCTGGGCCTCCTCGAGGCCATGCCCGGCTTCCGCAAGGCGGGCGACTTCCGGCTCTACTTCGCCGGCCCCGTGGGCCGCACCTTCAACTACGCCGACGCCGGCGACCGCACGGGGCGCGCGGCCGAGATGTTCTGGCTCGCCCGCACCCTCGACCAGCCGCGCTACGCCTGGCACGAGCGGAACTGCGAGGGCCGCCCCGACGCCCTCGACCTCCTCTGGTTCGACCCGCGCGGGGCCGGGCCCAAGGCCGAGAACTGGCCCCTCGACCGCGCCTTCCGCGGCGTCGAGGTCGCCTTCCTGCGCTCCGCCTGGGAGGACCGCGAGGCCATCTTCGTGGGCTTCAAGGGCGGCGACAACAAGGCCAACCACTCGAACCTCGACCTCGGCGTGTTCGTGCTCGACGCCCTGGGCCAGCGCTGGGCGGTGGACCTCGGCGGCGACGACTACAATCTGCCCGCCTACTTCGGCAACAAGCGCTGGACCTACTACCGCCTGCGCACCGAGGGCCACAACACCCTCACCTTCAACGGCGAAAACCAGGACCCCGCGGCCAGCGCGCCCCTGGTAGCCTTCGCCTCGACGCCCGCGCGGGCCTTCGCCATCGCCGACCTCTCGCGCGCGAGCAAGCAGGCCGCCCGCTGGCGGCGCGGCATGGCGCTCCTCGACCGCAAGGAGGTCCTCGTGCAGGACGAGGTGCAGCTCAAGGCCCCCGCCGAGCTGGCCTGGACGCTCCACACGCCCGCGACGATCGCGCTCGATGGGGCGACGGCCACGCTGAAGATTGGCGAGGCCTGCCTGCGCGCGGCCATCCTCGAGCCGAAGGAGGCGAAGTTCGAAACCGCCTCCGCCGCCCCGCCGCCGCCCCAGGCGCAGAACGCGGGCATCACCCGCCTGATGGTGCGCCTGCCGCAGTTCACCGAAGGCCGCCTTGCCATCCTCCTCACGCCCTATCGCGGCCAGCCGCCCGCGCCCCAGCGCGCCGTCACCCCCCTCCAGCAATGGATTGACGAAACCCCAGGCTCGGCCCTGGGCAAATGAAAATGTGGGGGAAACTTCGTGCACGAAGTTTCCCCCACACCCCCTTCAAGGACTCTCAGATTGGGCATGGCCATTCGCGCGCTTCGCGGCGAATGGCCATGCCCAGTGCGAAAGTTCTTGGGCAGGAGGGGGCGCGGGGGAGGAAGCCCTTCTTGTCAAGAAGGGCTTCCTCCCCCGCCTTCATCGCACCATCATTCGTTCTTCACGCCTTCGAGAATCGCCACCAGCGCGTACATGGGCTCCCAGTCGGGGCCGGTGACCACGGCGTCGAAGGCGTCGTGGAGGCGGGGCGGGGGGTTGAAGCCGATGGCCAGTCCGCCGCGCTCGCGCGCGAGGCGGGCGAGGGGCACGTCGTCCTCATTGTGGCCCACGGCCGTGGGCACGCCGGCGCCCGTGTCAGTCAGACGGCGCTCGATGGACTGGCGTTTGGCCGCGCCGTTGGCCAGCAGGCGTGCGGGATCGTAGCCGGCGAAGACACGCTCGCCGCGCGGCCCGGGCTCGAACACCAGGGTGTTCGCCTCGAAGAAGGTCAAGCCGGGGACCTGCTCGAGATAGGCTCGCGCCACCACGTCGAGGCCCAGGGTGGCGAGGCCCGTCGGCGCGTGTTCCGCCATCAGCGCGATGCACTCGGCGGCAAGAGCGTGCGACTGGCGTGGGAGCGTGCCAGCCGCCTCGACGAAGTAGTGCTCGGGCACGCCGCGCATCGTCCACTCGTACCACGCGATCAGCCGCGCGGCGGGCGTGAGGCCGCCGGCGAGACGCTTGGCCTTGGTGAGCGCGCGGTAGGCGCCGCCAACGAGCAGCCGCGCGAACAGCCGGCGGTCGGAAGCGCGGGCGGGCCTGCGGAGCAGCCGCCGCGCGATGCGGCGGCCCAGAGTCTCCTGCGAGATGCGCGGGAAGATGCACTCATCGAGGTCCAGCGCGAAGAGGTCCGTGCGCGCGAAGGCCGCCCGCAGCTCGCCGAGCGGCCGCGAAACCGCGATCCCGGGGCCGATGCGTTGCCAAGCCACGCCGCGTCCCCTCACGAGCTCGGTGTTCGCAACAGGTGCCGGCTCTCGCCCGGCGGCAGCGTGGTTCGCCGCGCACTGTCTTGAGGGCCGGGGGCGATGAGCACGGCCTTGACCCCGTTGGGGATCACGAGCGTGAGCTCGTGGCCGCCCTCGCGCGCGGCGGCCGCGAAACCGATGGGGCCGCGCGGCGTGTGGGCGGCCAGTTCCAGGCTCGCCAGGTCGCCGAGCTGCGGGCGGATCTCGCAACGGGCGAAGCCGGGCGCCGCCGGACGGATGCCCGCGACGCTCATGAACGCCACATAGAGCGGCGCCACGGGGCAATGGCTCCACTGGTCGCCGCTGTCGGGCTCGGCCCTCCAGCATTCCTGAAGCGTGTTGTTCTCGACGACCGAGCGCATCGGCGCCCAGCGCTCGCGCAGGTCGCGGAGCACGGCGTCAATGCGTCCGCCCCTGGCCAGCGCCCAGAGGCGCCAGCCGGCGTTGGCGGGGTACGAGAGTCCCATCTCGGGCGGGCAATCGGCCAGGGTGCGGAGCGCCGACGCCGTCTCGCCGCCGGGGCACTGATCGAAGAGGATCGCCGTGGCCAGCGAACGGTCGCACAGGCGCAGGCCGCCGTCGTCGTTCCGCCACGGCAGGTTGGCGATGAAGAGACCAAGGTCCGGGCTCCAGAACTTCCGCACGGCCGCGGCCTGGAGGCGCTTGCCGAAGGTCGTGAGGTGTCGCGCCGGGCGCCCGTCGCCGAAGGCGCGGGCGAGGGGGGCGAGGGCGTGCTGGAGCATGGCCGCGGCGTAAAGATTGAACGCGCACTGCTTGTGCCGCTGGGCGCGATAGGCGTCGTGATCGATCCACACGGCGGGCACGCCGAGACCCTCGACGGGCAGCAGGCCATCCTCGTGGCGCACGAGGCCCCGCAGGTAGTCGGCGAAGCGGAGGAGGCGGGGATACGGCTCGCGGACGGCCTCGAGGTCGCCCGTCTCCCAGTAGTGGTTCCAGCAGTCGAAGGCGAAGCCCACGCCGTGGTCGAGGAGCGGCCCCCAGGGGGTTGCCCCGACCTGCCGCTGCATCACGCGGGCGAGCCGGTCGTAGGCGGGCCAGCAGTCGAGGAAATAGCCGTCGAGCGTCAACCCCTGGCTGAACGTGGCGAGGAAGCGGGCGGGCAGGCGTGTCTCGCCGAAGGCATAGCGGAGGGCGTGTAGCTGATGCCCCACGTCGCCGCTGTACTGCTGGCGCTCGCGGCCCATGCCGTCCACGCACGTCTCCTGGGCGCAGTTGTGCAGCGTGTTGATGCTCGCGTCGAGGAGGCGCTGAAGGGCCGGCTCGGCGCAGCGAACTCTCGGCTCGTTCGGCCACGGGAACCCGCGGCGCCGCACGCCGACCTCGCGGACCACCACGCCGCCGTCGTTGGGCGGCGGCTCCTCCCGGTGGCACGCTGCCTGGGGCGCCGGGATGCGGATGTGAAGCTGAAGCCAGCGGAGCGACTCGAAGTCAAACGTCTCGAAGCGGTTGAGCCCCTCACGGCAGATGAAGCGCGACCAGGCGTAGAAATGCGTGTCGAGCCAGGGCGTCTTCGCGGGGTCGTGGGCCTCCTGGGGCATCACCTCCACGATGGTGCCCGCGGGCGCCTCGATGGTGAAGTGCGGCCAGCCGACGACTTGCTCGGCGAACTCGAATGTCGCGTAGACCCCCGTGTTCGGCGGCGTGGCCGGCAGGTGCCAGACGCCCCCTCTGCCCCCATTGTGGGCCGCGTGTCCACGCGCCGCGGATTCCCCAATCTCCACCGCCAGCGGCTGCGGCACGGCCTCGAAAGCGTCGGGCATGCGGAACTCGAACCAGTCATCCGGGTCGCGCTTCCAGAGGATGATGCCCGAATCGGCGAGACGGGCGGCGGGCACCTCGGCCTCCCGCATCATCGGAATCTGCCGTTCCCGAAGCGCGGCCTGTGCTGAGGGAGGAATCCCGCTTCCGCCCAGGTAATCGTCGTAGCCTGTGCACATCGAGGGCTTGTCGGCCCGGCCCGCCAGCACCATCGCGGGACGCCACGCGGCATCGGGCTTGAACTCCAGCGTGTCCCAGCCCTGCGGATGGAACCGAGCATCGAACTCCTCCTGGAGCGCCCGCAGGAACCAGCGGCGGAACTGGCCGGGGCGGTGCGCGCGGTCGAGAAGGCAGAGCCACGAGTCGTCGCTCACCACCTGCTCCATCGTACCGTCGGCGAACTCCAGGTCGAGGCGGAGCAGCAGCCCGGGCTTGCCCATCGGCCAGGTGCCTTCGCCGTGGCCGTAGAAGAGCACCTCGACGCCGAGCACGTTATAGCCCGGCCGCAGCCGCGCCGCCAGGTCGAGCGGGTCGGCCTCGGGCCAGCGCGGGTCGGCGGGGGCCGGCCCCCACTGCACGCGCTCGCCGTTCACGGTGAGGCGGTAGCGACTGTCGGCGACGATCCACCCACTCGCCCGAGTGGGCCGAGCAGGCAGATCGAGATCCTTGCGAAACAGCACGAACGAGTTGGCCAGCGTGCGCTGCGAAGGCAGCCAGATCCACTTCGCCGGGTGGAGGTCGAGACTCAAGGCCGGTCTCCTGGGACTGCTGAGTTGCGCGGGAGCCTGGTCCATGCTACCCTCCCGAAGGCATTCGAGCCTTCGGGACGGGATACCGACGCACTTGGAGTATACCATGATCGAGGCTGCACCGGGATGTGTCAAGCCGCTGGACTATGTGACAATCCGAGCATCCTCGCCAGGCGCCCTCTCGGTCCGCGACGGGTTGGGGCGCGAGTACGTGCGGCGGAAGGCGGGGAAGGCGACAGCCTTCCAGGCCGCAGGGGCGCTGGGGAATCATGTGGTGGCGCTGGAGGACGCCAACGGCCGCCTCATCGAGACCGCGACGTTTCGCGTGGATTGCCAGACGGAGATCGAGGACGCCGGCGGGGAGTTCAAAGAGCTCCTCGGGATGCTCCAATGGACGATGAGCAAGTGGGGCGAGGGGAATAGCTGCGTGCGATGGCGCGGGAAGCTCTACCGCTACTTCGTCTGCTGGCTCCGCGATCACGTGCACACGATGAAAGGGATGAAGTACTTCGCCCCCGAGCTGAAGACGGCCATCGAACTCTACCGCGATTCGCAACGCGACGACGGGATGATCTGGGACAACATTCACCCCCGCACACCGCACTACAACACGTGGGAGTGGGCGTTCGACTACGGTGGCTTCGTGCGGCGGATCGAGGAAGGCTGGTGGGAGTTCAAGCGCATCCCCGTCGAGAACGACGTGGAGTATCTCTTCGTCGAGGGCCTCTACTACACGTGGAAGGCGACAGGCGACGACGCCTGGATGGCCTCGTGCCTCGACGCCGCCGTGCGCGCGCTCCGCTACAGCGTCACCAGCCCCTACCGCTGGTCGCGCAAACACAAGCTCCTCAAGCGCGGCTTCACGATTGACACGTGGGACTTCCAGAGCGACGAGGACACGGCGCTCACCGGCCACACGATGGTGGTGAAGCCGGGCGTGACCCGCTTCGGCATCATGCACGGCGACAACACGGGCTTCGCCGTCGGCTGCCGCTACCTGGCCGAGATGCTGGAGCGCGTCGGGCGGAAGGCCGAGGCGAAGCGCTTCCGCCAACTCGGCTCCGACATCCAGCGGCGCCTCGACAGGCTAGCCTGGAACGGTCGCTTCTACACCCACCACGTGCCCGAGGACCCGCGGGTCGTGCGCGACCTCGGCGTGGACCAGGCGACGCAGGTCTCGCTCTCGAACGCCTACGACCTCAACCGCGGCATCACCCACGAGCAGTGCGTGGCGATCATCAAGACCTATCAGCGCATCCGCCGCGAGATGCCGAAGACGTCCCCTGGCGAGTTCTACCAGATCTACCCACCATTTGAACGTGGCTTCGGCCCGCACAATGCCAAGTGGGACTATATGAACGGCGGCGTGACCACCATTGTGGCCGGCGAGCTGGCCCACGGGGCGTTCGAGCACGGCTTCGAGACCTACGGCGCCGATATCCTGCGCCGCGTGGCCGGCTGGGGAAGAGCTCACAACGGCTACCTGCACTGCACCCTCCGCGGCGCCATGCCCAAGGCGCCGAAGCGCAAGTTCCAGCCCCTCGACCTGCGGGCGCTGGCGAATGTGGATTTCGTTGGCGGCTCGTTGGGGGTGCCGCCCTCGGGCGACTCTTCCTGCGAACTGAGACCGCCTGAAGGCGGAACTCCGAACGGGGTGCCGGGTTGGACGGGGGATGGGGAGAATGACCTTCACGAGATGCCGACGGGCCGCCAGGTCTTCCACGGCATCCCGTTCGACGTGATCGATCCTGCATCGAACGGCCGGCGGGCGGCCATCGGCCTGAAGGCCCAGGAAGGCTATGCTGCCCAACGCCTCATCCCCATCGGCCGCAAGGCCGCCTCGGTCTACTTCTTGCACACGGACTCTCGGGGCCACGATCTCGTGGGCACGATTCGCCTCCGCTACGCGGACGGCGAGGAGCGCGTCCAGTACGTCAACCACAACAAGCAAGTTGGCCCGTGGTGGATGCCGAGCGACCCGCCCTACGACCATCACCAGATGCCCGTCTGCAAAGTCGCCTGGCGCGGCGCCAACGAACGGTTTAAAGATGTCGGCGTCTACGCCTACGGTCTCGACAACCCGCGTCCCGAGGCCGAGATCGCGGAGATCATGCTCGAGGCCTCGCAGAACGGCAGCTTCTGGGGCGTGCTGGCCATGACCTTGTGTGACAGGCCCGTATTCTTCATGCCGAGCGACGTGTCGTATGGCATCCCCGACAACTGGGGCGCGGGGGCCGTCGTCTATGCCCTCGTCGAAGGGCTGGCAGGGATCAGGGACGCGGGGGTCGCCTTCGACCGTGTGACGCTCGCGCCACGTTGGGAGGCGGCGGGGGTGCGCCGGGTCACGGCCTGCGCCAAGTACGAGGCATCGGGCGGCTATCTGCGCTATCGCTACTCGTTCGCGCCGCGGACCCAGCGCCTGACCTTGGAGTTCACGGGCAACGGTGCCGATTTCGAGCTGGCCCTCTTGCTGCCGAAGGGCCTGCGCCCGGGAGCCGCGACGCTGGACGGGCGGGCAGTGTCCGTCGCCATCCGTCGCATCGAGAACTCCACCTATGCCTGCCTCGACGTGCGCGGGGTCGGCACGCACCACCTCGCGCTAGAGCTGAAGTAACGCATCAAGAATCCCCGGGCTGGCGCACCGGCGTGCGCGGCAAGCGGCTATGGCGGCAGAGCATCGCGAGGCACACGACAGGCAAGGCCACCCTCTCCTCGCGCTGGCGGGCAGCCCGCATGTGGCAGAGAGGTGGGCAAGACAGCGTCCCGAAGCGCCCCTGGACCCGCGGCGACCCCGCGCCGCCTCAATACACGCGAAGAACACGGCGGAGGATGGGGACGAACGGGATGACGATGATCAGGTAGGCGATGAGCCAGGGCGGCAGCGCGAGAGCGGGCACGCCAGGCACGATGCCCAGGAACCTCGCCTGCCGCAGGACGGTCTCGGTGGCGAGAATCCTATTGCCGCTGCCCGCGCACAAGGGGGGAGCATAGACCCGGCCGCCGACGCGCACGGGGTGGACTGCCGTCTCGCCCTGGTGGCGGATGAGCAGGTCCGCCGCAAGTGGGGCGATAGGCCGCAACACCCAGGTCGCCAGCCCGTTCTGTTGGCCGTGAGGGTCCACTTCCACCAGTTGCACCGCAGGGCTCTGCATCTCGACACCTGCCGGCGGCACGAGGTGGGTGAGCTGGTCCACGGAGCTGAGCGGGTAGTAAGCCTTGACGATGAGATCCTCGCCCACGCGGGGCGGGAAGTAGTCGAGGCGTTCGACGGCCCACACCGCCAGCAGGATGATGGGCAGGAGGGAGACGAGGAGCGGCTTGCCCTCGGCCTTGAGACGGATGGCGTTGACCATGCCCAGCGACGTGCGGGTGGCCACGACCGCCGCCTTATCCTTCGCCCGCTTCCTCTCGCGGAGAAGCTGCTTGAGGCGGCGCAGGTCGCCCTTCGAGCGGCGGAGCTGGTCCTGGTTCGTCGTCCACCTGCGCACCAGCGTGAGCAGCAGCGACGTGCCGATGGCGAGGAGCACAATGGCCACGTCGCGCGGCAGGGCCAGGAGCCAGCCGAGGGGGTAATCCATCACGGCGACGATGAGGTTCGTGATGGCGGCGAGGACTTCCATAGGGCTTTCACTTCGCTTGAGGAGGATCGATGGATGATTGGATGAGTGGATGAGAGACTCAGCCACCCATCCCTCTTTCACTCATCCATCCATCCACCCATCCATTCATCCTCGCTTGCTGTCGGCCTGTGCCTCCAGCAAGGCAATGTCCCCGGTGCCGCCATCCACCTCAATGGTGGCGCCATCGGGGATGAGCTGCGTGGCGCTTTCAAGGACGACGGCGGGGATGCCGAAGTCGCGCGCGACAATCGCGCCGTGAGAGAGGACACCGCCGCGCTCGACCACCAGGCCGCGGGCGTGGACAAAGAGCGGCGTCCAGCCAGGATCAGTCGAGGGGCAAACGAGGATATAGCCTGTGCCGAGGTCGCCGGCGGTCTGGGGGTCGAAGACCACGCGGGCCACGCCCTTGGCGGCGCCCGAGGCGAGGGGGCAGCCCTCCAGCCTCGCCCCGCCCGCCTGAACCTGCGGATGCCCCAGGCTGTCGAGCCGCTCGGAGTCCACGACGAACGAGAGAGCGAGCTTCTGGGCCGACTTCCAGCGGAGCTTGCGCTGGGCGATGGCCTCGGCGAGCTCGGCGCGGCGCGACTCGAAGGAATCGAGCTCATCGAGGTGGAGGAAGTAGAGGTCACGGCCCAGGTCCCAGCGACGCGAAAGCTCGACGAGAGCGGCGCGAATGGTCTCGTAGCCCATCATCAGGTAGTGTTTGCCCGTCTCGCGGTAGGGCAGAAGGGCCTGGGCATCGCGGAGATCGGGCAGAAGGCGTTCGTAGAGCGACGCCCCGCCCCATTCGGCGAGGCGGGCGGGCAGTTCCTCCTCCGCCTTGCGGCGGGCAGCGGCCTGCCTGGCGTGGCGTTCCTCGGGCGGCTCGACGCCGGGGCGGGTGTAGCTCTGCTTCATCCGCTCGAGGTAGTCGCTGTCCTCGCGCCAGCGGGGCTGGGCCAGCTCCATCTCGTTGACGGCCCGGTGGCCGAAGCGGTCGAGGAACTCGGCCATCGTGGCCCGGCCCTGAGCGACGCGATAGAGCAGCACGTTCTGCTCGACGGTCGTGTCGTGGTCGAGGCCGGTGGTGAGCTGGCGCGCGAGGTCGCCGCCGCGCTCCGGCCCCATCAGTTGCGTGAGGAGGCCGAGGAGGCCCGCCTGGGCCATGCCGCCGAAGAAGCCTGGCTTGAGCGACTCCTTGCCGAAGTCGTCGAGCACGAACGCGATGCGGCGGCGAAGCTCGGCGAGCAACTCGGCAGTGGGCAGCTTCGTGAGGTCGAGGCCCTTCGCCTCGTCGAGGTAGCGGCGCAGGCGGGGCACGGCCTGATTCTCGAAGGCGTCGAGGGCGGCTGCCCTGGCCTTTCGCGTGAGGCGGGCCGAGCGAATCATCGCCCACACGAGCTTGGGCAGGCGGAGGAAAAAGGTCGGCTCGGCCTTCTGCATGTTCAGCTTCTTCGGCGCCTGCTCGAGCAGGCCCGGGTCGCCGGCCACAGCCTCGGCGTCGTACTCCAGCGGCATGCCGTCCCAGAAGAGCCCCGCGGCGCGGCGGGGGTCCACGTAGATCCGGCCGCAGATGAGCTCGAGAAAGCCGTCCGCGCGGACCTCGGCCGAGGGCTGGTAGCCGAAGTCGCGGTACATCAGCCCGAAGCCGCCGTCGCCGCTCATGAAGTGGCGAATGATGTCCCACGTCAGCGGCGTGGGGGCGGCGAGGGTCTCGGCCAGGTTGTGGGCGACCCACACGCGGCGCTCGCCGGCGGCCAGCTCGCGGAGGCGCTCGATCTCCTCCTGGCGGCATTCCTCCATGTCTTCGAGAATGTCGAGGCCGCGGATGGCGCGGCTCTGGAGGAGCGCCACCTTGCCCTCGGCGATGCCCCACTCGATGTCGCAGGGGTGGCCGAAGTACTTCTCGACCGCTTTGCCTACCTCTGCGATCTCGCGCACCTGGGCGGGCGTGAGGGCCGGCTCGTTCCCCGGGCGGTGGCCGGGCACCTCGCGCTTTGTCGCCAGGCTCGCCGCGTCAATGATGTAGATGTCGGGCGTCACGGAGCCGCTGACCACCGCCTCGCCGAGGCCCCACGAGGCCTCGAGCACCATCTCCCCCGCCTTGAAGGCGTTCGGGTTCGCTGTGAAGAGCACGCCCGCGCGCTCGGACGGGAACATGGCCTGGACGTTCACGGCGGTGCCCGCGACGCCGCGGATGTCGTGGTGTTTGCGATAGGTCACGGCCCGCTCGCTGTTCCACGAGGCGAACACCGCGTTGATCGCCTGGTCCAGCGCATCGAAGGGATCGGTGGGGAACGGCTTGCCTGCCTGCTGCTCGTACTCGCGGAGGAGCTGCCGGGCCGCCTCCTCCTCTGTAACCTCCCGCGGGTTCGCAGCCCGCGGGAGGTTGAGGGTCAGCCCTGCCACCGAGCGGGCGAACATGCGGATGTGGTCGGCATACTCGCGCCAGAAATCCCGCACGCACCCTTCAAGCGACGGGTTCAGCCCCACGTTGAGAATCGTGTCCATCATCCCCGGCATGGATACCGCCGCTCCCGAGCGGACGGCGACGAGGAGGGGCTTCGGCCCGCGGCCGAAGGTTCTGCCCATCATCTCCTCAAGGCGTGCCATCGCGGCGCGGACCTGTTCCTTGAGGCCGGCGGGCCAGGCGCCCGTGGCTTCCACGATGGGGCAGCACTCGGCCGAGAGCGTGAACCCTGGCGGCACGGGCAGGCCGGCCCGGCTCATCGCGGCCAGGCTCGCCCCCTTGCCGCCGAGGATGGCCTTGCGCTCTGGATCACCCTCAGAGCTTCCGGCGCCAAAGAAGTATATCCACTGGCTCACGGCCTTCTCCGTCATTCGTGATACGTGATGCGTAATACGTGAGAGGAAAGCAAGAGTTGGCCGCTCTCTTCTCTTCTCACGTATCACGCATCACGCATCACGTCATTACTCATCGCTTCAGCGCCCCCACGCACACCACCCCCTTCGTCTCGGTGGCAAAGTAGACGCAGCCATCGAGGAGCACGAGGGGTGTGACCACGTTGCCGAGCCAGGCGGTGCGTGCCCACTGGACGGGCACGTCCTCGCCCTCGCGCAGCAGCGTGAGGTCCTTGTTCACGAACAGCACCTTGTCGCCCAGGAGCAGCGGCGGCACGCGGCCGGCCACGTCGGACACCTTGGCGAGTTGCTTGCCGTCGCTTGAGGCCAGGACGAGCAGTTCGCCCGCCTTCGTGATGGCCGCGATGCGGTCGGCATCGGCGTTCAGCGGCGCCGCGAGCGGACCGCAATCCACTGTCCAGGCCACCGAGCCGTCCACGATCTTGTGGACTGCGATGCCCTTTGGCGTGGCCAGCACGATGCCCTTGGGCAGCCGCACGGGGCCGAAGAGCGGCGTTTCCTTCAGCGGCACACGCCAGAGCACCGTCCCCGTGCTGTCGTCGAGCGCCAGCAACTCCGTGTTCGTCGCCACGGTCAGAATCCCCTCCCCCGGCGCCGGGGGCAGCCCGCCCGGGCCGACCTCCGCATACCAGACCGATGGGAGGCGACCATCTCTGTCGTCTTGAGGGGCGGGGGTGTTACGCGGCGGGTCCGACGACCCTGTGAGCGAGAGGCAGGCGAGAACCAGGGCATCGCACCACACGTAAGCGTGCCTGCGGTCCAGCGCGCACCCACCAGAGGTATTGCGGAGTGGGTAGAAATGCAACGACTTCCCTCTGTGGTCATAGTAGGTACGGTTACGCGCGAGATAGCGATTGCCAAACACGATGGCGGCCATCTCTCCGAGCGACGCGGTGGAGGTGACGCTGACGGGCTTGTCGTATTCCGTTTTCATGACTACCCGCTGCTCGTCCTCAATTCCTCGGCCGAGCTTGAGTTTGAGGAGCATGGCCTTGCCATCGAGGGTGCAGGGGACGGCCAGGCCGTCCCCCCAGGGGACGATGGGGGCGGTGACGGCGAACTTGTCGTTGGTCTCCTTGGGGTAACGCCAGAGGAGCTGGCCGCGCTCGGGGAGGGACGAGCCGTCGCTGCCCCCGCGCTCCATGCCCGTCCAGAGGGGCGGGAGCTTTTCGCCGCGGCGCCCGATGCACTTCAACCCGTCCTGCTCCGTGCCGACGTAGATGTGGCCGAGGGCGAGGGTGGGCGAGCTGATGAAGTTCGCCCCCTGGCCCAGGCTCGTGTCCCACACAGGCTCCAGCGTGTCGGCCTTCAGGCAGTGGAGGCGGCCGGAGTTGGTGACGACGTAGGCGAACTCGCCGCCGACGGCGGGCGAGGCGAGGATTGGCTCGTGGGCGTGCCAGCTCTTGATGAGCTTGCCCGCGGTGGAGAGGCAGTAGAACTGCCCGTCGCGCGCGCCAAAGTAGATGCGGTCACTCATTGTGGGCGGGGCCTCCGTGCCCCGCGATTCGCGGGACGCAGAGGTCCCGCCCACAGTGTCGCGGGACGGGGACGTCCCGCCCACAGTTCCACTGCCCCCGCCCACAACAATGGCGCCGAGGATGACCTGGGGCGTGGGGAACTTCCAGAGCACCTTGCCCGTCTTCGGCTCGATGCACCAGACCTCGCCCGCGGGGCCGAGGCGTTTCTCGGCCTCGGTCAGCTCGGCGGCGGACTTGCCGGCGTCGCGCATCTTCTTCAGCACGTTGTCGCGCACCTGTTCGGCGGTCTCCACGTAGTTGCCGTTGCCCATCCCCACGTAGAGCTTGCCGTCGGCGAGCGCGGGCGGGGCAAAGACGGGATAGGGCGCCTCGAGTCGCCAAAGCTCCTTGCCCGTCTCGGCGTCGAGACCGAGGATGGCGTTGCCGCCCATCCCAAGCCCCAGGAAGACCATGCCGTCGGCCACCAGGTGCGCCGTCTCGCAGTCGGGATACTTCTTCCCATCCAGGTGCCAGACGACGTTCGGCTTGCCGTCGGGACCGGGCGCCAGGTCAATGCAGTAGTAGCCATCGTCGCCCGCGCCGATGTAGACCCGCCCGTTGTAGATGCAGGGGGCGGATTCCACGTGGCTCTTGGTTCGCAGCTCCCAAACGAGGTTGCCCTTGAGATCGAGGCAGTTGATGCGAGCGTCGGTGGTGTAGTGCAGCCCCTCGCCGACGACTACGTAGCCATCGCCTGTGGGCGGCGTGTCCCCACGCCGCGATACGCGGGACGGAGACGTCCCGCCCACAACTACGGAGGGGGAGGAGAAGGTGGCGCGGAAGTCGCGGGGCGAGTAGCGCCACACCTCGCCGCCCGTCTCGGCATCCAGGCACAGGATGGCGCCGCGGTCGGTGAAGACGCCTTTCTCGGCGGTGGTGACGTAGAGGCGGTTGCCGACGATGGCGGGCGAGGCGTAGATGCACTTGGCGTCGGACTTGAAGCTCCAGATCGTTTCGGGCAGGGTGGGCTCAGGGGCATCGAGCACGGCGCCGCGGCGCTCAGGCCCGCCGCGGAAGACGGGCCAGTCGCTCCCCGCGCGCATCTCGGAGGCCGCCGGCCCGCTCGTGCCCCAGCCGACGCGCGACAGAAACACCAATCCCGCGGCCACGGCAAGAAGGCAGAGGCTGAAGACCTTCTGGTTCCAGAGGAAGATCGCCAGTTTCTTGTAGAAAGAGGGCCGGAAGAAGGCCAGCAGCATGCCGCCGAGGGCGATGAGCAGCGAGGGCAGGATGGCCAGGAGGGCCTGAAGCGGCCCCACGAGCACGGGGACCACGGCCTCGGCCGGGCGGCTCAGCGCCGCCAGCCACACGCCGGCGAGGAAGAGATGAATCAGGCTGAGACGCGCCTTCGCCATGGCGACCCCGCACCTGCCTCCCTGCGACGCGAACGATCATATGAAAGGCGCCCACGGGAATCAAATGGCCCGCCGCGCCTTGACCCGCGGAGCGCGGCGCGTAAGATAGAGGGCAGGCAGAGGCGGAGAGAACAAGGCATTTCGGGGGCAGAGGAACGGAATGAGGAACGCGCTGCGACGGCGTCTTGGCGTCCTGGTCGCCCTGGCCGGCTTGCCCGCCCTTGTTGCGGCGGGGGAAGGGGCCATCGGCTTACTCGCGCCGCAGCCAGCGGCCAAGCTGGGCGCGGAGGGCCAGGCCGCCTGGGCGCTGGCGGCGAAGGAGCACAAGGCCGCTCTGGTGGTTGTTGCCGCGCCCGGCAAGTTCACCGACGACAAAGGGCAGGACCTGCCCCTCAGCCGCTTCGCCGTGCTGTGGCTGCACCAGGGCGATGGCGTGGAGCAAGAGCCGCCCGTCTACGACCCGAAGACGCTTGACGCGTTGCGCAGATTCGTGGAGGACGGCGGCGGGCTCTACCTCTCGGGCGCGGCGCTGAACATGGTCCACTGGCTGCGCATCGAGCCGATCAACCCGCGCCTGGGCGGGCCAGGGAACGACAGCAACCCCGCCGGGTTCATCGCCGTGGAGACGCGCCACCCGGTGTTCCGCGGCCTGCCCGACGGCCCCGTGCCGCTGAGCGACAAGGGCTATCCCGCCTTCTCGGACTTCCACGGCGCGGGCGGGCCATCGCGGGGCATGCTCCTGGCCCGCTCGCCGGGCGGCTCGGAAAACCCGTTCGCCGAGTACGAGCTGGGCAAGGGCCGCATCATCGTGATGGGCTGGCGGCTGCCGCACTACGCCCACGCACAGAACCCGCACCGCGCCAACCTCGAGCGCCTGACCGCCAATATCCTTGCGTACCTTGCCACGCCGAAGTCGTGGGAGAAGGTGGTCGTGAAGCCGCTGCCGAAGCCCGCCGCCCCGCCGCCCGCGCAGGCATACGTGGCCGCGGGCATCTCGGAGAAGGCCGTCGAATCGCTCGAACTGGCGATCAACGACCTCATCGCCACGTTCGGCGAGCGCTACCCCAAGGGCCCCCAATTCCTCAAGCGCCTCGGCGACCTCGAGGCGGCGCTCAAAGCCGCCGACGCCAAGACCCCGAAGGAGACGCGGGAGAAGCTCGACCGCGATTTCCTGTCGCTTCAGCGCGAGGCGTTGCTGGCCAACCCGCTGCTCGACTTCGACCGCATCCTGCTCGTCAAGCGGGGCGAGAAGTCGCCCCGACTCGGCCTCGTGCAGAACTGGGAGAGCAACTCGAGCCTGCCGCACACGGGGTACGACGATGAGATCGCAGTCCTCACCCTGGACCGGTCCGGGAGACCGCCTGAAGGCGGGACTCCGAACGAGGGCAAGCTCTCGACGCTGTTCCGGCCCGAGGGCGGGCGCTTCGTGGGCGATGTGGACCTGCATTGGGACGCCGACAGGTTGCTCTTCTCGATGCCCGGCAAGAACGGGCGGTGGCAGATCAGCGAGATCAACGCCGACGGCACGGGGTTGCGGGAGCTGCCGCTCATCACGCAGCCCGACGTGGATAACTACGATGCCTGCTACCTGCCCGACGGCCGCATTCTTTTCACCTCCACCGCCTGCTTCACCGGCGTGCCGTGCGTCACCGGCTCCTCCCACGTCTCCAACATCTACCTCTTCGACCCCAACCTCCCGCAGGTTCCGCAGCCTGCGGGAGGTTCAGGCGAGACGCAGGTTCCGCAACCTGCGGGAGGTTACGGCGCGATTCGCCGCCTGACATTCGAACAGGACCACGACTGGTGCCCCACCGTGCTGAACAACGGCCGCGTGCTCTATCTGCGCTGGGAGTATTCGGACATCCCGCACTACGTCTCGCGCATCCTGTTTCACATGAACCCCGACGGCACCGAGCAGATGGAGTTTTATGGGAGCAACTCGTATTGGCCGAACGCCAACTTCTACGCCCGCCCGTGCCCGAACCACCCGACGCGCTTCGTGGGCATCGTGGGCGGCCACCACGATTCGCCGCGCATGGGCGAGCTGGTGCTGTTCGACGTGGCCCAGGGCCGCCGTGAGGCCGACGGCGTGGTGCAGCGCATCCCAGGCCGCGGCAAGCCGGTCGAGCCGAAGATCCTCGACGGCCTGGTCGGCGGCTCCTGGCCCAAGTTCCTCCACCCCTGGCCCCTGAGCGACAAGTACATCCTCACCGCCTGCCAGCCGAACGGCGGCTCGCGCTGGGGCATCTATCTCGTGGACGTCTTCGACAACCTCCTGCTCCTCAAGGAGGAGCCGTTCTACGCGCTCCTCGAGCCGATCCCCCTGGCGAAGCGGCCCAAACCGCCCATCATCCCCGACAAGGTGGACCTCAAACGCAAGGATGCCGTGGTCTACATGAGCGACGTGTACGCCGGCGGCGGGCTGAAAGACGTTCCGCGTGGAACCGTCAAGAAGCTCCGCCTCTTCACCTACCAGTTCGCCTACCACGGCATGGGCGGGCAGGTGAACCGCGTGGGCCTCGACGGCCCGTGGGACGTCAAGCGCATCATCGGCACCGTGCCCGTGGAACCCGACGGCTCGGCCTACTTCCGCCTGCCGGCCAACGTGCCTGTCTCGGTGCAGCCGCTCGACGGCGAGGGCAAGGCCCTTCAGCTCATGCGAAGCTGGATGGTGGCCATGCCGGGCGAGACCCTCTCGTGCGTGGGCTGCCACGAGACGCAGAACAGTTCGCCGCCCAACCGCCACGCCCAGGCCTTTGTGAAGCCGCCGGCCGATATCACGCCCTGGTACGGCCCCACCCGAGGCTTCTCCTTCAAGCGCGAGGTCCAGCCCGTCCTCGACTACCACTGCACCGGCTGCCACGACGGCTCGAACCCGCCCCTCGCCAACGGCCAGACCATCCCCAACTACGCCGCGAAGGAAGAGGTCCACCCCCAGGCCCGCGACAAGGGCTACAACGGCGGCACGAAGTTCAGCGCCTCGTACCTCGCGCTCCGCAGCTTCGTGCGCGGCCACACCATCGAGAGCGACATCCACCTGCTGAACCCCGCCGAGTTCCACGCCGACACCACCTACCTGGTGCAGAAGCTCAAGAAGGGCCACTACGGCGTCGCCCTCGACGCCGAGGCCTGGGACCGCCTGATCACCTGGATTGACCTCAACACGCCCTACCACGGCACGTGGCACGAGATCATCGGCATGAACCGCGTGCAGGACCAGCGCGACCGCCGCCGCGCCATGGACGCGCTCTACGCCGGCCTCGACGAGGACCCGGAGGCCATCTACGACGTCACCTACAAGCCGCCCGATACCTTTGTCCCGCGTACCGCGTCCCCCCCGACCTCCCGCGGGTCCCAAGGCCCGCGGGAGGTTACGGCAGAGGGCTGGCCCTTCGATGCCGCGGAAGCGAAGAAGCGCCAGGCCGCCCTCGGCCCCGTCGAGCAGTCGCTCGAGCTCGGCGAGGGCATCAAGCTCGACCTCGTGCGTATCCCGGCCGGCGAGTTCCTCATGGGCGACGCCGCCGGAGCCGCCGACGAGCGGCCCGTCACCCGCGTGAGGATTGACAAGCCCTTCTGGATGGCGAAGTTCGAAACCACCAACGAGCAATTCGCCCTCTTCGACCCCCGCCACGACAGCCGCCTCGAGACGGGCGACTTCCTCCAGTTCAGCGTCCAGGAACGCGGCTATCCCACCAACGGCCCGCGCCAGCCCGTGTGCCGCGTGAACTGGCACCAGGCCACGGCCTTCTGCAAGTGGCTGAGCGACAGGACGGGTCTGGCCTTCGCCCTGCCCACCGAGGCGCAGTGGGAGTGGGCCTGCCGCGCCGGCACCTCCACCCCGCTCTACTACGGCAGCGTCGAGACCGATTTCGCCAAGCTCGCCAACCTGGCCGACCACACGCTGCGATTCGTGGACACGTTTGGCTGGGGCCTGCCCTCGGGCGCGGTGCCGCCCTGGCGCCCTGCCATCGAGAGCGTGAAGGACGGCTTCAGGGTTTCGGCCCCCGTGGGCGCCTTCGAGCCCAACCCCTGGGGCCTGCACGACATGGCGGGCAATGTGTGGGAGTGGACGAGTTCGGCCTACCGGCCCTGCCCGCCAGACAAGTCGGACAAATCCGACGTGTCCGCCCCGTCCGACGCCGCGTCGGCCGCCACCCGTTTCGCTGTGCGCGGCGGCTCGTGGTACTGCCGGCCCCAGCAGGCCCGCTCGGCTTACCGCCTGAGCTATCCCGCCTGGCAGCGCGTCTACGACGTCGGCTTCCGCGTCGTCTGCGCCGACGCGCCCCGGCAGGCGAAGCGATGAGAGGAGTTCGCCCCTGTGAGCGTCATGAGGGCCATCGGCCACACGCCGCTGGTGGAACTGACGAATCTGAACGGCAAGCGCCCGAACGTGCGCATCCTGGCGAAGCTCGAGGGCAACAACCCCGGCGGCTCGGTGAAGGACCGGCCTGCCTACTTCATGATCAAGGCTGCCGAGGAGTCGGGCGAGCTGACGCGCGACAAGACGATCCTCGAGCCGACCTCGGGCAACACGGGGATCGCGCTGGCGATGATCGGGGCCGCCAAGGGCTATCGCGTGAAGCTGTGCATGCCCGAGTGCGTGAGCACCGAACGCCAGCACGTGCTCCAGGCCTTCGGGGCCGAGGTGGTGCTCACGTGCGCCCGCGAGCGCACCGACGGCGCCATCCGCCTCGCCCACCGCCTGCTCGCCGAGGACCCCGGCCGCTACTACATGCCCAACCAGTTCGACAACCCGTGGAACATCCGCGCCCACTACGAGACCACCGGCCCCGAAATCCTCGAGCAGACGCGCGGCGAGGTGGACGTGGTGGTCGCGGGCATGGGCACCACGGGCACGCTGATGGGCATCAGCCAGTTCCTGCGCGAGAAGAAGCCGTCGGCCCGCGTCGTGGGCGTCGAGCCGCCCGAGGGCCATTGCATCCAGGGCCTCAAGAACATGAACGAGGCCATCCGCCCGAAGATCTACGACGCCGGAATGCTGCACGAGGTGGTGTCGGTGGACGACGGCGAGGCCTATGAGACCACGCGCCTGCTGGCCACGCGAGAGGGCATCTTCGCAGGAATGTCCAGCGGCGCGGCCGTGGCGGCGGCGCTCAACCTGGCCAAGACAATGAAGTCGGGCACCATCGTGGCGATCCTGCCCGACCGGGGCGACCGCTACCTCAGCACCACGCTCTTCCGCTCAATCTGCGCCAAGTGCCCGCCGTGAGCAGAGCCATTGGATGAAGGGATGTCTGGATGGGTGGATGGGCGGCAGGCAAGAGATTCTGACAGCCATCCATTCCTCCCACCATCCCTTCCTCCATTCATCCTCCCGCAAGCCGCAGCAGGCGTTCGAGTGCGGCCGGCTCCAGCCGGTAGCGGCTGCCGCGGCCGCCGTAGAAGCCGTGCGCGCCGGCCAGGTGAATGCCGAGGGCCGAGAGGAGCAGGGTCTCGCCCGTGGCCGTGTCGGTGAGTTCCACTTCGCCCTTGGGAAACAGGCCGCAGCCGCCCCAGGGGCACGGGATGCGGCCCATGGCCTCGCGGTGGATGGCGACGAGCCGGTCGCCGAGGTGCACGGGTGTGCCGAGGCCGGCGCGGGCCTTGTCGAAGACCTCGTGCAGACGCGCCCCGACCTCCTCGCGCGTGAGGCCCAGGGCCGCGACGGCCGAGCGGTCGGCGTCGAGCACCTCCTCCAGCGGCCGGGGGTCGGGGCCGAGGAAGCCGTCGCGCGAGAGGACGCCGGATTTCATCCGGTCGAGGACGCGCTGGAGCCTGGGGTCGTGTTTCATTGTGGGCTCACCCCTGACACGTGATGCGTGATCCGTGAGAAGACCAGGGCACAGGGGACGACCGTCCCGGTTTCTCACGCAGCACGCCTCACGGATCACGTGAACTTGTCGTAGAAGATGCGGTCTTCGGGGATTCCTTTGGCCTTGAGCACTTTGACGGAGGCGTCAATCATGCCGCTCGAGCCGCACAGGTAGCCCTCCTTGCCCGCGCCGTCCTTCAGGTGGCGCTCGACCACCTGAGTGATCAGCCCCTTCTCGCCCGACCAGCCGTCGTTCTCGGCGCCCGAGAGGGCGGGCACGAAGCGGAAGCGGGGCAGCGCCTTCTCGAGGTCGCGGAACTCGTCGGTGAGGAACAGGTCGCGCTGCGCCACGGCGCCGAAGAAGTAGGTGCAGGGGCGCTGGATGCCGTGCTCGCGCATGTGGCGGGCCATGCTCCAGAAGGGCGCCATGCCCGAGCCGCCGGCGATCCACACCATCTCGGCGTCGCTGTCGGTGAGGCGGAACTCGCCGTAGGGGCCGTTGAGCCGCACCTCGTCGCCCTCCTTGAGCCTCGTGAAGACCCAGGTGGTGCAGATGCCGTTGGGCACGCGGCGGATGATCAGCTCGATGTGCCCCTGGTCGCTCGGGGGGCTGGAGATGCTGTAGGCGCGGTAGACGGGCTCGGGGTTGTCGCCGTAGGCGGGCGCCTCGAGCTGCACGTACTGGCCGGGCCTGAACTCGATGGCGGCCGGCTCGACGAGGCGGATGCGCAGCTCCTTGATGTCATGCGTCAGGTCCCGGATCCGCTCGACGACGCCGGTGAACTGCTTGACGAGGAAGAGGTGCTCGGGGATGCGGATGGCGAGGTCGTTGCGCACCTTCACCTGGCAACTGATGCGGACGCTGTGCTTGAGCTCCTCGGGCGTGAGCAGCGTGAGTTCGGTGGGCGCCACGGGCGGCGCGCCGTCGGTGATCGTCACCTTGCAGTAGGCGCATGTGCCGCGCCCGCCGCAGGCCGAGGGGATGAAGATCTGCTGCTGCATCAGCGTGGCCAGCAGCGGCTTGCCGCCCTGGACCTCGAGCTTCCTGGCCCCCTGGTTGATGTCTATCGTGCACGGGCCGTAGTTCGCCAGATACCGCTCGGCGATGAGCAGGATCACCGCCGAAACGAGGCACGTGGCCGCCACAACGCCGGTGGAGATGAGGACAAACCAGGCTCCGCCCATATCCGCGACCTTCGACTTTGGACTCTTGGACTTTCGACTTTCGACTTTTGACTTTCGACTTTCGACTTCCGACTCTCGGCTACGGCTGCACCATGCCGCTGAAGCCCACGAAGCCCAGGGCGATGATGCCCGCGATGATGAGCGTGATGCCCGGCCCTTCGAGGGCGGCGGGGATTTGCGCGTTCTTGAGCCGCTCGCGGATGCCGGCCATAAGCACGATGGCGAGCATCCAGCCGAAGCCCGAGCCGAAGCCGAACACCAGCCCCTCGGCCACGCCGTAGTTGCGGTTGGTCATGAACAGGGCCGCGCCCAGCACTGCGCAGTTCACGGTGATCAGGGGCAGGAAGATGCCGAGGGCGTAGTAGAGGCCCAGGCTCACCCGCTCGATGAGCATTTCGAGGAACTGCACGAAGGCGGCGATGACGACGATGAAGAGGATGAGCTGGAGGCTCTCGAGGCCGTAGGGCTTGAGCACCCCCACGTAGAGCGCCGCGTTGATGCCGCAGGTGAGCGTGGTGACGAAGGTGACGGCGAGGCCCAGGCCCACCGAGGCCTTCATCTGGCGGCTGATGGCGAGGAACGAGCACATGCCCAGGAAGCGCGTGAGGAGGATGTTGTCGGTCAGCGCGGCGGAGACCAGGATGGTGAGGAGGTGCGCGGCGGAGTGTTCGGTCACTTCTTCGCCTCCTTGGCCTTGCGGGCGGCGTCGAGGCGCAGAGCGTGCGCGCGCGCTGCCCACACCATCAGGGCCAGCACGAAGAATGCGCCCGGCGGCATCACCATGATCGTCCACGACTGCCACCACACGGCGCGGCCCGGCAGCGCCACGCCGAACACGCTGCCGAAGCCGAGCACCTCGCGGAGGAGCGCCACCGTCATCAGGATGCCCGAGTAGCCCAGGCCCGCCCCGATGCCGTCGAGCAGCGACGGCAGCACGGGGTTCTTGGACGCGAACGCCTCGGCCCGGCCCATGATGATGCAGTTGGTGATGATCAGCCCCACGTAGGGCCCGATGACCCGGTGAATGTCGGGGAACTGCGCGCGGAACACAATGTCCACCACGATCACGTAGACCGCCGCCAGCAGCACCTGGACGATCATGCGGACGCGCTGGGGCGTGTAGCGGCGCAGCGCGCTGACGGTCAGGCTCGTCATGGCCGTGGCCCACACGAGGCCGAGGCACATCAGGAGCGTGTTGAACATCAGGTTGGTGACGGCCAGCGACGAGCAGATCCCCAGCACCTGGCGGAAGATGGGGTTGTCGTCCCACAGCTCCGTCACGAACGCCTTCTTCGCCTGTGCAACCGTCGAAGCCATTGAAGGGCTGCCTCTCGATCGTCACGAGGATGAATGGATGGGTGGATGAATGAATGATGGAGGAAGAACAGGCCAGGCCGCTCTTGCATTCATCCCGTCATCCATTCCTCCACCCATCCTCGTTTCTCTTCATTCCCGTGCGCGCGCCATCGCCCGATGGAACTGCCGCAGATTCTCGTCCAGGAAGCGGCCCACGGCGAGCGACGTCTGCGTCGCGCCCGTGATCGCATCCACGTAGCGGCCGGCGCGCGGGTCGCTCGGGCCCGCCGGCGCGCCGCCGCCGACGTAGAGGAACTTGGCCCCCGCGGCCGGCGGCGCGACGTTCAGGCCCTTGAACTGGTCCTGGAACTCCTTCTCCATGATGCGGCCGCCGAGGCCGGGGGTTTCGGCCTGGTCGAGGAACACGAGGCCCGTGACCCGGCGGAGGTCGGGCGTGAGGGCCACGAGGCCCGTGATCCGCGCCCAGAAGCCTGTGCCCGCGAAGCGAAAGGCTATCGCCTCCACGCTCCCCCCGGGCGCGGCCCGCACGCGAAACACGTCGAACGCCCGCCCCGTCTCGGGGTCGCGGACCGCCGTCCCGCGCTCCACCCGCTGCCGCGCGACGGCCGCGATCTCGGCGGGACTCATCGCCGCCACGTCGCCGAGGCCGAACACGCTCACCAGCGCCCTCTCCTCGCGGAGCGCCTCGTTCTGGCGCACCTTGGCCGCGGTGGCCACCTGGAGCGAGGTGATCGCCGCCGTGAGCACCACCGAGATGGCCGTCGTGAAGCCGAGGACGTAGAGCGGGCTGTTCACGTTGAGCTTCATGCCACGGCCTCGCTCTTCTTCGGCTTCTTGCGGTCGCGCCAGGCCGCGACGGCCATGTCGAGCGACGGCCCCACCGTGTTGCCCAGGAGAATGGAGAACGAGACCGACCCCGGGAACTGGCCGAGCCAGCGGAACAGGATGATCGCCACGCCGATGAAGAGGCCATAGAGCCACATGGCCCCCGGCCGGCGCGGCGCCGACACCGGCTCGGTGACCATGAACACGCAGCCGTAGAGCAGCGAGGCCGAGAACAGCGAGAAGGGCAGCGACGGCACGCGCGACACCCCGAGCACGTGGTGGAGCAGCGCGACCATGGCCGAGGCGGCGAGAATCGGGCTGAGCATGAGCCGCCAGTTGGCCGTCTTCGTCACCAGCAGGTAGAGGCCGGCGAGGAGGATCAGCGGCTCGCACACCTCGCCGATGCTGCCGGCCGCCAGCACCTTCTCGGCCGCGCCCGCCGGGAACGTGCCGCCGATCGAGCCCAGCACGAGATCGAGCAACGGCGGCTCGTAGCCGAAGTCGCGCAGCGCGATGACCGGCGTGGCCGCCGTCACCGCGTCGAGCCCGGTCTTCGCCGCGGCCCCCAGCCACTGGGGCGCCTGGGCGAGCGTGTGGAACGCCCAGTGGCCGAAGCCGCCCGGCCAGCCGCGGAAGGCCGGCACGAAGCTGCCCGTCATGGCAATGGGGAATGCGACGTAGACGAACGCCCGCCCGACAATGGCCGGGTTGGCGAAGTTCCGCCCGAAGCCGCCGAACACCTCCTTGCCGAACAGCACGCCCACCACGATGCCCACGGCGGCCATCCAGAACGGCATCGTGGGCGGCAGCGAGAGCGTGTAGAGCGCGATGGTCACGAAGTTGGCCGTCGTGAGCGGCGCGCCGCGCCGCGCGGCCATCAGCCACTCGGTCGCCAGCCCCGCCGCCGTGCACACGGCCAGCAGGGCCAGCACGCGCCAGCCGAAGAGGTAGATGCCCGCGATCGCCAGGGGCGCGAGCGCGTAGAGCATCCGCAACATCTGCGGCTGCTTGAGGAATCGCTTCTGCGGCTTCCCGGCCGCCGGCTTCCGCGAGCCCGGCAGAGCACCGGCCTTCTGCTCACTCATAGCCATGTACTATACACATTCCTCGCGCTCTGTCCAGAGGGGGAGGGCGTTCGAGAGCATGGCCCCAGCCCTGGTCCCCTTCGCCGGGGCGGCATCCAGGCCCTGCCTGCGCCTCGCCTTACCCTCCCGAACGTGTTGGAACGTTCGGGAGAGGGGGGCTCTCATGCTGTGGGCGGGGCCTCCGCGCCCCGCGGCCTGCCGCCTCCTCGCGGGGGACAGAGCCCCCGCCCACAGGGACCGTAGCCGCAAGCGTCCCGCTCTTCCTTCTCGCCCCTGCGCTCCGCGCGGGGGCAAAGATTCGCGGACGCTCCTGCGTCCAACCCCAACCTCCCGCGGGTTTGGGACCCGCGGGAGGTTTCTTGAAGAGGCCGCGGAGCGGCCAAGAAGCCCGTCCCCACGCAGAGCGTAGGGACGAGAGAAGGGGGACATGCTGTGGGCGGGGCCTCCGCGCCCCGCGTCCTGCCGCCTCCTCGCGGGGGACAGAGCGCCCGCCCACAGGGACCGTAGCCGCAAGCGTCC
>Ga0116146_1001248_pt1 | contig 26932 bp, 20 predicted proteins | sample AD_JPNHG2_MetaG_FD_89748 | JGI IMG/M metagenome (GOLD analysis project Ga0116146, IMG submission 89748) | Active sludge microbial communities of municipal wastewater-treating anaerobic digesters from Japan - AD_JPNHG2_MetaG | ecosystem: Engineered > Bioreactor > Anaerobic > Digestate | place... | reverse complement strand
TCAGCCATTCCTTCGGTGGGCGGAGTTCGCCCACTGCGAGATGAACACGCGGGGTGTTCCGGACAGGCGGATCGGAGCGGAGCAGACGTCCCAGGGGCTTGCGTCCCTGGCTACATACCCGTGCCCCTCCGGGGCATCGGGCGATTTCGGGTTTGGGCCCAGGGACATGGGTCCGGCTTGCGGCGGGTCGACGCGAGCGGCAAGACGTTCGTCCTCCACAGAGTGTTGTTGCGGTTCACAAGAGTCGCAGGGGCCAGCCGCTCAGTCGTCAAACCGGTGCGAGTAAACGCGGGCGTATTTCTTGCGGCGCTGGTAGGCGCGGGCCAAGTCGAGGAAGATTTCGAGGTCACGGTCGAGGTTGGTCTGGGTTCCGTCGAAGTAGAAGACGCGGATGGGCATGCCGTCGCAGTCGCGGCTCACCGCCGGATAGACCGCCTCGCAGATGATGCCGTTCATGCAGGTGAACGGGCTGATGTCGATGACACCATCGGCACCCTTGCGGTGCAGGTAGACGGTTTTTCCCGTGCTTAGCACCATCTCGCCGATGCAACCTTGGGGGGGCAAGTAGCGTTCGCCGGCCTGCAAGACCTCGCGGATATCATGCGGCTCTTCCAAACCTCTAAAATCCTCCTGTAGCGGGGCGAGCAGGATGTGCTCGTAGTGCTGCTGGACCTTCGATTTGGCCCACTGTTTGAACAGCTCCAGATTCAGACGTCCGTTGGAACGGACGATTCTGTCTCTGACGTACCAGTCGACGTACCAGATCCACTCGGCGATATCGGAGATCCAGCACTCGCCGCCCAGTTTCTCGACGCGGCGCGCCAGGTCGTCGTTGCTGAAGGTATTGTGGCGGCAGAAGATCTCTCCGACGATGCCGATCAGCGGCCTGCCCTTTTCGTATCGCGCGGGGATCGAACGAAAACGGTCGCGCACCTGCGTGACGACCTGCGTCAACTCAACCAGACGATGTTTGGGCTTGAGGTCCGGCTTTGACAGGACCCGGCCGAACCGATCAACCGCGTCGCGGAAGGCTTCGTCGCTGTCGCCGGCACGGAGTTCATAAGGTCGTGTCTTGAACAGCAACTTCTGGGCGATGTCGCCGCACACGACGCCCATCCAGGCGTTGCGAATGAATTGCCCGGCGCCTTGGCCGATATCGCTGTAGCCATTGGCGCTGGTCGGGGAGAAGACCATCGTTTCGCCGTATCCGAGTTCTTCGAGCTGCTTGCGCAGATAGGGGCCGTACTGCCCAAAACGGCAGGGGCCGTGGGCAGTCGGCATCATGAACGCCGTTTTGGCGGGCTCGAAGTCCGGACGACGGCAGATTCGGAGGAAGTCCCCGAGAGTGATTCTGTGGGGCAGACACTCCTCGCCGCTGCTGTAGAGACCGCCAAGCTCTAGGGTCTGGGGATCGGAGTCCGGAGTGGGGACCGCTTCGATCCCGATGGAACGGAAACAAGCGGCCAGGAGTCGGGCACCGGCGTAGGCCATTTGTGGGAGATAGAGGGTCCGTCCTTGGAGGCTCTTTCCGTCGGCTCGTGCTGCTGCTTTCGCCACCATCGCAGAATCCCTTTGCTGTCCAGATACGCCTCGCAGCGGGTCATCATGCCGGCGTCGTTGGAGTGTCCGTCGAACTGCAGCGTCAGGAACGGCTTTCCGCCCGACGCCGACCGGACAAACCCTTTGACGAAGGAATCCGGCCCGCATTTGAAGTTGGTCACGTAGATGATGTGGAGGTTCGGGTGCCGGCTGACGATCCTTGCCGCGGCGAGGATCTTGCGACCGTATTCCCAGTACATGTTGTCGTTGATGTCGCGAACATCGACGTCGGACACCGGCAGGGCATCAATCGGGATGACGTTGACGCCATAATTGTCCCGGAGCTTGCGGGCAACCGCCAGGCTGACGCCCGGATCGTGGATGTTGTAAGGCCGGCCGACGAGCACCATGCCGGTCTCGCCGGATCGCGTGAGTGTTTCGAGGGCCGTCCTTCCGGCCTCCAGGTAGCGGTCGCGAAACTGTCGCAAGGCATTGATGCCCGCCTCATAAGCCCGCTGAGCCACGCGACGCCGGGCTCCCAGGCGCACAGCGACGTCAAGCAGTACCTCGCGCAGATTGGTCGTGTCCGAGCGCAATCGAATCGTCGGGCACAGGATCCGATCCTGCCACGCCGCAAACGCCGGCGACTGGCGCACGACGAAGGGGAGGGTCTGGCCCCAGGGGCAGACGTGGCTTTCGTTATCCAGGAACTTCGTTTCGGCCGAGATGATGTTCGGCAGCCAGATGAAATCCACCTTTCCGGCGACCAGGTCGGCCACGTGGCCGTGGGCGACGATGATCGGGAAGCAAGGTTCTGCGACAATCGCATCGGTGCCCGCCTTCACGGTGATCTTGTTCGTCGGCTCGGACGTAACGACCTTGAAGCCGCAATCACGGAAGAAGCGCCGCCACAACGGCAGCAGATCGAAGGTGTACATCGCCAGCGGAACGCCGATGGTCAGGGTTGCGTGGGGAGGATCGCCGTTATCGTCCGCATGGAGCAGATCGTGCCGCACGGCGAGGAGGTCGGGAATGACGGGCTTGCGATCGGTCTTGGCCCGCTTGCGATAGCGGTCGGAGCACTTGTCGCCCCAGTAGGTCTTTTCGCCCTCGACGTTGAATTCCTGCACGGCGCAGTGGTTGCCACAACCCTTGCAGGTGAATTCTCGCAACGTGTAAGTGACGCGGTTCATATCAAAGCCGCGGAATCGAGTGCCGTTGCCGGCGGCCTGAGTTTTCTCCTTGGCCAGCAAGGCCGCCCCGATCGCACCCAAGACCGCGTTGTGCGGGGGTACGATGATCTCCTTGCCGGTCACGGCGCTGAAGGCCGCCGCGACGGCATCGTTGTAGGCCGTTCCGCCCTGGAAGAAGATGCAATCGCCGATTTTTCGTCCGCGGACCACTCGGTTGATGTAGTTGTATACCACCGAATAGGCCAGGCCGGCGATGATATCTTCGCGTTTGGCTCCGCGGTGCATGCAGGTATTCACGTCCCGCTCCATGAAGACGGTGCACCGCTCACCCAGCTTGATTGGCGACTTGGATTGCAGGGCCAGTTGGCCGAATTCTCCTTTGATCGAGACGTCGAGTTCCTCGGCCCGCTCTTCGAGGAAGCTGCCCGTGCCGGCGGCGCAGGCTTCGTTCATGGTGAAGTCGACGACCACCGACTCGGCCGAGTCACCGGCCTCGGGCTGAAGGCTGATGAACTTGCTGTCCTGTCCGCCGATCTCGAAGATCGTATCAGGCCGTTTGCCGATGAGCCGGTCTCCGATGAAGGCAGCGCCGGTCTTGTGGCAAGTGATCTCGTCATGAATGGCGTCCGCGCCCACGAGCTCGCCGATCAACTCGCGGCCGCTACCGGTGGAACCGACGCCGCAAACACGGACGCGGTCGCCGACGGCGTCGCGCAACTCGCGAAGGCACCGGGTTACGACCTCGATTGGTCGCCCTTCGGTCCGAGTGAAAATGTGGTGGATCACTTCGCCCTGGGCATCGATCAGGACGAGTTTCGTTCCCACGGAGCCGATATCGAGGCCTAAATACGCGTCGATGACTTGGCCGTTTTCCGGGAACTCATACGGCCTGACGCGTTCCCGCAGGAGTTGCACCTTATCAAGCGTCAGCCGCGGCAGTCTGGGAAGGCCATCCTGCCCCGCGGGCTCGGCGGTGATGACTTCGGAGAGTCGTCCGCCGAGGGCCACGCGGTCCGCGATCGAGGCTTCGCCGGCAAGGATGGCCGCACCGATGGCGCCGATGGACTCGGCGGCCGGTGGCACAAACAGGTCGCCGTCTTTCAGGCCGAACACCTCGGCCAATTCGTGGACCACAGCGGTGTTTGCTGAGACGCCGCCGATGAGGGCCACGGGGCGTTCAGGCGTCCTGCCTTTGACGACTGCGGACTTGTAGTTCATGGCCACAGCCTTGCAGAGGCCCTTGAGTACCTCGGGCGGAGCGAAGCCCTTCTGCTGGGCGTGGATCATGTCGCTCTTGGCAAAAACGCTGCACCGGCCGGCGATCTGGGCGGTTCGTCGGGCATCCTGGACCACCGTGCCGATATCTTCGACCTCGTATTGAAGCCGCGACGCCTGCTGATCCAGGAAGGCACCGGTTCCCGCGGCACAGTCGCCATTCATGCCATAGTCAGCGATGCCCAATCGGCCGTCGGCCGGATCCGGCACGAGTCGGATGTATTTGCTGGTTTCTCCGCCCATCTCGAAGACGGTGCGAACGTGCGGGTGGAGCAGATCGACGGCCCGGGCGATGGCCTGGAATTCGTTGAAACGCGGGACCCCGAGCGCGGCGGCGACCAAGCCGCTTCCCGAACCGGTCAGGGCTACCGCTTCGATGCGGTCGGCACCGAGTTTGTCGAGCAGCTCTCGCAGTACCTGCCGCACAGCCTCCAAAGGCCGTCCGCGGGTGCGCCGATACGGGGCGACCAGTACCGTGCGGGCGGCGGGCACCTGTAACCGGCGAAAGCCTCCGACTCCGTCGCCGAGGGCGGCCATGGCGGATTCCGCCTGATCGCTCGGTAAGAGAATCGCGGCCTTTACGCTCACCGCGCCGACATCGATGCCCAATTTCGCGCTCATGCAGTCCCAGCCTTGCTCACCGCCGCGCCACACGACGACACTTGGCACGTTCAGACAAGCGAAAATAGTAAACACTAACAAAGCGGTTGTCAAGCCCTTGCCGGCCACACGTGAGTGGGCACAGGGCGGCGCGAGACGGCATTGCGTCTGGGGGCCAAGTCCGCAGATACCGCTCGTATGAAACACGGAACCCCAAAACCTTGACCTCAGCGTGTTTTACGTTCACGGGAGAGAACGATTTGGGACTGATGGGTGTGCCTGTCGCCTCGAGCTGATTTATGAAGCAGCCCCGGTTGTGCTGCGGGGGCGACGCCGTCCCTTGTTCAGAGCAGGTGCCTGGCCGGGGCGTTGTCTTGCCGGGATCTTGCGTGTTGGGGCCATGGCGACGAAACAAGGCTGACGAGGGCGTCGTCCCTATTTTGGAACCCGCGGTGCCTGCTTGCTCTGCTTCCTTGCTGCCTCGCCGCCTTGCGGCCACACTGCCCTTCTGTCTCGCTCCCTTGCCACGTTGCTGCCTCGTGATCCCTGTCTGCGAGCCCCTTCGGTTTTCCGCGGGCCAGAGCGGTTGGGCAGAAGGTAGGAGACCCAAAGAGAATGACTGCCTCGGTGAGGGGGAGAGAATGACCCCCTCCGGCTCCCCCTCGGCGAGGGGGAGAGGCGCAGGGGATGCGCGCGAAGGGGGCGGGGGAACGGCACGTTGGACCGGCCGTCTCCGGATGGCACGATCAGGCGGGCTTGGTGGCACGTTTGGGCGGTTCCGGATAGATTCTTGGCCCCAAAGCGGAGACCTCGGACCATGGGAGTATGACCGGGTGAGCATAAGGCATATCATTCGTGGGGTGCTTTTCGACCTCGACGGTGTCGTGGTTTTTACGGACAAGTATCACTACTTGGCCTGGAAGCGCCTGGCCGATGAGCAGGGTTGGCAGTTTGATGAGGAGCTGAACCACCAGCTTCGCGGCATTCCGCGGATGCCCGCCCTGCAGATCATCCTTGATCACAACCACGTGGTGATCGACGATGCGGAAAAGGAATCGCTGGCCGCCCGTAAGAACGGCTACTACAAGCAGATGATCGAATCGATCAACGACGGCGATCTGTACCCGGGCGTGGTGCCGTTCATCGAGAAGCTTCGTGCGCGAGGTATCAAGACGGGGCTGTGTTCGTCGAGCAAGAACGCTGGAGCGGTTCTGGAGAAGCTGGGTCTGAGGCGCTTGTTCGACGCCGTGGTGACGGGTTACGACTTCAGCAGGGCGAAGCCCGATCCGGAGATTTTCCTACTGGGCGCCGAGCGTCTGGGGGTTCCGCCGTTTCACTGCCTGGTGTTTGAGGACGCCTTTTCCGGGATCGAGGCTGCCTTGGCCGCCCGGATGAAAGCCGTGGGGGTCGGCTCGAAGGACATTCTGACCAACGCGCCTGAGGTGATCAGCCGCTATGACGAAATCGATATCGACGCCTTGCTGGATGCCGGCCGTCCCTCGCGGCTGCCGGTCGAGCCTTGGACCATTGCTGAGACGCGGATCAACCGGAACCGGGCGCAGTATTGGGAGAGCCTGCTGGCGCTGACCAACGGGTTCATGGGTTTGCGCGGCACATACGAGGAGGATGATCCGGTCCTGGCCGAGTTCGCCTACCCGGGCATGTTCCTCAACGGCATTTATGATTACGAGCCGTATCATCACGTGGTCAGCTTTCCCGGCTATCCGCAGCGTCGGCACGTGATGCTGAACATCTGCGATTGGCGGGTCATCAACCTCATCGTCGACGGCGAGCGTTTCAGCATGTTCAGCGGCAAGCTCAGCGATTACCGCCGGGAACTGGACATGCGGCGGGGCATTGTGACGCGCGGCTTTGTCTGGGAAAGCCCGTCGGGCAAGCGTGTTCGCGTACGCACGACCAGGCTGGTAAGCATGGCTCGACGGCACAGCGCGGTGATTCGATATGAGGTCGCGTCGCTGAACTTCGAGGGGCCGATCGTTCTTGAGAGCATTGTCCGTGGCAAGGCTCGCAGCGGCGAGCTGAAGAATGATTGCATCGAGATTATCGAGCAAGGCAGCGCCGGCGAGGCGCGTTACTTCGTGAGCCGGCCCAAGACGGCCGATTCGCGCGTGGCCATGGCGTTCGTTCACCGCCTGGAGGGCGCCGGCCGTTCGAGCCAATCGGCGATGGAGGAGTGCAACGGGCAATTCATCGAGCGGTTCACCGTCCAGGCGGCGAAGAATTCGATCATCACACTGGACAAGTTCGCCTGTTTTCACACCAGCATCGAGACACCGCTGTGGGACCTGCTTCCGACGGCGGTTTCGGGCGTGATTCGCGACGTCAACGACGGCTTTGAGACGCTGTTGCGTGAGCAAACGGATTTCTGGTCGCGGTACTGGGAGGTGGCGGACGTCCAGATTGACGGCAACGCGGCCGATCAGCAAGCGGTGCGGTTTGCCATCTATCACCTGCGGCAGAGCAACCCGGAAGACGATCATCGCAGCATCAGCGCCTGCGGCATGACCGGCGACCATTACTGGGGTCACGTGTTCTGGGATACCGAGATGTACATGTTGCCCCATTTCATATACACGCAGCCCGAGACGGTTCGGCCGCTGCTCATGTACCGTTACCATCTGTTGGATCAAGCCCGCCGGCGTGCGCGGGAGATGGGGGGGGTCGGGGCGCTTTATGCCTGGAACTCGATCTCGGGCGAGGAATGCGGCGTCGTCTATGAGGCGTCCACCGCCGAGTATCACCTGGTCAGCGACATCGCCCACGCGATCTGGCGGTACGTCTCGGCCACCGGCGACACGGAATTCCTCTGTCACTTCGGCGCGGAGATCGTTTTCGAGACTGCCCGCTTTCTAGCCGACCGGGGCAAGTTCATCCCGCTGCGCGACAACAAGTTCTGCATCAACGTGGTGTGCGGTCCGGACGAGTACGGCTGCGGGATCAACAACAACTGCTATACGAACATGCTCGCTCAATGGCATTTTCGTTACGCCTGCCGGGTTTATGACGAGATGGAGCGCTGCAGGCCCGCCGAGTTTGAGCGATTGGTCGCCCGGATCGGCCTGACGCCCGGGGAGCGCCGACTCTGGCAACGGGCCGCCGATAAGATGTACATCCCGTACTCTGAGGAACTCGGCATCCATGCGCAGGACGACAGCTTCCTGTACCTGGATCCGGTGGACATGAGCAAGCTGCCGCTGTTCACCGACCTGCGGAACCACACGCACCCGCTGAACCTGTGGCGGATGCAGGTTGCCAAGCAGGCCGACGTGGTTCTGCTGATGTTTGTTCTCGGCGATCGGTTCGCGATCGAGCAGAAGAGGGCCAACTACGATTATTACGAGCCTCGGACGAACCATGGCTCGTCGCTTTCGTCCTCGATTCACAGCATCGTGGCCTCGGAGATCGGGCGATCGGAGGACGCGTATAACTACTTTCGCCACAGTGCATTGATGGACATCAACGACTTCAAGGACAACACTTCCGGCGGCGTCCACTCGGCGTGCCTGGGCGGAACGTGGATGGCGGTGGTCAACGGGTTTGCGGGCATGCGGGACTATGAAGGCGGCTTGCAGTTCAATCCGCGACTGCCCGCGGCGTGGGAGTCCTTCCGGTTCAAGGTGCGCTACCGTGGTCGGCTGATCGGGGTGGACGTTGGCCGTGACGGAGCCACCTATCGCCTCCTGGAAGGAGAAGACGTTGAGTTCGCCGTCGGAGGTCAGACCATCCGGTTATCGCCGCAGAATCCTCTCGCCCTATCGCAGGTTCGTTAGGGGACGGACCCCAGGCCCAATAACGTGAACGACCGGGCCGGCAAGGCACCCAGCGGCCCGATATCCGCCGGGACACTCGTGTTAGTGAAGCAGCGAGCCCGTGATGCCGACGGAGTCAAAGGGACTCCGGGCACCTCCACGCGCAGCGGCTGCCGTCCCGGCGGTCCGGCATGATCGTCGCCCGGGAAAGAAGAAAGGAACCACTCGATGAAGGCTTTGCGCACGCATCTTATCATTCTGGTGCCGCTGGTCGGGCTGACGCCGGGCTGCTCGCCCGATTCCGGGGGAACCGGCATTCTGGACGGGCTCTTCAATCTCGGCAAGAACGGCCACCAGATTGACCCGCTGCTGGAAGCGACCGCCGGAGCCTCGGCGGTGGCCAAGGGCGACTTCAACAATGACGGCCTCATGGACCTGGTCTCGGTGTCGTCCGAGAACCAGCCTGTTCAGCTTCATTTGTTGAACAGCCAGGGAGCCTTCGACCTGTTGTCGATCGCCGGCGGCGGCCCGCTGGCGATCATGAATGACGTTGACGTGGCGGACTTCAACCGGGACGGGAAGCTTGATATTGCCGTCCTGGTCAAGGACACGGGTTTTGTACCACCCAAGGACGTAGATATGCCCTCCGCAGTCATTCTACTCATTCAGGGCGCTGACCCGCTCAATCCATCCAATTGGATCTGGGTCGCGCCACCCTTGGGCTGCCACGTTAACCCGCAGAACCCGGAATGCGGGATGTTTTTGAGCTCCGACCAGACGGGCCCGACGGACCTGGAAATCGGAGACTTCAATAACGACGGTTTGCCGGACTTCGTCATTGCGGCGAACGGGCCCAAACCGAAGGGCGCCGATGCGCAGGCTCCCCACACCTTTGTGCTCGTGTATCTCAATCCTGGAATCAACAGTGCGGCCAATCCGGCCGCATGGAATCCCCTGGTGGCCGACAGCGACGTACTGACTTACTCCGACCTGGCGGTCGCCGACATGGACAACGACGGAGATATGGATATCGTGGCGGCGGTGCCGGAAGCGAAGACATGGAACCTCCACTGGCTCCGAAATGAGAACAACGGAACCACCTGGACATCGGTGCTGATCGGCGAGCAGACAGGCGGCGCAGACTACATTGACGTCGGCGACATCAACGAAGACGGCTCGCCCGATGTGGTGGTGGCCGGCAGCGCCTACTCGCTGATCCAATGGTTCCGCAGTCCCGGACCGGCCAATCTCGCTCCGAGCGCGCCGCAGGTGCCGTGGTACGTGTACAACATCGGTCTGATCAGCGACATCGAGGTCGACGGGCAGTCGCAGACCATCGAATTCAATCAGCTCCGCGTACTCGACCTGGACAGCGACGGAGAGGTTGAGGTCTTCGTAACCGGCGACGGCTATGCCTATGAGTTCCAGCGGACCGCCAACCTCTTCAATCCGTGGACAGGCACTGCGCTCTTCAAGGCCGATCCTGAGGGCGTGTTGGGCCGGTGTGCGTTTCATGACTACACGGGAAACGGCTGGTTGGACATCCTTGTGCCGGTCGACCGCGACGGATTAACCCTGGACGGCGTCTATCTGTTTGCTCGCTGAAGCGCCTGCGGCGGGCGGAGCATGCGGCAGGGCTGAAGTATGGCGCCGTGGCCGACACTGTCGGGTCACTTGCCGGCCTCAACCGAATCCTGGCGCTCGTAGGTTCAGGGTTCTGCGGGCAGATCTGGTACCCGATTTTCCAATCCGGCACCGAGCCCTATTCGGGGGCGAATCACGAACCGAAAACAGCGTGCAGTTGAGGTCCGCAGAATCCGCGGTCATCGTTGAGTACAACCGCGCCTGCCGGCGGGCGGGCCAAAGGAAGAAGGCCTGTGCATTGTGCATGCACAGGCCTGTCCCCAATCAACCGGAACCACCGGCCTGAGGTATCGTGAGAATGCGGAGCTTTCGGCCCGTTCCGCTGTTGCGGGCAGGAGTCGACGGCCGACCTGCCTGACCTGCGGATTCGCAGGTTATGCCAGCATCAGCCGGACCATCTGGACCGCTTCGTGCATTACCGTGGGCAACGAACCGCCACCGGTGCCCGTGCCGCTGCCGTCGTTGACCACGTCAGCTCTGAGCAGATCCATCAAACCTGGGATAGCCGCCTGCAGAGCGGCCTCCAGGGCGTCGACCATAACGCCGCCGACCTCTCCCTCGCAGCCGATGACCGACAACACCATTCCGCCGGTCGCGAGGCATGCGAGCGTCCGCAACAGAGAATGCTTTTTCTTTTCCAGTCCGAGTCGCATGTCCGTCCTTTCCCAGTGTATCCCCTTGAACAATGCCTCCAGGCGTGGCTTCTCTGCCGGGGGCGACACGCGGGCTGGGCACCCCGGTGATGCCCGCTCAATAGCGATATCGGCTCGAAGAGGCTGCGGGGTGAGAAAGGGGTGTTTGCGGCTCGAGACGCAAGGAGCGAGATCGTTTTGGACTTTCTCGGACCGGACCAAGGCAAACACCCGAAGGGCGGTGAAGGCCCGCTGGGAACGGACGATCCGAAAGGTTATGACCCGTGCCCCGGCTCGAACGGAGGCAAGCGGGCGGGAATCGCGCCGGGAGGGACTCGAACCCCCGACCGCGGGATTAGAAATCCCGTGCTCTATCCGACTGAGCTACCGGCGCACGTCTCAGAACACAAGGTACCGCAAAGCATATCGGAGCGTCCAGCCCAGTCTCGGTCCCGCCCAAGGCAATCGTATCCAGATTCCCTGGCATAGGACCCGGGTTAGCCCCTTGCGTCGCGACTGGTGCGCATTTTGCGCGCATGTTTCTTGATCGCAGAGCACTTGTGTTGCGGCCCGCAAAAGGCGGTCCGGGTTAGGTAATCCTCCCGCAGGCCGGCCCGGGGGCGTTTGCTTTTGAGGCTGCCCTTGAAGGTTTCTCGCGGCGAAGCAGGTTCAGGCTCAGTCGGCGGATTCGGGAGAAGTTCTCCGCCGAGTGGTCGATGCGGTTTCGCAGGAAGGTCACGTCCGGTGACCAGTGCGGTTTGTTCTCGATCCCCCAGTGGCTGCGAGCGTATTGGAGCACGGTCTGGGCGCTTTGGCCGGCCAGATCGCTGATGTCATGGTGGGGTTCGGCGGTGTGGGGAGCCGGAATATCGACTCTGCGAGGTTGCTTCGCTGCGCAGCACCCGTGACCAATGAATGGCGACGGCGGAAAGGATTCCGCAGCGGGTACGGCCCGGAAAGGATTCGGGGCCGAGCGAGCGAGAATGTGGCCCGGAAAGGATTCCGGGCCGAGCGAAAAGGATTCCGCAGCGGGTACGGCCCGGAAAGGATTCGGGGCCGAGCGAGCGAGAATGTGGCCCGGAAAGGATTCCGGGCCGAGCGAGCGAGAATGCGGCCCGGAAAGGATTCCGGGCCGAGCGGATACATTTGGAGGCGCATGCCCACGCAAAGCCGTGGGCATGGCACCCGGCATGACACCCGGCGGACCTGCCCTACGTGCTCGGTGGAGGATTGACATCGTCATGGATGCTGAATGCGGAAAGGATTCCGCGGGGGATGCGGCCCGGAAAGGATTCCGGGCCGAGCGAGCGAGAATGCGGCCCGGAAAGGATTCCGGGCCGAGCGAGCGAGAATGCGGCCCGGAAAGGATTCCGGGCCGAGCGAGCGAGAATGTGGCCCGGAAAGGATTCCGGGCCGAGCGAGCGAGAATGTGGCCCGGAAAGGATTCCGGGCCGAGCGAGCGAGGATGCGGCCCGGAAAGGATTCCGGGCCGAGCGGATGCAACACCAAGATGATGGAGATTGTGCTCGGGCTGTTGGCTCGCCGCAGGCCGCAGCCTGAGCCACTCGCGGGCAAGGAGTACACCTTTGCCGGTCTGAAAGAACCCGGGGGCATTGAGGCCTTCTTTGACGACAAGAACCTTCGCCTGTGCCTGGGGCCCGATGCGTAGAGGTGTGGGAACCGCCTGCTAAGGACGTTCAAAGATCGCGCCGTCGCTCACGCGTTGGAGGCGACCTTTATGATAACGATAGGTGACGGTCTGGCCCATCATCCGAACGGCTTCGATTTCGCTGCCCTCCAGGCGAATGATGTCGCCGGCAAACTGATTGTGATCCTGGTTGAGTTCCTGGTAATTCCCGAACTTGTTGTTTTTGGCATCGAAACGGCCGTCCTTGTTGCAGAGATGGAACCAGAGAACGGAGGCATGCGCGGCGTCGCCGCCGTTGATCTCCACCCACCGCCCCTCCAGGACGCCGAGGAGCTCTTTCGACACCCTGGGTGTCTCCGATCCTCCTCCCGCGGCCTGCGACGCGGAAGGGTCGGAAATGTCGCCGGAGAAGACGTACCATCCTGCCACGGCCCCGATGAGCACTGCGCCTGCCCAGGTCAGCAATCGCGACTTCATCTCATTCCCTCGTTTCCAGGCTGTCATTCGCGTTACGCCCGCAGTCGAACCTCGGACGATCTCGCGAGCAAGGTCCGATACGCTCCGGCACGGCTGAGCCTGAGGCGGCAGCCGCAGCGGTTTCTTCGGCAAAGGACGACTTTGACTTCAGGTCTTCTTGAAGCGCTGGGCGACATGAAGCAGGCTTGCAGCGTTCCGAGTGAAGACCGGAGCTCCGGCGGGAACGGCACAAGATATCCCAGCGTGGCATATTTTGACGGCTTCAAGCAGCTTTGGGAAGTTGTTGAGGGTTTTGATGATTTTGAGGATTCGCCGGCGTAACCACTCGTCGGCGTTGAGGGTGAGGGTCAGGATTCCCTGGGGTCGGGTGAGTCGGCCGGCGCGGTGCAGGAAGGTTGTTCGGAGGGTATCGAGTTTCTCGAAGGCCCAAAGGGCGGGGCGTTGGGCGGTGGTCTGTCGGCATGGCGGGGTAGTGGCCATCTGGAGTTCGCGGGCGAGGTTGTGGGCGAAGAGGCCGGCCAGGAGGCAGAGCTGGTTGCCGATTCGCCGGGTGACCGGCACGTAGTCCATCTGGCAGTGGGCTTTGAGTTCACCGAGGATGTTTTCCTGTGATCCACGGCCTTCGTGGAAGAGAACGGCATGACCGGCGGCGAGGGTCTTGTTGGTGATGATGACCTTGAAGTCGAATCCGGTCTGGTGGGGGATGAACAGATATGACTGTACCGGCTCCTTGTGCCGGCGTTTGGCCAGGGTGCGGACGAAGAGGAAGCGGAACTGCTGGTTCCAGACCTTGGGCTTCCAGTCGGCCGCGAAGTAAGACACCTCGCCGTTGATCCGCTGCCATCGTTTCCGTCCTTCGATCATCGGCTTGAGCTCGGTGAATCGCTCGAAGGGCACGCTGATGGTGAACTCGATGTCGTGCCGGTCCACTGCGGAGACGATCTGGTCGCTGAAGAAGGCGCTGTCCATGCGGACCTCGACGATGATCCCCGGGAGGGCTTGGCGGACCGTCTTTTTGCGGGCCGCAACCCAAGTGCTCTGCGATCCAGAAACATGCGCGCAAGCCGCACCGATATCCGGCCGTAAGGTTCTAATTATCTCATTTTAGCTTCCTTTGTATTATTCCGAAAAGGCTATTTAGGGCGGACTGCAACAGCAATGGTATTGTCGATGAGCGCGATATCAGTTGCGGGGAAACCGGCGGCCCCTGTGATCTACCGGGTTGCGGCCTGAGCAGCGATTGCAACGTGGACGGCGTCCCGGACGGTTGTGAAGTCAGCGGCGCGGCTTGCTCATTCCCCGTGTCTCCGGCGGGAAACACGACCGGAGCCGCGGACAGCTATTTTACCGGTCCGCCGGACGGCGTTTACCTTGGTCTTGGCGGCCAGATTGTCACGTATTCATTTGAGTGCCTCGTTTTTGACGGGCCGGGCGCCGATGTCACCGTATATGAGGTGGACAGCGGCTCTGCGGAATTCAGTCTGATGGACGTCCTTGTAAGCATGGACGGGCTTTCGTTCGTGAGCGTCAAGCAGACGGAAGGCTCTGCGATTCGGATTCCCGGCGATGAATCATACACCAATATAAGCTTTGCCAGGTCATATGATCTGGGCATCACCGGCCGGCCGTGGATCCGCTTTCTGCGCATCGACGGCAACGGAACCGGTGCGGCCGGCGGTTACACCGGTTTTGATCTCGACGCCGTCGGCGCCATACGTATCCCCTTTGATTGTGATGCGAACGGCATTCCCGACGCGTGTGACCCTGACACCGACGTGGATGGCGTGGTGGACGGTTGCGATCTTTGTCCCGGCACGGTTTTGGGAGTGAGCGTTGATTCGAACGGTTGTCCGCCGTTGATCGCGTGCGATAGCGACCGCGACGGCGACGTTGACACTGCCGATATGGCCGCGTTCGAATCCCGTGCTTGCGGACCGGGCGTCCTCTGCCTCGGCGACTGCAGCAGCGTGGATTTCGACGCCGACTTTGACGTCGACCAAGCTGATTTCGCGGTCTGCCAGGCTTGCTTCAGCGGTGTGGGCGTACCCGCAGCGGCGCCCTGTCGACGTTGATCCGTGCAATTTGGACGGTGAGAGTTGTTTTCTCCGGGGGGTAGCGCGGTTCCTGGGGGCAAAGCGTGTCGCAACTGTCCGGTCCTCGCAGAGACGGGGAGCGCGTTGCGCACCGGTGAGCGTTACCTGCTTGTTACTTTGGGGCGCCTGAGCACCTTGGGCGGAACAACCGGCGTTGTGAGGCCGGGGTCGATCGGGACGGGTTGCGGCGTTGCTTTTGCCGCAGTGCGATGGTCGCAGAGCAGTCCGCGGCGGTTGTCGACGCCGTCCCAGCAATAGGTGCAGAGTTTCTCCTTGGGAAGTCCGATGGCGGCGACGAGGTCATCGAGCGTCTGATACCTGAGGGTCGTCAGGCCGAGCTGATGGCGGATCCGGTCGACCATGGCGCAATGCTTGGGGTTCTTGCAGTCGGCATATTCTCTGAGGCAGGGATGGCGGCCGTCCATCTCCTTGATGGCCTTTCTTGCGGCCAAGTCCAACTCGGACTTGGATCGCGAGAAGTTGAGAAACCTGCAGCCGAAGACCAGCGGGGGGCAAGCCGGCCGCATGTGCACCTCTGTGGCCCCGTGGTCAAACAGCGACCGAATGGTTTTGCGAAGCTGGGTGCCACGGACAATCGAATCCTCGCAGAAGAGCAGGCGCCTGCCCTTAATCAGCTCGCGGATGGGAATGAGTTTCATGCCGGCGACGAGATTGCGGGTTTGCTGGTCCGGCGGCATGAAGCTGCGCGGCCAGGTGGGCGTGTACTTGACGAACGGTCGTTGGTACGGCACGCCGGCTTCGTTGGCGTAACCGATGGCATGGCTGGTGCCCGAATCGGGTATACCGGCCACGAGGTCCACGTCGACGTTGTCGCCACGGGCCAAGGCCGCCCCGCAGCGGTAGCGGACGACCTCGACGTTGATGTTTTCGTAGCTCGACGCCGGATAGCCGTAGTAGACCCACAAGAACGAGCAAATCTGCATTTGGTCACCGGGCGGGCTCTTTTGTTCGACGCCGTCCTGTGTCACCAGGATGATCTCGCCCGGGCCCAGATACCGGTCGACTTCATAACCGAGGTTGGGCAGGGCCGTGGTCTCAAGGGTCACCGCCCAAGCTCCGGGTTTGCGGCCGATCACCAGGGGGGTTCGGCCATACTTGTCGCGGGCGGCATAGATACCTTCCCTGGTCAGCAGCAACAGCGAACATGAGCCGTCGACCGACTCCTGCACGTTTCGAATGCCATCGACGAAGGAGCTTTCCTGATTGATCAGCGTGGCTACCAGTTCCGTCGGGTTGATTTCGCCGCCGCTCATTTCCGAAAAGTGAATTCGGCGCTCGCCAAAGGCCTTGGCGGCGAGGGTGTCTGCGTTACGGACCGCGCCGACGGTGACGATGGCGTAGGCACCGAGGTGGCTGCCGATGATCAGCGGCTGATCCTCGTAATCGCTGATGACGCCGATGCCCCGATGGCCGTGCATGCGGCGGATGTCGTCCTCAAACTTGGATCGGAACTGGGCATTGGTGATATCGTGAATGAAGCGGGTGTAGCCGCTGCCGTTGGCCATTGCGAGCCCGCCTCGCTTGGTGCCCAGATGGGAGTGGTAGTCGGTCCCATAGAAAAGGTCGTGTGTGCAATCGTCACGGGAGACTGCGGCAAACAAACCACCCATGAATGGCTCCTCCTGCACGGCGCCGCTGTCAGCGGCCCATCGGGGTTCGGCGTTCAGCCCATGGTGCCCCCCGGCCGTCGCCGGGGCCTACGGGAAATGGAGTCCTGTATGCTTGCGGCGGCCCGCGCCAGCGGCCCGCATTCAGCTATTCCGCAAGGCATTAACAATTGTGACGCAAGCGCTCAGCCGCGCAAGGCTGACCGGATGGCAACGTATCTTGCCGCCGGGGGTTGTGCAAGCGTGAAAGAAGCCGGTCTTTTCCGCCGGTTGTGAGTTCCAGGCGGTCTCGTGCGATAAATCGTTGATTCTGGGGGGATTGCGGCGGCGGGGGAATGCGAAGGTTTCTTTCCGGGGCCTATCTTTGAGAACGGCGACTGCAAGGGGGCAGCCTGGTTGTGGCCCGCTGCCGTTGGGTGCCCTGCCGTTGGAGATCTCCGGCTGCTGAAAGAGCCTCGCGGCTCAGCCGGCCATCGCCGCACGAACGAAGTGGGGCATGCAGACTCTCGAGCGGCATGCTACAATGATTGGGTAACCATTTCGCCTGTTTCTACAGGAGGCACGAGCATGGCAACGACCCAATTGCGACGCGGCATGTTGATCCGGCACCAGAACCATGTTTACGAGGTCGCCGATTTCCAGGAGCGACATACCGGCAAGCAGAAGCCGACCGTCCACGTGGCCCTGCGTGACGTGCGCGACGGTCGGCCGGTGGACCGCACCCTCAACGACCTTGAACCGATCAACGAGGTAGCCCGTGCCTATCGGCAGATGCAGTATCTGTATCGTAGGGATGAGACGCGGGTATTCATGGATTGCGAAACGTTTGAGGAATATGAATTGAGCGAGGCACAGATTCGCGGGGGCAGCGAATTCCTGGTCGAGGGCCAGGAATACCGCGTCTCGTTTATCGACGGTTCACCGGCCTTCCTCGACCTGCCCGACACCATCGCGGTCAAGATCGCCATGACCGCGCCGCCCGAACACTCCGTCGGCGTCGCGTCCAACATTACCAAGGAAGCGACCCTGGAAAACGGCCTGCAAATCCGCGTGCCGTTGTTTCTCAAGACCGGCGACGTCATCCGCGTCGACACGCGAACCAAGACCTACGCGGGCAAGGAGCACGGTTAGAAGAACGCGGGCCGTCGCTGCCCTATCTACAACAGAATCATCGCCAGGAGGTAGTCCAGGGCAAACCCGACACCCACCGATACCAAACCCACAACCGGAATGAGCCAGACGGCGGCGGTCCTGCCGCTGGATGCCCGCCCGCGAGCGGTGATCGCCTTGGCCAGTGCCAGCCACCACCACAGGATCATCAAAGCCGGAATGGTCATCATCGCCAGTTGCAGGCAGAATATGACAAAATCGTCGAGAGTCGCCGAGGAATCGGCGATTTCGATGAAAATGCGCGGCAAGAAGAGCACGACCGCGCATGAGATGGGAAAGTAAGTGGAAAAGCAGGCACAAAGGGTGCGCCAGAACCGATATTCGGCCCCCCTCAGCACCGCCAAGGGTTCGACGAGGCGAGCCAGCAGCAGGGCGATGATCGCTTCACAGAAAAGCGTGCCGACGACGGGACCGACCGAAAACAGAAGAGCATATCCCGCGGCATCCGCATCGTAGCTCATGATCGCAGCGGCCATGAAGATGACGAACACGCCGGCGCCTCGCATCGCCCACCCGTACGTCGTTGCGCCGGCTTTGCAAGGCATGGGTGGTAGTTCCCTGGCCAGCCGGGCCGGGCGGGTCATGCTGTTCGTCAACACGCGGCCATGCTGGTCGGGGTTGTCTGAGCGCGTGAAGCCCAGCGGCAAGTTTGGTTCAGTGCTCCAGCGAATGAGTCTTTCACGGTTGAAGTGGTTGCCGCACTCCGGGCAGCGGTCTTGGCAGAGGCCGCGCAGGTTGTAGTCGCAATGCGGGCAGAACAGCTCGATGTCGGTAGCCGCGGGCAGGCTATCCGTGGACCGCGATGTCGATCCTGTGAAACCAAGATCGTCCATGGACGGCGACCTCCGAGAAGAATCGTCAGGTGATTGACCTGACTTTTCAAGTCTACCGAATACGAAGGCCCGTCGCACCGATTCCCCTTATGATTGTTCGACGAACCGGGCATGAATTGCCGTCACCGTGGGACGGGCATGCCCCAATTGTCGCCGTACCGGCAAGGGATTGCCGTTCGTGCGGAGAAGAGATAGGCCAGACAACCGTATTCATGCCTGAGAAGCTGCGCGCTTGCCCGATTGCTCAGCCGGCGGCACAGGGAATCCGCGGGACGCGCCGGTGAAGCGCTGCTTGCCAAGGCTTATGGCGGCGATCGGGTCATCCGGAGGGCGCTGACTCTGCGCCTGCCTGGGAAGTTGCGGGGGCTGCCGGGGTTTTGGCGGCCGGGCCTGAGGTTGCGGTCTTCGAAGTCATCGCCGGCCGGAAATGGTCCTTGTGTTTGAGGGCGAACTGCAGCACCAGAAGGCGCCTTTCGTCCTCGTCCTTACGAAACCTCTCGCTCAGCTTGTCGAGGTTTTCGAGCTGCTCGTCGGTCATCTCGGATACCTGCTGTTTGCGTACATCGGTGTTGCGCGAAGGTCCCTTGTCGCCGAATTCCTGCATTGCTTTTTCCAGGAGCCGAGCCGTCCGCAGTGCTCCGATTTCCCGCAAGGCCGAGACCGCCAACGCGGCGTTGCGACCACAGGTACACGTGAAGTAGTCGGTGAAACCGTCGTCTCCGACGTGGTGTTCGAGGTTCATCACGTATACGAGTTTCTTTTGCGGATCCGACAGCTCGCTCAGCCTGCGTTCCTCGTTCAACTTTTCCACGAAGGCGTCGGGATCGGGAATACCCTCCCAAACGCAACGTGCGCGCATGGCCATCAGGCGGGTTTCCTTGTCTCCCCAAACGAGCGTCTGGCTGATGAGACTCTCGGTTTGCGGACAGCGATTGTGAGCCAGGATCAGCAATCCGAGGGCATATTCTCTTGAATTGGGATAGCGAGCGGCCTGGGCTCGCAACTTGCCGAGCAGGTGGATGATCTTGTCCGTGGGAACGGCAACCTTGCCCTGTTCCAGTGCCTCAAGAACAGGCTCCAGCAAACGGCTCGAGGGGTCAAGGAACTTGTCATTTGTCAGCACGCCGGCAGCCCGCGTGGCGTCGATCTTCATCAAACACTTTGGCACTTCGTGCGAGACCTCGTCGTCGGCCGAGAGGATCGCGACGAGCGGCTCGAACACTGCCGCCCCGAAGGCCTTCGAGAGGCGGTTCTCGGAAACGGCCTCGGCGATGCCCCGGGTTGCGTGGACCTGCAATTCATGGTCCTTGCCGGTCAGGACGTTCTTGACCGGCTCGGCACATTCGTCCGTGGCCATACGGCCGAGGCAGAATGCCGCCTTTCTACGAATCGCGCCCTTCGGGCTGTTCAAGAGGGTCTTCAACTCGCGAGCCGCAATCTCGGGTTCAAACTTGATGAGGAGTTCGACGATTTCGTTGACGGGGCATTGCCAGCCGCGGCTTTTTCTTCGGCCTTGGTGGAACCGAGGATCTTTCAGGGCTTTCAGCAGATGCGGAACACAGTCCTTGCCTTCGGCCAGCAGGTTCCTGTAGGCGACCGTGCACGAATCCCAATCCAGAAGGTCGTCGACCATGTCGTGAATGCGGGCGTCGGTCATTCGTTGGACTTCGCCGTTTCGGCCGCCGTCCGCCGGGTCCTCGAAGATCGTGGCCGGGCGCGGAAGCGGTCCCTCGGCGCGGGCGCCGCTGACGAGAACCTCTCCCAAGAGTAAGAGCCAGAGAAGGAATAGATGCTTCATGGTCACCTCTCCTCGCCAGAGTTCTGCCGCTTATTTGACTCTGGCGGGTGGGCGACGGTCAACCGGCGGACCGGATCGCCGCGCACAGGTCGGCCACTTGGCGGCAGGCAGCGACATCATGGACCCGGACGCATTCGACGCCGGCCAGGACACAGGCCGCCACGGCCGCCAGCGTGCCGTACAAGCGTTTGATCGGTTCGGGAATACCCAGTACCTCTCCTATAAATCGTTTGCGGGACGGGCCTATAAGTACCGGGACGCCCAAATCGCGGAACTCGCCCGCACGGCGCAGGATTTCGAGGTTATGGGTCGTGGTCTTTCCAAAGCCGATGCCCGGATCGACGACGAGTCGCTCAAGCGGGATTCCGGCGGTGGTTGCGGCGACGATACGCTCGGCCAGGAACTGGCGGATCTCGGCAACAACGTTTCGGTAGGTCGGGCATTGCTGCATGGTGGCCGGTGTGCCTTGCATGTGCATGAGGATCACCCCGACGCCGGTGGAGGCGGCCAAGGGTGCCAAGGCCTGGTCGTCGCGCAGCGCCGTGATGTCGTTGATGATGGTCGCACCGGCATCCACCGCAGCCCGGGCCACTTCGGCCAGCCGAGTGTCGACGGAGATGGACGGGCCCCGGGAGCCGAACTGCCGGGCCAATTCAGCGATCACCGGCCGGGTCCGGCGAATCTGCTCGTCTGCGGGCACAGGTTGGCTTCCGGGGCGGGTTGACTCGCCGCCAATATCGATCACGTCGGCGCCTTCTTCGGCCATTCTGACGCCCGCCTCGATGGCCTCTGAAGCGCGGGCATACCTGCCGCCGTCGCTGAATGAGTCGGGTGTGACGTTGAGCACTCCGAACACGAAGGGTCCTGCCCCGCGAACGAGCGGTCTGCCTTTGATGTGGAGCACCTGCTGGGACATCATGGGGCACATTATAGACGGGGAATCGCTCCTGGGCATACGGATGTCAGCTTCACAAGAGCACCCGATGAAGCCGCTCGTAGAGTGCGATAAAATGCCTTGAATAAAGGAGTTATAGTTGATCGCTCCTATTGTTCTGGTTGGCGGTAACCCTCGTGTGAATTTGCAGGCGTCAAAAAACCGAAAATTTTCCTAACCAAACGCTTGCCTAACTTACGATGCGTTGTATACTGTCATCGTCATTGGCGAATCGAGGTACTTTTTCAGGACGCACGAATCATGACCCAGAGCACAACGACTGCAACAGGTGGCAACCGGGAGCAGGCCCTGGCCCGGGCCCTGCAACAGATCGAGAAGAGCTTCGGCAAGGGCGCGATCATGAAGCTCGACCAGCACGAAACGACGGTCCATGACGGTATCAGCACTGGCACGCTGTCGCTGGATCTGGCGCTGGGCGGATATGGGATTCCGCGCGGTCGCGTTGTGGAGCTATTCGGACCGGAGTCGTGCGGCAAAACCACTCTGGCTCTGCACGTTGCCGCCAGCGCGCAGCGGGCCGGGGGTGTGGCGGCGGTCATCGATGCTGAGCATGCCCTGGATCCGACGTGGGCCAAGCGATGCGGCGTGAAGCTTGAGGAGCTGCTGGTCAGCCAGCCGGATACGGGAGAGCAGGCCATGGAAATCGTCGAGATGCTCGTTCGCTCGAACGCGGTAGACTGTATCGTTGTTGACTCCGTGGCCGCACTGGTGCCCAAGGCGGAATTGGAGGGTGAAATAGGGCAGTCGCATGTCGGTTTGCAGGCGCGGCTGATGAGCCAGTCGCTGCGCAAGCTCACCGGGATCATCTCCAAGAGCAAGTGCGTGGTGATCTTCATCAACCAGCTTCGCGAGAAGATCGGGGTCATGTTTGGCAACCCCGAGACGACGCCGGGCGGACGGGCACTCAAGTTCTATTCGTCGATCCGGCTGGACATGCGCAAGATCACGACGCTGAAGGAGGGCGAGACGGCCATCGGCAACCGGGTGAGGGCCAAGGTCGTCAAGAACAAGGTCGCCGCGCCGTTTCAGTCAGCGGAGTTTGACATCATGTTCAATTCGGGCATCAGCAGCGAAGGCGACCTGATCGACCTGGCCATCGCTGAAGGCCTGATCGAGAAAACCGGCGCGTGGATCAGCTATGGACAGGTTCGTTTGGGCCAGGGTCGCGAAAACGCGAAGCAGTTTATCCAGGAGAATCCGGACCTGGCCAACGAGATCCGCGAGAAGATACTTGCGCGGCGGCGGCCGGCCGCGACTCCCGCCTCCGGTGACGGCAAGGTTCCTTCTGAAACCTCGAAGGCAACGGCTGTCACCAAGGAGGATCCCGCGGCGAAGGACAGGGGCAAGGCTAAGCCAAAGTTTCCGCCGCCCAAAGGCAAGCGTTGAATGATGGTGACGTGACGCGACGGCAGGGATTCGGTGGGCGATCGCGTAGGGCACGGGCGGGTGCGGCTCTGGCACCGGCCCCGTGCGTCCTTGATGGGAACGGGACGGGCTTGTTTCCCGAGGATTCATCATCCCCAAGGGCAGATGAGTACCTGGAAGGAAACCGGGACGCAAGCCTGTCCCGTTCCTTTTATTCTGTCAATCGGTACCGCGGGTCGCGGTACTGTGGGCGGCTCCTTCACAGGCTCGAGCGCTCGCCACGGCGAAGCCGGTAAGCGGGGGGCCCCGGACCGACTCCCACAAGCGGGACAAGGGCAAGGCAGGAGCGCGAAGCGGCATCGCTACGGGGGGACTGGTCCTTTCCTGTTTCGCCAAGGCTGCACAGGGCGGGTGCGGTCGCGGTTTTGAAAGAGCCCCCTGGAGGAACCATGGACCAGCCGCACCGAATTGGCCGCGGACCCGGTTCCCGCTCGACACTGCTGCCTGCTGGTTATCGCAACCAACATGTGACAGGTATTGACCTTTCGAGAACAAGATGCTGGCGGTAGAATGCGAACCCGTCGGGCGGCGGGCGTCAGGTCGCCCAAGTTCAAGGGGAGCAACATTCAGCGATTGGAGAACGCGCCATGTCATCTATGTTTGGACTGGTTGTTTCTGCGCGCCATGTCTTGGTATCAGCAGTGACCCATGTGCTGCTTGCCGGCCTGCTTTTGTCCGCAACACCCCGGGCTGAGGCACAGGATGCGGCCGCCCGTTTGACACAAACATCAGCAATCTCGAAGCTGCCTGAGATTCAGCGGTTGGGCGATGACACCACGGCCTATGTGTTTCGAATGGGCTGGGAGGAACTGAAACCCCAACTGGCCGGCACCCAGGCCCTGGAGGCCATCGAGGACCCGCAGATACAAGCCTTCTTCAAGGCATTCAAGACTGCCGGCGAGCGGTCGCATCCGGCGTCTCCTTTCTTTCAGTTTCTGCTGTCGGCGTTGCACGACCGACTCGTGATGGTCACGCGGCCGATACCGGGGGGCGAGACCCAGTCGAGTGAAGAAGAGGAGGAGCAAGGAAAAACGGCCAAACCCGGAACCCAGAACTTCGCGATCATCACTCCCGGCCCGCAGGGCAAGGCGGCGTTCGGGGAACTCTATGGCAAAGCAATCGGGGCGCTCAAGGAGGCGGCCGAGGCGGAATTGGAAAAGGAGAAGATCGGATCCCTGACCTTCGACGTGTTGGAGAAGACCGGCACGGGCCTGCACACCGCCTGGAACAACGAACAATGCTACTGGGCCGTGGGGGCGGGCGCGGCCCGATGGGCGGCGGAATCGTCCGCTCCGGCACGCTCGCTCGATCGTTCCGAGCTGTTTCAGACATCGATCGGACCGCTCTTCAAGGGGCAACAACGGCAACCGATCGCGATGTACTACTATGACCTACGGCCTTGGTGGCGCAAGGTCGACGGCATGGATCATCAGGGGATGTGGAAGCAGGTGTCGTGGCACAGCCTGGACGCCGTGGCCGGTGCAACCTTCATTGAGAAGGATCACTATCGCAACCGGCATTACTGGCGGATCGGCCCGGAGCGATACGGGCTCTTTAAGGACAGCCGCACGGCCCGCATCAACGAGGCCTGGCTCAAACGTGTACCGGCGGACTCCAGTGGGTTTACCACCGGTGTCTACGACGCCTGCAGCCTCATGGCGTTCCTTCCCACGATCTTCATGCACCTGTTTGGTGCTGATGAGAAGAGCATCATGCAGGCGCCGATGTTCGAGATGCCGTTTCAGCCCGTGCTCAAGGAACTCGGGCCGCGGTACCTGATCTACCGCATGCCGGGGCGCTACGGCAGCTTTCCGATAGCCGACGTGTTCCCGCTGAGCAATGCGGTTGTCATTTCGGAGGTTCGCGATGCAGCGGCATTCAAGGAAGCCTTGCAGACCTTCGCGATTGGGCCGGTGCAACCTCACACCTCGACTGTTCTCGGCCGAACAGTCATCAGCATCAACGTGATGTATTTCACGATTTACTTCGCGGTGTTCGACAACGAGGTGCTGATCACGATGAACCCGCAACTGCTCAAGGACGCGATCGAGGCTGCCGAACGGCCGGGGCCATCGGTGATTGAGACCGCCGCATACAAGGAAGCAGTGCGGGGTGTCTCGCCCGACGCGTGTTTCCTGCTGTACATGCCGCCAGGCGGGTTTTCGCGGGGCATCTACGACCATTACATTCCGATGCTTCAACAGACGATTGCTTTGGCCGGGGCGTTTCGCGGATTCGATTCCAAGCAGAAGCCCGCTTCCACGCTCGATCCGATCGTGTTCCCCAGGGGGTCTGATATCGCCCGCCATGCCAGGCAGGCGACGATACTGAGCGCCGTCGATGATGGCGAAGGGGTCTTGTTCGACGGTACTGCTCCCATTCTGACCACTCCCTACTTGGGCCTACGTGCATGCGTTGAACAGGTTGCTTCCGATCGAGGGCGAGTATCCACCTTTGATGCTGGCGGTTGTGCCGTTCATTGGCGTACCTGATTGACTGGCGGCCTGATCCCCTGCGACACCGCTGGAAAACGCAGGACCGGCCTCGTATTGTACGAATGCGGATGTTGCCTGGTGGGTTTGGCCACGGGTGAGGCTCGGCCGCCCTGGAGGACGGGCAACAGCGTTCTGAGCGGTCATGCGGATTGTGTTGATCCACAGCGGCGGGTTGGATTCGACGGTGTTGCTGTACAAGCTGCGCGCCGAAGGTCATGAAGTGCGCTGCCTGGGAGTCGACTACGGGCAGCGACACCGGCGGGAACTCGACGCGGGGCAGGCCATCTGTCGCGATGTGGGCGTCGAATACCGCGTTGCCGACCTGAGGGGTTTGCGGTCGCTGCTGGCCGGAAGTGCCCTGACTGACTCGATCCCGGTCCCCAGCGGCCATTACACCGACGAGACGATGAAGGCCACCATCGTGCCGAACCGCAACATGATCATGCTTTCAGTGGCGATCGGGTGGGCGGTGAGCCTGAGGTACGACGCCGTTGCTTACGCGGCCCACGCGGGCGACCACACCATCTACCCTGATTGCCGGCCGGTTTTTGTGGAGGCGGTTCGCAGCGTTGCTCGGTTGTGCGACTGGCGGCCGATCGAGTTGCTGGCGCCGTTCGTAGGCAAGAGCAAAGCCGATATTGTCCGTATTGGGGCGGAGCTCGGCGTGCCCTTCGAGCGGACATGGTCGTGCTACAGGGGCGGAGAGCTTCACTGTGGCACCTGCGGGACATGCGTGGAACGGCGGGAAGCGTTCCAGAAAGCCGGTATTGCAGATCGGACGGTGTATCGCGGACAATAGGTTAGCCGGGTTTGGGCGACCGGCAGGAGCACGAGGATGGACGGACTGCACCATCTGGGGAAACCGTCGAACCAGCCGACGGAGAAGGTGGACCTGATCGAATGGTCCGGCCAGCCGATGACCGTGCGCCTGGAGTGCTCGGAGTTCACGTCGCTGTGCCCGGTGACCGGTCAGCCGGACTTCGGGCAAATCATCATCGAGTATGTACCCGGGCGATTTCTGGTCGAGACCAAGTCGCTCAAGCTATACCTGTGGAAGTATCGCAGCGAGCCGGGGTTCAACGAGAGCCTGGTTGACAGGATCGCCTCCGACCTCTTCGAGCAGATCCGGCCGTTGTGGCTGCGGGTGAGGGGGCAATTCAACCCCCGCGGCGGCATCCGCGTCACCGCCACCGCCGAGCGAGGAGACAACCGGCACCGACCGTCATGACCACGATCGTTCGCACCATTCAATTCAGCGCCGGTCACCGCCTGCGGCAACATGAGGGCAAGTGCGCCCATGTTCACGGGCACAACTACACGGTCGAGTTCCACGCCACTGCCGAGCAGCTCGACAGCCTCGGCCGGGTGATGGACTTCAGCGTACTAAGAGATCGACTCGGCGGCTGGATCGACCAACATTGGGACCACGGGTTCATCTGTAGCAAAGACGACCGGGAGGTGCTTGATGCGATGGCTCTGGTCTCGGGGCAGAAGCTCTTTGTGATGGAGGTCAACCCGACGGCGGAGAACCTGGCCCGGTACTTGCTGGACGTCGTCGGGCCGGAGCAACTCGCGGGCACGGGTGTTCGGTTGGTGCGGGTCGTTCTTGCCGAGACCGAAAACTGCCGGGCGGAGGTGAGTATCTGAGGGTTCGGGGTTCAGGTTTGAGGTTGGAGGGGAAGGGGGGGTGGAGCCGCGAAGGCGGCGGAGACTTGCCGAAATCGTCTGCCGCTTCGTACCTGCCATATCCATGGATA
>Ga0116146_1001238_pt1 | contig 27128 bp, 24 predicted proteins | sample AD_JPNHG2_MetaG_FD_89748 | JGI IMG/M metagenome (GOLD analysis project Ga0116146, IMG submission 89748) | Active sludge microbial communities of municipal wastewater-treating anaerobic digesters from Japan - AD_JPNHG2_MetaG | ecosystem: Engineered > Bioreactor > Anaerobic > Digestate | place... | reverse complement strand
TCCGAATGATGCAGTCCTGATCTGACTGAGTTTATAATCTTTTCACTGATTACCTGAATACTGTATTCTCCGGGCGACTGGATGTAAAAAGAGCCCATATATGAATCGGCCCTGTAATAGGGTTTCTGAATACCCGCGGCATCTGCAATAATCTTGTCTCCTACGGGTTTTGCCTCCAGCCTTTCGTCATTATTAAGATCTATCCTTACCTTGTTGTGGTACCCCAGGTTCATCGTATCGCGCGTTGCACTCGAAAGCCACACACCGTATCTCCCCGGCTTCAGGACCACGAAATTCCATTCTGCGGTATTCAGCGAGGGGTCATTATTATTCTGGTAGAAAGCTGCTGATTCAATGTTCAGAGCAATTGTTCCATCCTCGCGCTGGGTGATCTTACCGGAATTGTCCGCCGAAGCGTTTCTTCCCGAATTACCGCAGGACCACAGGAAAATGACTAAAAATAATACAATTGCCGACTTTCTCATTGCTGAAACTCCTCTTAAACCTTTTTACCTTAACTCTACCTGAAAATTTAACGGCAAAGTAAGCTTAAAATTTCCAATAAATGTAAAAAAAAATCAGCAGAGGTAAAAAACGGAATTATGAATTACTCGAGGAGTTGTTTTACCATTACCTTCAGGCTAACTGACGCCGGGCGTCTGGGTTTTCTTACCTGCACTGCAGCAATCTCATCTGCAGTCACTTCCGCTATATCTGAAACCTTAACATGCGATACCTGGGAGAATGTTTTCTTGCACAGCGGACATGAAGTTACAATCATTTCCGGGTTATCCCTGGTAAGTCTTTTCACGGCATCGGAGGCTATTGCTGCCTTTTTCGACGGATTGAGTCTCAGGTTGCCGAGGCTCCCCCCGCAGCAGAGTCCCTTTTCCTCCCTCTCGGGTATTTCGTGAAGATCTGCGACCCACGACAATACTTCTCTTGGTGCATCGTATATTCCCGCTATTCTGCCCAGTTCGCATGGATCGTGGTAAACCACCTTTCTGCCGGAATAATTAAACCTCAGGTTACCGTCATCTATCAGGTGCTTAAGGTATTCCGTGTGATGCATCACCTCAGCCTCGAGGTAATAACTATCCCTGAAAACATTGTAGCAAATCGGACAGGAAGTCACAAGAGTTTTTGCCCCCGATTTCCGGATAATTTCAGAGTTATAATTAATAAGCTCGCGTGCCTCCCTGTCGTTGCCGGCCAGCATCAGAGGTCTTCCGCAGCAGGCTCCGCCTTCCTCATCCATAAACCAGACTTTCTCTCCTGATGCCCTGAATATCTTCATCATGGCCTCTTTTATCCCGGGAGTAAGATGAGTCATGCATCCCGCAAAATAGATCACATCTGCCTGTTTCACCTCCCTGCCGTTTCTCAGATTATAGACCTGACCGGTATCACTCTTTTCAGAACCAACGTTATTTCTGTTTCTGAAATATCCCATCCAGTTGTTTTTCACCAGGGGCTCTCCCGTTTTATTTCTTCGCTGAATCATTCTTACGGCCGAAATCTCAATTCCGACCGGGCATACCTCTTCACACCTGCCGCACATCAGGCAGTCGTGAGCAATTTCGGTAATGTCCTCATCATTTCTGATCGAACGGTGCAGGTAAACGGGCTGCATATATCTTATGCCGGTAACGAAGTTCATCTGGCAGGCGTCGATGCACATACCGCATGATGAACATGAGTGTATCTGAACTTCGGAGAAAGTTCCTGTCTTATCCCCTGTAGATATGCCCGAATTTCGCATGAAAATCAGGAACAGTTCTGTAGGGATATGCATATAACGGGTGACAGGTAGAAGTATGAAAAAAACTCCCAGGGATAAGGAATAGAGCCACCAGAATGGGTAGGCAAGGGTTTCGGCAGGGAGGAATGAAGCGAGCCATGCACCTGTTGTTCCGGTCAGGAAGCTGCCCGAACCATGCGCGCCGCAGGTAAAACTCTCGGCCAGTAGCCTGCTCGGAAAAATGAGCCAGAGAGCTGTGAGGGCAATCCTGTCGGCAGGTTTGTGCCGTGTGGTTTTCTTCATTCCGACTACCCCAGGAATAAATCTTTTTATTACCGCCAGCAGAAGGCCCGACAGTATAAAGGCAAGAAGGAGATCCATCCAGAATGACCAGATTCTTGTAAGACCTGTTGTTCCGTGGTCGGGATTGAAGAACCGGAAGAATATTGCCCTGTATGGCGGATTAAGATGTTTTGCTCCGAAAATGTCGGCCTCAATGGTTCCGAAGAGTATAAGCAGAAACCATCCGAATGCAAGAGACATGTGCATATAACCCAGAACGGGTTTTGATTTTAGAATCCTGCGGTGGATGAGGCTTTCCATGAATATTTCCTTCAGGCTTTGCCCGAATGCCCTGCCAAAGAAGCCTCTCTGGAGTCTTAACTTGTCGGCCCTTGAAAGCTGCCTGAACCAGATGACACACCTTACAACACAGTAAATCAGAATGAAATAGAGACCGGTGTTAAATGGCAGCACAAAAATGTCAAAGTCTTTCATGGCCGTTTGTTTTACTCAGAGTCTCCCTTGCAATAAACAGCACGTTGCGCGTATTAACCCCTCGCGGACAAACAAGAATGCATTTACCGCAGAGCATGCATCTGTTTATTTTTTCGGCTGCGGCTTCATTCTCTCCGCGGCGCAGCAGAACATTTATTTCCCTGAGGCTGAAATCAGTGAAGTTTCCGGCGGTACATGTTGCAGCACATGTGCCGCATTCTATACACAGTCTGAATGTCGGTTCTTTTGCAGCAATGAGATCTGCCACACTCCGGTCATTCTTGTCGTAGTCGATGACCCTTGGAACCGATAAAGTGAATCCGAACTTATTCATCCCTCTGTTTCTTTTCCCTCAGGTAACTGACAACTTCTGTAACTGCTGCCCTGGCGTGCGAAATCGATTCGGTGATGTTCATCGGAGCGGTGCATGTACCTGCATAGAATACACCTTTCAGATTACTCCTGTTCGATGCCGTGTGGTTGTCGGCAGTGGAAAAGAACCTGTTTTCGCCGCGTCTGAGTGATGACTTGCCTGCAAGAATTTCTCCGGCGTCCGACATTTCCATTCCGGCCATAAGCACAACCATATCGAGTTCCATTCTCAGCGGTCTGCCGGCAAGAGTATCCTCAGCCTTAATTACGAGTCTGCCATTATAACCCTGCGACACTTCCGACACCTTACCCCTTATAAAGGATACACCGTACTTTTCCTGTGCCTCCCTGTAAATCTCCTCATAATATGCCCCTCCCATTCTCATGTCCATATAGAAGCAGAAGGTTTTTACTCCGCTTATCTTTTCATGAACCTCCATGGCCTGTTTCACCGCGGTGATACAGCAAAGCTTGGAGCAGTAGAGGTTCCCGACCTTTTCGTCGCGTGAACCGACACAATGAATAAAGCCTATTCTGGCGGGGACACCACCGTCTGCCAGTTTCACCGACCCGTTCCTGAACATCTTTTCCAGATCGGCAGAGGTAATTACATTCGGATAGATTCCGTAACCATATTCCTCTTTCCGTCTGCTGTCGAAGAGGTCGAATCCTGTTGCAACGATAACAGCTTCGGCTTCAACAACCTGCCCGTCGGAAGCTGTTGCTGTAAATTTCCCTTTCCGGCCTGTTATTCCGGTGATGCAGGTATTATTCCGTATCTCGATATTTTTGTTTTTTACCAGGTTGTCGAGGTATTCTCCGACTTCATTTCCATCGCGCCTGTCGGGGAAAAGGTGGTACCAGTTCTTAAGATGTCCTCCGGTAAGAGGCTCTTTTTCAGCTAAAATAACGCTGTATCCCGATCTGGCAAGTTGTCCAGCGGCCTCCATTCCGGCAACTCCTCCACCAATAACCAGAACGTCAACCATACTGTTCATACGTTGATAAGCTTTTCAGGTGCAGGCAACGGCTTGCCGTCTTTGGTAATGAATTTATCCGATTTTGAGTATTCGACACCCATTTTATCTAAAAGTGGTTCGGGCTGTACCATATGGTACTGAAGGCCGAGTTCCCATGGGTTCATACCAAGAACCAGGCCGGCAACCTCCTCGTATGTCAGAACCGGTATTGAAAGGCCGTTCTCACCGTAGGTTCTGCCCTCCATCTCCCTTATTGTATATTGCCATTTATCCATGAACATATTGCAGCCCGGGCAGTTGGTAATGATAAAGTCGGGTTTAAATGGTTTCATTGATTCGAACTTCTTTACCGAGTTGCTGAGAGAGTATCCCCTGTTTGCCTGGACAATGTATTGCCTGAAGCCGAAACCGCAGCAGTGTCTTCTTTCGGGGTAATCAATAACCTCACCGCCCCATGCCTCAATCATACCCGAAAGTACTTTTGGAAATTCAGCCCCGCCTACTCCGTATTTGGGAAACATTTTGGAGTAGTGACAACCTATATGTTCAACAACTTTCAGCGGTTCTCCGGTTTTTTTGTTAACAAGCCTGAATTTTGCCTTTGATGCGATTTCATTACGGAATTTGTAAACAATGTCACTGGTATGTGCCATGTTTTCTGGGATATCGAACTCCCTGCCTGTGGCCTTTAGAAGATATTCGCGGGTTTTTTCCAGTTCTTCGGGAAAGTGCTTCCAGGTTTCGATTATCTCTGTATAAATCCCGAAAGATGTGACACATGAAATGGCAATGTTTTTGTAACCCGATTCCTTCATCAGGGCGAAATGTCTGGCCACGACGGTCATTATTGTCTGAAAGGGAACTATATCGGTGTGGTAACCGATTCCGGTACATGTTGTATGTGAGGGGTTCTCATAAATATCCTTTCCGAGAATATCTCTTATCAGGTGAAGGAAGAACTGTTCGGAACCGGGGAAGAATGATTGTCTAATGCATGACCTTACGTAGAAATAATGGTCATCGGCAATTTCTTTCTGGTATTCCGACCAGATTCTTTTTTTATCGGGTTCATTCATGGTTATTCTGTTTTCTTTTGGTTGTGGGTTCCGCTGTTATCCGTGTAAACGCGGGCGAAGTATTCATCATCAGTTCCCTTTCCTATCTGGATGCCCAGTTCGCGGGCTTTTCGTCTGGAATGCTCTTCGATATTCTCCATAAATTCTGTACCTCCGGTAACATCAAAAATACGTTTCAGTTCTTCTTTTGCCCCGGCCGGTATTTTTCTGAGCGGTCCTTCCCCTTCCTCATTAATCCTGGCACCCAGCCTCTCATAAATCTCTTTTGAATGGTCAATTATGAATTCCCACACCGGCCCCTGTTCGGGGTGCCTGGCAGGATCTACGGCATAGGAAGCCACACAGTAACCGTAATTAAAGATGTTCTCACCTACGCTCCTCTTGATTGCAAGCTGCTGCCTCCCCTTCTCACTTTCGGTAAAATAGCCAAGCTTCTGGGAAAGGGTTCTGAGAGCCATGATTATCAGTCCGGGAGTATTGCCTCTCGGACACCTGGTTTTACACGACATGCATTCGCCGCAGTACCATATTGTATCTGATTTAAGAAGAGCTTCGATAACATCGTCGTTTCTCTCCTGCACCTCATCCACTATTCTGCGCGGATCGTAGTTGTAGAATTCTGCAGCCGGGCAGATAGCGGTACAAACCCCGCAGTTCATGCAGGCATTCAGTCCCTCAACAAACCTGATATCCTTTAACAACTGATTGTAAAGGCTTTCCATCGATTAAAGTAAAAGGTAACAACTGTTAATTAATTAACACAAAATTACCCAAACCCCTTGCGTGTATAAAGGGGAATTAAACCTATTTTTAATAAGTATTTATGCTTACTGCAGGAAGATCAGCGAACCGGCACTATGATTTTTTTCTTGCATAACGGTATATTACATTGCCATTTATATCGACAAAATAAATCGCCAGGCTGTTAACCGTTGCTGATATTATACTGAATCCAGGAGATGAGTCTGCGAAAACTGTCATTTTGTTTCTGGCAACATTACGGACTGAAGAACCTGCTGTATTGACAAAATAGTCGATAGTGCCTGTGGAATCCTTCAGGTGCTGGAAGATATGATCATGCGATCCGATATAAAAGTCAACATTGTATTTGTTCATTACAGGATAAAGGTATTCAAGCAGTTCTTCCGTATTCTGCCTGGTCGGATGGGCGCTAAAGACAGGATGGTGCCCGATGACTATTACCCAGTCTTCTTTTACGGCAGCCAGTACGCTGTCAGTCCAGTTGATTTGTCTCAACGCATTTTCTCTTGTATACTTCCTGCCGGGATTTCCGAGACCATAAACAAGAGATTGCGTGTCAAGTATTACCAGTCTGATACTTACACTGTCTCTGCTTTTCACCAGAGTATAATAGGGAGCCGGCATTTTCCACCTGCGGCTCACTTTTGAATAGTCAACCTGTGCCTGGATATTTCCGCCATGATCGTGATTGCCAAGGGCCGGGTACCATTCAACGTGGAGAGACGGATTTGTGTAAATGTTTTCGAAACTTGTCATCCACAGGGGATCTGCAACACTTTCCACACCGTTAATCTGAAAGTTGTCGCCGCCTGTTACGATAAACCTGGCGCTGATTTTTTCAGCCACATTGCCCATTATCTCCGCCACCTCCTTCTGGTTGTGATAACCATTTCGTCCATAGTCGCTTATAATAATAAAATTAAAGGCATTGTCTTCCGGCAGTTCAGTCGTGGTTGATTGCTGTACGGTATTACAGCTGGCTGCAAACAGTATGAGAATAAAAAACAATAAATATTTCAACTTTTTCATTTATAAACACTTATAAGGTTAAACTCTGGAAAGACTCTTTTAGTATTTCATTAAACCAGCCTCTTTAAGAACCATGAAATAATTAATTATATCCTGCAGAGGTGATTCTGTTTCGAACTGTGCATCGACCATTTTCTTTATGTCGAGCAGGTTTCTTTTACCGTTGGCCAAACCTGCCGTTTCGCTCGTGTTTACAATTCTGTTATACCTGTACTTTGAAAGAAAATCCTGCGGAAGCGAGGCAATGATTCTGCGATCTCCGCCATATCCCATGGTTGCAGCTTTCTGAGTCGGCATCGGGACAATTTTCATAGCTGACTTCTCGGTATTATCGGGGGTAAGATTAACAGCAGGCACATTCAGGTAAGATGATTTCTTAATCATAATTTCCTTCAGTGCTGAAAGATGTTCCTTAAGAATGTTATCAACCGCCGTTTTACGGGTCTCGATCATGTTCGTGATTTCCGGATTTTCCGAGATCTGCCTTATTTTTTCCATGGCTGACTTTTCGGCCATTGCCACGCCTTCAAGGTTGTAACAGGCACGTTTGTAAACAGAGGCAAGATCATTTCTGCCGGCGTTGTAAACCATATCAGCCGATTTGGCCATTTGTATGCCCATTCTTACAGAGGCTCCCGAATACTGTTCTGAAAGTATCCGGCCTGCCATCCTGTCATCGGCCGAGGCGATGGTGTAGGCGCCGGCGGCCGAAATAAAGACAGCGCGCCTCAGCTGGGTCGGGTCGCATTTATCGGGATTGTCTTCGGAGGAATGATAATAATTGTCTGGCCATGTTATCATTTTCATTCCGGGCACATTGACGCTCCAGTCGTTGAAGACTGCATTGTCCGACGAACCATGAAGGGAGAGTATCCTGTACCAGAAAGGATCGTCGGTGCCGGTGGGGGCTACTATTCTTCCCGAAAAACCTCTTCTGCCCAGGTTATCCGTTATCCCTTCAACATTGGTTTCGCCCACAAATCTGAAATAACTTTCCATCACGTCATTGACAAATGAGGCAGTCGAGAACCCTGACCGGTGAAAACAGAAGAAGCTGTTGTTTTCACGGAGGTTTAGCCCCACCATGTCAAGATTTATATCGCATAATGCCTTTCTTGTTCTCTCAAGGTTCTGGTTTACCCAGGGAATTGTGCCGCTGAATTCCGGCACCCACAGGAATCTTATTGACCGCACGGGGGGAGGTATCCGGCCCGCCCTGATGAGGTCGCTGAGGATGCGTGCAACTTCAAGGATAACGGCCGATCCCGACATGTTGTCATTGGCGCCCATTTTAACATACCCTTCAAAAAGGTGGGCGGTAAATATTATTTCACCCGCTGCCGGGTCACTTCCTTTTATCACACACTGGGGAACCTGAAGTTCCACCTGTTCGGTACGGGTTTCAATATTCACCTCGACAGTTATCTTTTCACCCCTTAAAAGCCTGTCGCGCAATATAATGCCTTCACGAGGAGGCAGGAGGAACGCGAAACCTCTGCCCTGGATGCTTGTATTTGGTATCTGCAACGGGTCGGTAAGGGGCCTTGGAGAATAGAAAGATATGATGCCGGCCGCACCCGAATTTAAAGCCCTGGCATTGACATTACCGGGGCTTGACGATGTTACTATTATTTTGCCTTTAATTTTGTCCCTGTTTTCTTCAAAAAAAGAAACGGAACCCTCTCCTGCCCATATGAGCTCTGCCTTCATGGAAGCCGGCTGGCTGCCCTCAACAAGCATTTCAGGCACTTCAAGGAAATCGGCAAGCTTCTGATTCCCCGGGCTGATTTCTCTGAGAGTTCCCTTTATCCCTCTCCATGTTGTTGTTTTTCCGACCCTGTCCAGTGAAAATTCAAGCCCGTACTCCTTCAGTTTGCCGGTTATATAATCACTCTCCCTGAGGTTTCCCGTAAATTCATAGTCATATCTCGGCTGTGTGTAAGGAGCAAGCATTACTATATGGTGCCATGCAAGCTCACCGGATGAGGCGGCGATCAGTTCATCAATTATTTCGGAAGGTAACAGAGTGTACTGATAGTTAACCGGGTATTGGGATTTTAAGGACCCGGTACCTGATATAATAACTGATAAAATTACCAGCAGGCCCCTGAAAGCGCTACGTTTAACAGGATTTGTATTCATTTTTCAGGACATTAGGTTATTGATCAGACTTTAGTAAAACAATTATAGTAAAAAGAATTGAAAAAAGAAGAGATTTTAAACAATGGGATTGGAAGAAGTTCTTCGGAAGAGTGGCAGGAACCGTCTATACAACCGGGATGCGGTTTCCGGACAAAGATGTGACAGTTCCGTACCGCCAGCATCTGATAAAAACTTTAATGATATTGAATAAATGTCCGCCCGCAAAAAGGATGAATCCTCCCAACGGTGAATTCACGGGATGAACGATAAATATCACAAAAAGATAAGCGATCAATACCTGTATTATCAGAATCAGAACAATTGCCGAAATATTAATCAGGAACCCTGATGAAAGGGATTTTATCCCTTTGCCAACCGCACTTATGATACCAGATTTACCATCCGAAACAATCATGGATCTTGAAAAATCAGCCACTGAAATTACCATTGCTGCCGCTATGGAATATACCGCCAGTGAAATGAAGATGATGGTATTTCCCATGGTACTGTATCCAATCGCCGACGGAACAGCTACAAGCAGGAGGGCCAGGAAGAACAGAACGGCAACGGTAAGGAGGTTTATCCCGAAGAATTTCCGGAAGAATAAGGCTGCATCACCGAAAAATGACCGGCTGTTTGTGAATTCACCGGTTTTGACCGCGCTGAAAAATCCTCCTGTAAAAAAGGCATTAAGCAGAAATATAATGAACAGAGCCAGAAGTGTTCCGGAAATAGCAAAAGAGCCAACCTTATCGAATCCTGCACCGCTGTTTGAAATAATATCCAGAGGGAAACCATCACCGAGTCTCCCGGTAACAAGGCTTGAACCCAGGATTGTTTTCACTGAGGTTTTCAGAGGGAAAGAAATCAACGAAACGGTGAGTGCCGAAACCAGCCAGAATGCAACAACCCATCGCCAGCACTTCAGCGAACTATGCAAACCTGTCTTAATATGTTGAAACATCTTCACAATTAATCAGATTATTACGAAATCCATAAAGAAAATCATAATTGAAAATATCCTTCTGAAGAGCCTTTTCAGCGGTTTGCGGTCAGGCCTCTCCGCCATGGAGTTGTTGATGAAATTAATATCCATCTGGTTCTTATATTCCGGATCGATCTTCACCTGTGTCACTTTTCTTTTCCCCGTGTATCTGAAATCTTTCACCCTGCTTTTGCCATCCCATTTTTCAAGTATCTCATCTCCGTTGTCGAACCGGATCAGAACTTCTACGGGAAGCTGTATCTCTCCGTCGCGCTGCAACTGAACGACTGAATAGTTGAGAGTGTCGGGCATTTTTTTTCTCTCAACAAAGAATGAAGAATCGGGTTGTATTGAAAGTCCCTGAAATTCTTCGGCTTTCCTGTTTATTATGTTGATTACTTTATAATCGCAGATGCCGGTACCGAAAATAGTCTGTTCAAAGAACCAGTTAAGATCTGATCCGAAGCGGTCGCCGTGCATTTTCAGAACCGTGGCATTTACAACATCGATAAAATCTCCGGCCGAAGGATGCCTGAAGGCCCATCTCCTGTAATACTCCCTGAACACCTCGTTCATTGTCTCTTCACCAACCATGCCTGTGAGAGTATGCAGGATGGCAGCGGCCTTCATGTACGACATCATGCTGTAGGTGCCATGCGGGTAATTCCAGGAATAACCTGCATTGCTTGCCGCCTGTCTCGACGGTGAAGCTATGTATGACGAACGGGCCATCGATTTATCGGATATTTTAAAAAGAGGATGGTTTATTATTCCCGCATTACCGTAATAATGATCCATTATTCTCTGTTCCCAGTACGAATTTATTCCTTCGTCGAGCCATGGTTCCTCAAATTCATTTGTTGCAATAATTCCCATAAAGAAGGCATGTCCGAATTCGTGGACAGTAACCATTTCGGGTAAAAGAATATAATCAGGAATTCCGGGTACCGACATTGAGGTGAAAAGCGTGGTATACTCCATGCCGCCGGCGCCTGTTCCCATCACGGGAGGGTCGGCAAAAGTCAGGTAATTCCACGGGTAGGGGCCGACATTCTCTTCAAGATATCCGAGCGCATATTTTACAGCCGTAAAATGTCTCTCCGCAAGATTTGATTTTTCCGCCGGCAGCAGAAGCTTAATATTAACATGTTTCCATGTATCCGTAAAGACTTTGTAACCCGGCCATGCTGTCCATGCGAAATCAACAATATCCTCTGCTCTCGTCCTTACGGTTTTTGTTCCGTCGCCGTTATCCTCTTCAGCCAGGGTAATTCCGCCCGACCCTACTACATAGCCGGCCGGAACAGTGATATTCACTTCATACACACTGTGGTTTGAATAGAATTCTGAATTTGCATGGAACTGGTGGCAGTTCCATCCTCCTTCCCTTCTGCCCCTCATGCCCGGAGGTTCGTAAACTCCGAATTTCGGGAACCATTGTGCAACAAAGAAAAAATCCTTACTGTATCCTGTACGGGTAATATCGGAAGGCAGTTTGCTTTCAAACTCTGCTTCGAGAAAGAGTGTATCTTTCCCTGCAACAGCCTGAGGCAGTATGATCCTTGCTACGCTTCTGTCATCAGGATTGTCGTCATCCGGACTGACATATTTCATTGCCGGCAGGAGGTTGTTTCCGCGGCGGTCGGTCAGTGATTCTATTTTCACCCATCCGAGATCGTCTGGTTTGGAGCCGGGCGACCCGCCCTTTTCCCGGTAAAAAGTTGTTTTATTGCTGCTGAAGGCATTAAGGTACAGGTGCAGCCAGATATCCGGAACAGAATCATCCGTAACATTGACCCAGTAAGCCTTCATTTTACCGTTTACGGTTTTTGCCTGCGGATCGAGTACCGCATCTATACTGTAACCGGTAATTCTCGGGCTTAAGGGCGATGAAACCAATACCTGTGATCCTGCCCTAACGGGTATCACAAGCAGGGCCAATAATATCAGATATTGTGATTTCATCAGGGCCTGCTGCCCGTTGGAGTTATTGCTTCTCCTTAACGGCTGTTAACGGTATTTCGCCATCGGGTGACAAAGCGGCTCCGGTTATTTTTGAATCGCTTTCCATTTTGAGCTTTATGGCAATATCTGCCCCTTCCACATACAGGTTAAGCCTGATGGAATCATTCGCAACCTTGACACCTTCGAGCGGAATTTTGTAATCGCTGCCCGTGAAGGATATGAAAGCCGAGTATTTTCCCTCCGCAAACACAAACTCCATTATGCCGTTATTATATCCCTCCGGAGCATAAGGCGCATCAAATTTCCATTTCCCGACAGGGTCAAACTTCGGCTTTTGGGTCTGTGCCGTCAGTGCAACAGTAATGCAAACCAATAATACTGAAAGCAATAAAATCTTTTTCATAAGTTTTCCCAGGTATGATTTACCATTAAAAATAGTCAAATTTTTATTATTTACATTGAATGTTAAAATATTTTAAAAATTGCCTTTTTGACTAATGAACAACAATCCTCAATGTAACTTAAGGTAATTTATTATAATATTGCGCAAATTTTTCTGATGTATTTAAAAAATAGAACTATTCTGATTGTCGCGCTGGCATCCGTTGCAGCATCAGTTTACAGTCAGATCGACATGACGATAGGTTACAGGAGGGCCACTGCAGAGGTCACAAGCGAGATACCCGTTTTCGTAGAAGAGCCTTCCGGGACAGGTTTTTCAACCACCGGCCTGTCGGGCAGATATCCGGCATACAGAATTCCCGCGGAGGAAATCAGGGTTTTATTTCCCGATCTCAGCCAGGCAGTAGATACAGTAGGGATATTATGGTACCTGAGGCCTGAAAACTATTCACAGAGAGGAGAAGTCAATATTATTATAGTTGCTATCGGGCAGGATAGTTCAAAGACTTACTACATCGACAACAATAACGACAGGGTATTTGCTGACAATGAGGAGAAGTTCAGTTTCAGTCCGGATGTTGAAAAGAGAGTCCTCGAAATTAAGGTTCTCGGCAACTACTATAACTATACATTCATGAATCCCGACTATAATCCTGTCAGGAAGACGGGAAAAAGCCTTAAGGAATACTCGGTTTTGTGGCGCAATTATAACAGAAGACCCTCTTTCTCATTTTTATTTTCCATGACAACAGGAGGGGGTAAGGCTCAGTTGTCATTACAGCCCGTTGAAGGCAGTATCCGTCAGTACAGTTATAATGCAAACATAGTCGGATGCCTCAAACCCTCTGCAGGAATAGATTTTGCCTGGTTTAACTTTCACGTCGCCGGTCTGGCGTCTTTCGAAAGGCTGCAGTATGATGAGACAGTCATGTATGCTTACGGAGAAAATTTCAGGGGAAGGTATTACGACAGGGGGACATGGCCCTCTGCCAAGGTTCATGCAGGAGTCTCCGCAAGTTATGATTTCAGGATCTGGTCTCTTTATGTATCTCCGGTAGCGACCTATTCAAAGCACTGGATTCTGGATAAGAATAAGTTCGACAGGTCAGTGCCCGTCGGTCCTGATGCAGTATATAAAGACTCATATACATGGGAAACCGGGGCAAGGCTGAAATTGCCCGTTTCTGAGAGGACGGTGCTTTTTATAAATTATGTTTATTCAAAATCGTGGTTCGATGCCACCGACTTTCTGCCTGAATATGTTGAAGGCAGCTATTCGGTCGACTATAAACAGAATTATTTCGGATTCGGGGTGCTGTACCGTTTCCTGACTTTCTGATTCAGATCAGCATCCTCCGGCAGCCTTTTTCTTTTTTGCAACCGGTTTAATGGCCGGCTTAAGGCTTGGCCCTGCTGCCTGATCCTGCGTATCCTTAACCTCTGCGTCTCCTCCCAGGGCCATCCCCGCGCCCTTCCTCAGATCATACCTGAGAAATTCTTCATCAGAACTGACAGAAGATGGTTTCTGAGGATTCAGAATAGTTTCGTACCAGTAATTAAGTCCGCCCTCCAGTACGTAGTTGTTTGTATAACCTAATTGTCTTGTAATCATCCACGCCTCATTTGCTGCAAGTGAACCATTGGAATAGAATACATTCATTTTAACATCCTGGTTCAGAATATCGGCATATTCCTCCGACAGCAGATCGGTGAGAGGTATGTTTATTGCGCCGGGAAGGCTGTATTTCTCAAACTCCTGCTGACTTCTCACATCGATAAGCCTCAGTGTGGGGTCCTTTTTGATCAGCATATCCGCTATCACTTCGGGAGAAACAAACTGAGTGCGCTCCGCCACTTCTGAAAGCAGTTCGGGGGCGGTGAGTTTGTAAGGAACGGTTTTATTCTGAGGAACCGCGGCAATTACAAGTCCCAGAGGAATGATAATCAGTGCAAGTAATACTCTTGGATTCATATCTTTTCATTTTAAATAATTTCTCTAATACTCTTCCCTCGGAAATTTCTTTTCAACAATTTCTGCCACCCAGAACATTGCCAGGGCGGCAAGAATCAACAGAAGGGCAAAGAATCCGTCAGACATCTTCAATGCGGTGCTTATTTTCGGATCGCCCCTGAATGCAGCCATATAAAGCCCTTCAAACCAGTTAAATCCCGCCGCGAACAGCGCCACCCCGATAAAGAGCCCTGCTATAAAAACCATTGCATCGATTTTTCCGATTGATGCACCGCAGAAGCTCGTACCGGGGCAGTAACCGCCGAGAATAAATCCTCCGCCCATAATGATCCCGCCTACAATTGCGGAAGTCACATAAAGGGGGTTTATATATACCAGGCTAAGGTCAATCCAGCCGAAAAGACTGAACAGAAGAAGCCCGGTCATAGCTGTAATTGCAGCCGTGAAGAATACTTTCAGCACAACCATGTCATAACCGTAAAACACTCCTGCAAGCTTTCTGCTTGATGAAAAACCGGAAGCTTCAAGTACATATCCGAATCCTATGCCTATCAGAAATGCAAAAAACAGGTTTGTATTTTCAGATATTATTTCATTTACTGCCAGTGGTCCCATAACTCAGTTATGTTAAGTTCGTTAAATTAAATCCAGTTCTTTCTGAAGAAATATGCAAGGGCAAACCCGGTTCCGAATATTGCCATCATTGTGACAAACCCGCCAAGCGACAGGACAGCCATCCCGCTCAGTGCGGCTCCGCTTGTGCAGCCTCTGCCAAGCTGCGATCCGAAACCGAAAAGTATTCCGCCTGCCATTGCAAATATCAGACGCCTGCGCGATGTGATTTTCGGCGAATGCTCCACTTTCAGTTTGAGCCGGCCCGAGAGTGCCCCTGAAAGAAATCCGCCGACAATTACCCCTGCCATCTGGAACACCAGCCAGTTCTTCATAGGATTTCCCTTGTGTGACTCCATATACTCTTTCACAAAACCCGACTTTTCAGCGGCCGACGGGGCGACGGTTGTCGTTGCCGTTACAATGACACTCTTTACTGCCCCGCTTGCACCGAGCCCCCTTCCGGCAATAAAGTTTGCGGAAAGAAGAACAAGTCCCAGCAGCACCCCTCCCAGATAAGGATTCAGGTATTTTTTACTCCTGTCTTTTTTTATCTCATTCATAATCAATATGTAATTTAAGAAATATCAATAAAGCCACCGGCTTACCTGCCCGGCGTATACAATTATAAATCTCAGCATAAAACTGCCGAACAATACCAGAATTACAGGTATAAGAACCGGTATGTGATACCTGTTAAGTTCAAGGATTTCAAGCAGAGCCGGAAATAAAAGTCCGAGTATCACAACAAAAATCCAGAAAGGGGCAGTATACTCACCGCCGAGAAAAAGGCGGGCTGCCTCAATCTGAACCTGTGTACTGGCAAGGAAACCCATAAACATATGGACAATCAGGAAGAGCTCTACAGCAATTATCACCAGATCGATGCGTGAGAAATATTTCCTTTCCTCAGGGTTCCGGGCGAAAAGAATTATCGTTGCCGCACCGGCCGATAACCCCGATGCCAGGAACAGAGGTCCCAGTATTGATGTGTTCCACAGCGGCCTTGCATTGAAAGCCGAAAGCAGTATGCCCGTATAGATACCCAGAATAAGGGAATAAATGAGAATTACCCAGGCCAGCACTTTTTTATACCTGTTGAAAAACTCCTCAAGCCACTTCAGCCATTTGTATTTCCAGTCCCAGGAAGGTATTATATCCCTTATGTGAAGCGCCGACCATATGAATGAGGCCGGTGTGATGACCATCAATGTCCATGCTCCCCACGACATTGGCGACTGGAGCTTAATATTGAAGTAAAGTTGCCAGAAATAGAGTTTATGCCTGAGATCGTAAAAGAGTGCGATAAGACCAATCACAAGGAGTATAGGTGCCAGGAATGGTGCCAGTCTCACGGCGGCAGGATATTCCTTCTCCTTTCCCCTTATGTAATAAAGAGAGGCGAAAAAGAGGATGCCGGCTGCCATACCCCCAAGGAAGAGATAGAGAGGAATAGGCCACTCCCAGATACGGAGGTGAGGATCCACCATTGGATTCATTCGCCCGCTGACAATTACTTCTTCATTCATATTTTATTGTTTTATCAGACAAGAAAATAGAGTTCCGGCCGGGTTCCGGCTTCAGGAATAAGTGTTTTCCACTTTCTTTTTTTCAGAATAACCGACACCTCGCTTCCGGGATCGTCAAGATCGCCGAAATAGAGGCATTTGGTCGGGCATACTTCAACGCATGCCGGTTTCATCCCTTTTTCGAGCCTGTGGTTGCAAAATGTACACTTGTCAACGTAGCCGCCGGGATGAGGATACCTGGCATCATAAGGACATGAGGCAATACAGGCACCGCACCCTATGCATTTAACGGAATTTACCAGCACAATTCCACCCTTTATTATATGGCTTGCACCGGTCGGACAGCATCTTACGCATGGGGCATTGCTGCAATGGTTGCATCTTTCCGAGCGTATTTCCATCTCAAGCTGCGGATAGGTACCGTCATTTACCTCAACAATCCAGTCGCGGCAATAACCGATCGGAACCTTGTTTTCAGTCTGGCACGCAACTACACAATCGCTGCATCCGACACATTTCCTGGTATCAACAGCCATAGCATACCTCATGCTCCAAGGCCCTCCTCTGCCTCACCTGTAACAAATGTTACAAAATTTGATCTCATTCCGGTACCACCCATAATCGGATCAGTTTTCACATTGGTAATCAGTTGTGTATCGCTTGCACCCCTGCCGTAAGCACGGGTCAGCTTCCTGTTTGCATGTCCGAATCCGTGTACAATATAAACCGAATCCCACCGTATCCTCTCGGTAACGCGAACCTTTACAGGGAAGTCGGAGACCACTCCGTCCTGGTTTTTCAGCTTAATATACTGGTCGTTTGTTATCCCCCATTCCTTTGCAACCTTTGGATTTATCCAAACACTGTTTTCTTCCATAAGGTCGGTAAGGTAAGGGTTATTAATTGTCCGGCTGAAAGTATGCATCGGCGCCCTGCCGTAAATGAGCCTGTAAAAACCTTCAGGAGGTTCTTCGTGTGCAGTATAAACCGGCAAAGGTTCAAATCCTGCATCTTCGAGATATTTTGAATACAGTTCTATCTTCCCTGAATCGGTGGGAAAAGAGATATCGTCACCATCTTTAAAATAAATATCATCTGCCTCTCTTTCGAAATTTTTTACCCCGATTCTTTTCATCTCGTCAAGCGATGAACCGACCTGTTTAAGCTGCCAGTCGAGCAGATCTTCCTGTTTTTCAAACGGGAAATAGTCACCCAGCCCAAGTTTTATTGCCAGCTGCCGTGCGATCCAGTATCCCGGTTTTGTGTCATACAAAGGTTCCGTAGCCGGCATCCTCAGAGCAATTGCCGGTCTGCGGTGCGGACTTGCCCTTAGGGAATCATAACGTTCGAGATAAGTGCATTCAGGGAGAACCACATCGGCCCATCCTGTTATTTCCATTGGCATTGTATCGACTGCCACCAGCAGGTCGAGGTTCTGTATTGCTTTCAGCGTGTTACGGACATCCGGCACTGATGCAAGGAGGTTGGTTGCATTAACCAGCCAACCCTTAACCGGGAAAGCAGGATTATTTTCCGGGATGGAAGCGTCGATCAGAAGATTTGATACTGCAGTGGAGGCGAGGGGATATTTACCCGGAAAGGCATCCTGCCATGAAACTTTTGTTTCGGGGAACGGCGGAATTTTAAATGAAGCCAGTTCCACCCTTGCAGGCATATAGAAGCCTCCTCGTCTTCCCCATGACCCCAGCAGGGCATTAAGGATAGCAATGGCTCTTGATCTTTGGAAATCGTCGCCATACCATGTAACGTGACGTCCGGGATGCACAATTACCGAGGGAGAAGCGTTTGCCATCTCCTTTGCCGTATTCCTGATAAGATCGGGAGCAATGGTTGTAATGCCGTACGCCCACTCCGGAGTATAGCTCTTTACATGAGCCTTAAGCTGATCGAAGCCGGTGCAGTATTTCTCAACATACTTCTTATCATAAAGATCATTATAAATCAGTTCGTGCATCCAGGCCAGCAGCAGCGCCATGTCAGTTGCCGGTTTTATGGGAAGCCAGTATTTCGATTTTCCTGCCGCCGTCGAAAACCTGGGGTCAACAGTTATAATAACCGCCCCCTTATCTATCGCATCCGACATCTCCTGTATCTGGCCGTTATGCATGTTTTCACCGAGGTGTGATCCGATCAGTACAAGGCATTTTGTGTCTCTTATATCTGTTATTTCGGGAGAGTAGACTTCCTCGCCGAAAGTTGCGAGAAAAGCATCATCGCGCGGGCCCCTGCACTGTGCATAAGAAGGTTCGGCAATATTGTCCGTACCAAGCGCCCTGAATAGTGTTGTGAAATAACTGCTGCCTGAACCGTGAGAAAAGAGGGCCAGGGTGTGAGGACCATACCTGGAAGCGATTTCTTTCATCTTTGAGGCTGTATAATCAAGGGCTTCATCCCATGTGGCTTCCCTGAAGACCTGCCTGCCTCTCTCTTCGGTCCTGATTAAAGGGGTCCTCAGCCTGTCGCTGTCATAATACGCCCCTATGCCTCCTGTTCCCCTGGGGCACAACCTGCCGTTGCAGTGCTGGTCCTCATCATTGCCCGTAACCTTCCAGATGCTGCCGTCAGGCGATTTATATACCCATCCTGCGCATTTCCAGAAACAAATCTCGCAATATGTCGGCGTCCGGAATAGATCATCAATCTTCCCAGGTTTAATTTCTTTACCTGAAAAGTTTCTGATAAGGCTGTAAGTACCGGCTCCCGCTGCAACCACCCCCGCCCCGATAAGGGAAATCTTTATAAAATCCCTCCTGCTGGTCATAATTCCTGCTTTTTAGTCATGCAAAAATAAAAATCCTTTTTATATTCAATTATCTATATAATTATATTTTTGTTTACAACCGGCTAAGTCGGGATAATAATTAATCCCTTTTCCGAATATCTCCCAGGTTTATTAACAGATGTTTACATTCTGAGAATGGTTATCCCGAGCAGAGCCTGAAGCTTCTGTCCGGGTTTAAAGATTTTAAAAGCGGAACTCCACACGTCTGCCAGATATCTGTCCTGAATTCCTTTAAGCAAAGCCACCAGCTCATCAAGTTCAGGAGGATTACCGGGGTTGCCATACTTATAATTCAGACCGGCAATAATCTGAGATATATCGTTGTATTTTCCGAGATTCTGGGAAATTATATCCAATCTCTTTTCGGTGCTCTTTACGGCAGCCGGATTAACAGGACGGAAAAAATAGATCTGGTACAGGAAGTCTTTGATTCGTTTCCTCAGCTCGTGGACTTTTTGAGGCCTGGTATTTATCCGGCACTCCATGCAGAGAGCGGCGGCGCTCATGTAGCTTTTGTTTAGCTGATCGTAAAGTAAAGCCGCATCGGGTTCACCGATGGTCATAAACCTCAGACGGTACCAGGCTTTTCTCAGTAAAGTCTCGACCTCATCAATATTCCTGATGATTTCCATGTTCTCTTCAGAACTCTGGTTTTCCCATTTCATTATCTCATCGAGAGGCTTATAACCTTCAAGACGTCGGAAGAGCTTCCTGTTTGACTTCCTTACCGACCTGAGTGTCTTTCTCTGAACCGACATATCCCTCCATGAGGCAAGCATTCTGGCTGCATCGCGGTAAGTCCTGTACTCATCTTCAAAGGCTTTTTCCCCGATACACGGATGCAGGAGCTTCATGGCAGCCCTTGCCTTTTTCATCAGGACCCTTATGTCGTGAATGGCATCATCATCAGGCACCCGGCTGCGCCGCAGCAGCACCAGCGATTCTTTCAGATAGCCTGAAAGAGCTGGTTTGATCGGTCTAATCCTTATTGTTTCCGGATCCATATCTGTAAAAATAGTGAATTCTTTTTATTTCCTTCTGTTTAACGAACAATTAATGCTGTGCATAAATATTGATAAAGCGGGTTAAACAGTTTTTTTTTATCATTAGTACCCGGATAAAAACCCGCAATCCGAAAAGTAGCTGTTCCTTATTACTCCGGTTCAACACGAACTCACCTCCTCAATCCCCCTCTCTACGGCGTAGAGAGGGGGAAGCCTGAGCCTCGCGAAGGCAGGGGGTGAGTACATGAAAAACCAGAAAATGGCATTCTGATTCAGACTGACGAATATTTCGATTCCATACCTTGCTACTATGAGAGTTATACAATTAACTATTGATTAGCATCTTATGAGCCATTTGGAATTTTATCCGGGCACTACTGTTTTTTTATCTTAAGTATATTTGATACTTTTGAATGATATTGTGAATTTGACACTGAACTCCGGCAAAGTGCGTCAGCCCGGAAATTGCAGGCAACCAGAAAATTTAATCAGTAAAAATCAAAAACATAATACATGAATATCTGAAAAACGGAGGCAAAGAGATGGGAAAAGGCAAAAAACCACAAAGGATAGGGATCCTTACAGCCGGGGGCGATTGTCCAGGCATCAATGCCGCAATCAGGGGGGTAGGTAAAACAGCCATTGTCAAATACGGCATGGAGGTAATTGGCATAAGCGACGGGTTTACCGGGCTGATCAATAAAGAATATGTGCAGCTCACGGAAAGCAGCCTCTCCGGTATCCTGACCCTTGGCGGGACAATCCTGGGCACTTCCCGCGAAAAACCATTTAAGAATAACAATAAAAACAAGAAAGAAATCAGCAAGTCAGCCCTTATCACCGAACATTATGAGCAGCTTGGGCTCGACTGTCTTGTATGCATCGGCGGAAACGGAACCTTAAAAACGGCATACATGCTTGCCGAGGAAGGTCTTAACATTGTGGGAATCCCAAAAACTATCGATAATGACGTCTGGGGTACAGATGTAACTTTCGGTTTCGACTCGGCGGTAAACATAGCCACCGAGGCAATCGACCGCCTTCATTCAACAGCCAACTCCCATAAAAGGATTATGGTGATAGAACTTATGGGGCATAATGCCGGCTGGCTTGCCCTTTACTCAGGTGTTGCAGGCGGAGGCGATGTGATCCTTATTCCCGAAATCCCGTATGACGAAAATGTCATTAAGGATTATCTTCTTAAAAGAGCCAAAGAAAACAAACCTTATTCCATTGTTGTTGTGGCAGAAGGAATAAAGATACCCTCAAAGGAAAAGTCTCCGGGAAGTTACCTTGCAAGGAGGATAAATGAAATGACAGGACTGGAGACAAGGGAAACAGTGCTTGGATATATCCAGAGAGGCGGTTCTCCCTCTCCAATGGACAGAATTCTTGCTTCGAGGTTCGGAGCCACGGCGGCAAATATGATCGCAGACAGGGAGTACGGCAGAATGGTTGCCCAGAAAAACTGCGAGATAACCTCAGTACCGCTTAAGGAGGTGGCAGGTAAAACAAGAATGGTTGAGAAGAACAATTCTCTGGTTAAAAGGGCTCTGGAAATGGGAACCTGCTTCGGAAACTGATTCTTATTCTGAAAAAACATAAAAAGTTATGAAGAGAATTATTTTTATGCGTCACGGTAAAGCCGAAGCCCACGATACAAACCTGCCGGACTATGAAAGATCTCTTACAATAAAAGGCAAAAGCCTTTCACACCTGATGGCCGCAAAGCTGAAAGAAAAGATAAATAATCCGGGACTGCTGATTTCCAGCCCCGCTTTCAGGGCTCTTGAAACGGCGCTGATCTTCGCCATGGAATACGATATCAAACCTGAAAGTATTCTTCTTCGCAGCGACCTCTATTTCCGGTTCAGCGAAAAAACCATGATGCAGATTCTCCTGTCGGATGCCCTGCATTATGATTCGGTGGTTTTCTTTGGCCATGACCCCTCATTTACAAACCTTGCAAACTACCTTAGCCGAGAAGTTGTCGGAAATGTGCCTAAAAGCGGAATCGTTTGCCTCTCTTTCGATATCAGGCAATGGGATGAAGCCGGAAAAGGCAAAGGAAGTCCTGAATTAATTTTCCTGCCATGAAAGAGGGAAAAATAAAATATATTCCAAAAGAAATAAGCTGGCTCTCTTTTAACGAAAGAGTCCTTCAGGAAGCAGGAAACAAAGATGTTCCCCTTCTTGAACGGCTTAAGTTTCTGGGTATTTACTCAAATAACCTTGACGAGTATTTCAGGGTCAGGGTGGCCACCCTTAAAAGACTTTCCTACTATGGAAGAAAGGCAAAAGAGATACTCGGTTACGATCCGAAACCAACCCTCAGAAAAATTCAGAAGATTGTTCTTGAACAAAATGAACTGTTCGAGAAAACATATTCCGAAATCCTCAAGGATCTGGCCAGGAACGGTATCCACATTATCAATGAAAAGGAACTGGATAACGAACAATCGGCCTATGTGAAATCCTATTTCCGCAACGAAGTGCGTACAAGGCTTATGCCGTTTCTGATAGAGCCCGACTCGAACCTTCCGAACCTTACCGACGACGCCATCTATTTCGGAATAATTCTTAAGAAAAAGAAAAACAACAAAAAAAGATACGCGCTTCTCGAGATTCCTTCAAACGTACTGCCCAGGTTCATTGTTCTGCCCGAACGCAACGGGGAAAAGTACCTGATCTTCCTCGATGATGTGATAAGGTTCGGTATGAGGGAGGTATTCTTTATATTCGACTTTGATGAGATATCGGCCTACACAATCAAACTGACCAAGGATGCTGAACTTGAACTGGCCGATGACTATCTCGCCAGCTATATAGACAATTTGTCCCGAAGCCTGCAGCAGAGAAAGAAAGGAGTACCGGTACGGTTTATTCACGACCGTGATATGCCGTCTGATCTTCTGAAACTGATTACTTCAAAACTCAACCTTGGTGCTGAGGATGTCATTATTCCCGGAACAAGGTATCATAACTTCAAGGATTTAATGAGTTTCCCTGCCGTCGGGAAGAAAAAGTTTTACTATGAACCGATTATTCCTGTTCCCCACCGCGATATTCATCCGGGCAAAAGCGTCCTTTCGGCGATGCTTAAAAAGGACATAATGCTTTTCTTCCCTTATCATCCCTTCGATCATTTTATCGATCTTCTGAGGGAAGCATCCATTGATCCCCTTGTGACATCGATACAGATTACTCTTTACAGGCTTGCAAGGAATTCGAGTGTGATTAACGCCCTTTTAAATGCTGTCCGCAACGGCAAGAGTGTAACCACAATTGTCGAACTTCAGGCAAGATTCGACGAGGAAGCGAATATCCTATGGGGAAATAAACTGATGAACGAAGGCGTCAAGGTCATTTATGGCGTCCCAGGCCTGAAAGTACATGCAAAGCTCTGTCTGATAACCCGGGTTAAGGGCGACGTAACACAAAGATATACTGCCATAGGAACCGGTAATTTCAATGAAGATACTGCACGCATATACACCGACCACCTGCTGCTGACTACAGAAAAAAAGATTACAAACGAGGTTTTCAAGGTATTCAATTTCTTCCAGGCAAACTACAGGAAGGATAACTATTACCATCTCATCCTGTCACCATTTCACCTCCGCAATAAGATAAACCTCCTTATAGACAACGAGATAAAAAATGCAACTGCAGGAAAGAAATCATTTATATGGCTGAAGCTCAATAATATCACCGACAGGGAAACTATTGACAAGCTTTACGAGGCCAGCCAGGCCGGGGTAGATATCCGGATAATTGTCAGAGGGATGTTCTCACTTGTGCCCGGTATAAAAAACGTAAGTGACAATATCAAGGCCATTGGAATAGTCGACAGATTCCTGGAACACACAAGGTTCATGATTTTTCACAACGGAGGCGATGAAGAGGTTTATATATCTTCTGCCGACCTGATGACGCGTAATCTTGATCACAGAATTGAGGTTACATGTCCCGTATTTGACGAATCAATCAGAAAACAGTTGAAAAAGATATTTGATATTCAATGGCACGATAATGTGAAGGCCCGGAAACTCGATGCTCTGCAACTAAATAAAATTATCAGCAAGGGAGAAAAAACAGTGCATTCGCAGATTGAGGTCTACGAATACATTAAACGTATTAACTGCGAAACAACCTGAGTTTATCCTCCCGGGATCGGGATCTACTTAACTGCCAGCCACGAAATTACCTTATCGGAATTGGGTTTTTCTTTCGACGGAAGCACTTCCGTAAGATTGCCGTTTTCGTCAATAAGGTATTTCTGGAAGTTCCATTTAACATCCGAATCCATTACTCCGTTTCTGGATTTCTGGGTAAGCCACTGGTAAACGGGGTGAATATCTGAACCCTTTACCGAGATTTTCTCCATCATCGGAAACGAGACCCCGTAATTCTTTGTGCAGAATTCCCTTATCTCTTCAGCAGAGCCGGGCTCCTGGTTGGCAAAATTATTGGCCGGAAAACCGATAATAACAAAATTTTTACCGCCGTACTGATCCCATAGTTCCTCAAGTTCCTTATACTGTGGCGTATAGCCGCATTTTGAGGCCGTATTTACAATCATAACCTTTTTGCCCTTCAGAGTGGCAAAATCAAACGTTTCGCCCTCGAGAGTCTTAACCTTGAAATCATAAAAACTCTGTTTCTGCGTAAAACCATTCAACGATAAAACCATTGTTGCCGAAATAAGGATTAATACTCTTTTCATTGTTTTACTTTTTTTATCTTTAACAAAACCGGTTGAGGATTGTTCAAAAGATATGAGAATTAAAAGAGTATTCCTTCTTGCTTTAATACCGGCTGCAGGGTTTAACTTCTGTGCCGCAATTGCCCAAACGGATAAAGAGGTTGAATATTACCGGAATCTCAATAACCGCGAGACAAGGCTGATTGAGTACAGGGACAATGAAGAAGCGCTGCTGCTGAAACTTAAACAGCTTGAAACAATAAATGACAGCCGCAGAAAATTCAGGGTACAGCCTGTAAAACTCGACATTCTTGCTTCAAGGGTGGCAAACATGATGAGCCGTGAGGCAGCAGAGAACGGCTATATTTCTCACTGGAATCTGAAGGGTGAGAAACCATATCAGAGGTATGCTTTTGCAGGTGGCTATGACCATGTCTCTGAAAATGCATACGGGGAGTGGACAACCGGCAGTCTTGACACATCGCCTGCCGGGATACTGTCGCTGATGGAGAAGGGACACAAAAGTTTTATGTCGGAGAAGGCTCCGGCCGACGGACATAAAAGAAATATTACCGACAAGGCTCATAATTATGTAGGTATCGGATATCATTTAACCGGAAATCAGTTCAGGTATTACGAGGAATTCATAAACAGGTATCTCGAATTTCCGGATGTCCCCTCCATTGCCAATCTCAATGAAGAAGTCAGGCTAAGGGTTGACACACGTGGCGAATCTTTCCTGTTTTTCCTGGTAAGTTATTATGAAAAATTTCCTTCACCGCTGAAACCCGGACAAAAACCCAGGCAGGGAAGTTATGAAGACTTTTCCGGAGAAGCGGTACACAGGATACCGGCATGGGAGCTCGCACGATACAGGCAGGGAACGTCATACGAGATTCCTCTCACTTTCAGCAGGGAGGGATTATATTACATTCAGATTTATACAGACCCCCGGGAAATCAGGACTCCTGTAAAAATTTCAACAAAAGGACGTCCGCCGGTAAGCGGGATAGTCATAAAAGCTGCCGGCCGGCGCTGACACTAAACCATCACCTGAGCACCATCCTGGTGGAAGTGTCCATAATAACGGGAAAGGACATACTTGCCGGTCCTGATATTTCAATTGTTCCGCTTAGTTTTGTATTAACATCCTGTCGCACAACATAACCAGAGCCAATTGCGAAATAGACTGTTGCCTGCCCCGACGTTGGCCCGTGAATATAAATATCCATGCCATTGCTCTGGGTTGTGGTTTCCATGGTCCCGTTGATTGTGGATGTTATTTTCGCGCACTGTATTCCGTTTATGGTTTCATTACCCACGTATTTGTTCACTGTTTCGGCGACCTGAAAAACCTTTGCACCGGCAGTCTGCCTGTTTACAGTATCTCTGTCGGTCCACTCCTCTCCGGGGCGCACCGTACGGGCAGGCAGGGTTGGCAATATATCCCTGAATGTCTGCCCGAGATTTCCTCCCTGCTGACCTTCAACTGAATACTCCAAATTATCGGCACCCGAAATGCTTATAACCTTTCCGGAAGGTGAAATGGTCATCTTAAACGGTTTTCCTGTGACATCAGTAATATTGCCGCCTGTACTGTTTCCCATTGCCTCAGCGGTGATGGTCAATGTATCGACCGTAATCTCAAGCACCTGGTTGCCGTCCTGTTTGCCAGCTTCTTTTGCCCTGTAAGCCAGCTTGTTGTTGACAAGTACCATTACCGACTGTCCCTGCATATCCATCTGTTGCGTTATCACCGAGGTAAGGCTGTAAGCAAGAGTTTGACCCTGAGGAATACTATAGGTAAGGTTAACAGATCCGCCTGAAGGTCTCTTATCCTGAGCGGATAAATTTGCAGCTGACAAAACTGTAATTAACACAGTTGCAAATACGGAAATCTTAGAAATTTTAGTCATGAGTAAAGATTTATTAAAATTGTTTTTTTGCAGCTCTCTATTTTAATTCAAATATCAGTTTTTTTTCTGACAAACAATTCTGAATACAAATTTTTAATTTAGCCATTACCAGATATTAAAAAGTAATTCTATTTTTGCGGGGCAATTTTATTGGCATTTTTGCAAGTGCGGGGTGTAGCGCAGCCCGGTTAGCGCATCTGGTTTGGGACCAGAGGGTCGCAGGTTCGAATCCTGCCACCCCGACAGAAGAAAAATCCCTGTACGCCGAAGGCGTCCGGGATTTTTTGTTTGTGAAAGGATCAGGCTTGCCTGAATCCTGAAACAAACAAAAAAGACCGGACATGAGCGAAGCGAAT
>Ga0116146_1001229_pt1 | contig 27218 bp, 20 predicted proteins | sample AD_JPNHG2_MetaG_FD_89748 | JGI IMG/M metagenome (GOLD analysis project Ga0116146, IMG submission 89748) | Active sludge microbial communities of municipal wastewater-treating anaerobic digesters from Japan - AD_JPNHG2_MetaG | ecosystem: Engineered > Bioreactor > Anaerobic > Digestate | place... | reverse complement strand
TTTTTTTATTTTCTGTATTTTCTTATTTTTCTTATTTTCTTATATTTTTTTTATTTTTTATTTTTTATTTTTTATTTTTTAATATTTTTCGATTTTTAGGCCTTTTGATTTTTATAATTTAATTGAATATAATAAATTTTGCTTTTTAGCGATGATTAAATAAAGTACAGAGATAAACTTTAGAAGCTTTATTTAAAATTAATAAATCAGCCAAAAAGGAAGCTGTTTTACCTGTAGTATATATATCGTCGACTAAAAGAATATTTTTATTAGTAATATCTATCTTTTTTCTTTTTAAATTGCGATTTGAAAACTTGAATCTATTTGAAAATAAATTTTCATTTTTTTTTCTTTGTATATGAAAATACTGAAATCCTTTTTCAATAAAAGGTGAAATTAAAGCTTTATCTAATTTTTCTGACAAAATTTTAGAAAATATTTTTGATGGATTATAGCTTCTTATTATTTTCTTATTAAATGATATTGGAACATAGCATATATAATCAATAATAGCTGAATATTTCTCAATCATATTTTGAGGGAAAAAATAATCAAAAATATTTGAAAAAATATTCATTAGATTTTTATTTTTTCTATATTTAGCATCAAGATAAAGCTTATAAAGTTTATCATTTAATGGTATTAGAGAATAAACATTTTCAATATTTTTATGATGAAATTTATTGCAATTTTCCTCAGTTAAAAATGCAGAGCAGATAGGACATCTTTTATAATTTGAAAATAAATTATTGATAAAATCAAAGCAATTTGAACAGATGCCTTCGATAATTGGAGTATCATCAAAAGAAATTTCCTTCTGGCATATATGACATAAAGGACTACCTAAAAGATATAAAAACTCTTTTAAATGTCTTTTATCGAAAAATTTAAAGTCAAATATTTTGTGATAAAAGTTTTTCATAGAAATAATTTCAGTGAATTATCAAAATTTTAATACTAAAAATATTTATCTATTTAATTAATATCTTTATTTATAAGGACAAAAAGGACTATGAACAGATGTCTTATAATATTTACCATCCAATTCATCATCTTTTGAAACAATCTTATATCCTTTTTCTTTTAGTTTGTCCAAAATCTGTTTTCTTCTTTCTCGTTTATTAAAACAAGCAGGGCATACTCCAATGGTTTGTCTTTTACCATCAGGATCTAAGACTTCTATATAACATCTATATTCATGAATAGCAGTAAATCTTGAAACTTTCCTAAATTGATTCATTTTTTAATTCTATCATAATTTTTTAATTTATCGTTTTGCCTAAGGTTCTTCATAAATTTATTTATGAATCTTCATAAATAGGCAGAAAAACTGAAAAAGTTGAACCATAATTAACTTCTGAAACTAAATCTAATATGCCTTTGTGAAGATGTACAAGTGTCAATACCATTGAAAGTCCTAACCCAGTTCCTAGATTATCGGATTTAGTAGAAAAAAATGGTTGAAATATTTTATTGAAATTTTCCTTTTCTATTCCAACACCCGAATCTATTATAGATATCTTGTAAAATTCCTTGCCCAATGAGTTTTGAATTATATCTTCAGAATTAAATAGATGATAATTTTCACTTAGATCCTTAATAGAAAATGACTCTATTTTATAAACTTCTATTGAAATAACTCCACCCCATTTTTCATTTTCTTTTCGCATTATTGTCATAGAATGTGCTGCATTTATTATCAGATTAAAAAATAACTCTTCAAGTAAAATATAATCTGCTTCAATTAAGCATAAACCTCTAGTATAATTATAGAATTCTATTTTGATTGATTTATCTACTGATATTTTACTTATTTTTATTATCTTATCTAAAATTTCTATAAGATCTATTTTCGTTTTTGAAAATTCTCTATGTTTTGAAAGAGATAGAAGATGCTTTACAATATCTTCAGCACTTTTTGCGATATCCATTATTATTTCAAGATATTCGTCTATTTCAGATATTTTTTCAATCTTTTTGGATATTATATCTGCATTTGCTAAAATGGCTGTACTTTTTATACTGCCAATAAGATTGTTAAAATCATGAGCAAGTCCACTTGCTAAAGAATTTATAAGTTCTCCTTTTTGAAGTTGAACAAGTCTTCTTTGAATCTGAATGTTTTTTGAAATATCATCAATTCTGATGATAATTCCACAATCATTCTCCTCTAAAACAAGGGGTAATATCTCAATATAAAAATAAGATTGAGGCAGGCTGCTAAAGATTTCTCCTTCGACTATTTCTAAAGTTTTGTTTTTTTTAACTTTATCAAAAGAGTTTTCAAGTTTTTTTAATTCAGAAAAGTAATCATAAAAAATTTCATTTTCAAAAGGAAATCTATCTATAGATAATAATTTTACAAAAGTTTCATTGCATAAAATTATTATTCCATCATTATTTAAAACTAAAATACCAGTTTTTAAATTATATAGAGTATTTATTATTATATTTCTTTCATCTCTTATAGTTTTCATCATTCTATTTAATTCTAAAGCTAAAATATTAAATTCATAATCAGAGTTAAAATTGATTTTAGATTTATATTCTTCTTCTCTGCTTTTTTTAACTGATTCTAGGATTATTTCCAAAGGTTTTGTTAGATATGAAGCGAATATAGATGAAAAGAAATAGTTTAATATCATTAATATAATAAATATAGCCAAAGATAGTGAAATAAGATAAAAAGATTGTCTTATTAATGAATTTAATGAATAATAAAATATTATTGAATATAGATGTCTTTGGTAAAAATCAAAAACAGGTTGAATGATTAAAAGTTCAACATTTCTATCTTTATAGATTTGTAAATATGTACTAAAATTATAATGCACTTTTGAAAGAAGATCTTTATCGATTAATCTATCTTCTTTTTGATACTTTTGTTTTGAACTTATTTCATCATATGAAAAAAGTATTTTGCCATTCATATCAACAATTAAGAAATTTTTTATATCTTTTATGTCAGATAATAGATAAAGAATATTTTTTGAAAAAGCTGAAAAACTATTTTCATAATATTTATGATAAATTTGAACTATATCTGAAGCAATGTTTTTTGTTAAATTTAATGCATTTTCCTTAAAAAGATTTTCTGAGTATTGATAAAATAAAAAGGAAAAAAGCATTCCTTTAATAAAAGTTGTTATAAAAAGGATTAAAGTTGTAGTTAAAAAAACTCTTTTTTTTAGTTTCATTTTTAATAACTCATCTCAAAAGCATAGACTCTTTCATCAGCTCTAATCTGCCATTTTAATTCTTTTTTACATAAAGCAACGACATTTGGCCAATATAAGGGGATATATGGTACTTTATCCATAGTAAGACTCATTATTTTTTGATAAAATTCGATTCTTTTTTGTTCATCGAATTCCTCACTTGCCATTTCTATAAGTTTATCAATTTCTTCATCAGAAAATCCAGAAAAATTATAACTTCCCCAGCTTCCATCTTTTGAGTGTACCAAAGTAGAAATAATAAATAAGGCATCACCAGTGCCTGATGATAAAGAATAAGGAATTATAGAAAATTTCTGTTCTTTTCTAATTTTACTTAATTCTTTTCCTTCAAATTTCATAATATTCAAATCTATATTAACTACTTTTAACTGCTGTCTTAGTATATATGCAATTTTTTCAAAAATATTATCATTAGTTGATATTTGAATTCCTAAAGAAAATCCTTTAGAAATATTTGCTTGAATTAATAGTTTTTTAGCAAGTTCAATATTTTGAGTATCTTTTGAAATTCTTGGATTATAACCTATAACAGATGGATATACTATCTGGTTTGCCGATGTCGCGTTTTCAAGTAAAACTTTGTTAACGATTTCATCTATATTTAATGATAAATAAATTGCTTTTCTAACAAGATAATTTGCTAAAGGATTATATGGTAAAGAAATAAAGTCATTTTTATTATCAAGACAATTTAAAATCAAAAAAGTAGTCCTAAGTCCAGAAATTGATAATTTTTTATATTTACTCGAATTTTGAAAATTAAGATAAAAATCAGGATCATACCATGCAATTAGATCAAGATAACCATTTTTTAAAAGTTCTTGAATTTTTGATTCAGTAAAAAGATAGAATTCGACGACCTTAAAATATGGCTTTTTTCCCCAGTACCTTTCATTCCTTATCAATCTAATTATCTTTCCATCATAAGTTTTAGTAATTATAGGATTCATATATGGTCCTGTACCAACAGGATTATTTAAAAAATGTTCCAATCCATTTTTTTCAATATAGTTTTTAGGTAATATTGAGCAATTTCTAAGTTTTAATAAAAGAGTTGGGAAAATTGTTTCAGTTACGATTTTAATCCTATAATCATTTATCTTCTCAATTTTAGAAATGGCAAGATTGATATCAAAATTTGAATTGATTTCTGAATTTATATCAATCCTTACTCTTTCAAAGGAATAAATCACATCATCAGCAGTTAAATGATCACCGTTTGAAAAATAAACATTTTTCCTTATATTAAAAATCCATGTTTTATCATCTATGTTAAACCAATTTTCAGCTAGAAGAGGTTTTATCTTACCAGTATTATCTATTGAAACAAGGCTTTCAAATATATGTTGATTTAAAGATAAAGTTTTTGTTTTATTATATTTATAAGGATCAAAATGTATAATAAACTCATTTGTTCCAATTCTTAAAATACTATTTGATGGTAGTAAATAAGTACCTGATAAAATTAAGATAATAGAAAAAATTAAAATAAAAAAAATACATAATCTAATTAATAACTTTTTTATATCTTTTTTATATCTCATCTATCGAAATTATAAGAAAAATTCAAAAAATAGCAAATTCACTTCTGTATTTTATTTTTCAAATCGCTTACAGTAAGTCCATATTGCTCTATAAATTCTTTCAAAGGTTTATCTTCAGGTGCATTTTCAGGAAGACCAAGTAATATTTTTAAATCAGTTGTTGTTATATTAAGAGCCTTTGCTATCTGATCTAATGTCATAGAGCCTTTAATATCAAATCCTGCAGGAACTGACAAGGTTTTAGTAGGTTCATTTAAATTATTTGTTTGAATTGTGACTGATTCTTTTAAGATAGGTAATGCAAGCCCTTTTATTGGTAAAAAAGTTCCAAGGACAAAAACAGCTAAAAATAAAACAACTGCAATAATACCAATAAATGTGGGATTTAATTTTATTCCAAAAGTCTTTAATTTTAATGTTTCTCTTTTTGTAGGACATTCATTTATACATTCAAAACAATTTATGCATTCTGCTGATTTTACTTTATCTTTATTCATAATATCTATATTAACAGGGCAAACATTGTTGCATTTTTTGCATGATATACATGTATCTTTATCTCTTGTAATAGTATTAATATTAAATATCCTTATAATACCAAGAAAAGCTCCAAGTGGGCATGCGTATTTGCAAAAAAATCTATCTATAAAGAAGGATCCTACAATTACGGATATTAAGACAATAAAACCGCCTAAAAATTCAGCTAAAATTTCGGATAAACCTGAAAAAATATGCCCATATGTAGCCCATGGATCAAATGGTCTTATTACCAGAGTTGCTGTTTTGTAAGTAAAAAAAAGAATTAAAATCAAAATTGGATATTTTATGAGCCTTAATACTTTATCTAACTTTGGGTTAACAGATATTTTTTTCTTTATAATTTTAGACCCAAACCATCTCACTACTCCCTGTATAGCTCCGAAAGAACAAATCCAACCACAAAAGACCCTTCCAAAAAAGATTCCTAAAAATAAGGTGATTGAAAGAAGAACGATATTTCCAATAGTTACCTTGGATATAAAACTTCCAGATGCAAGAAATTTATATAATGTTTCAAGTCCACCAAATGGACAGATAAAATCAACAGATGGGAAATAAGAAGTTCTAGAATGAAGATAAGTTATTAATGTTGAGGCTACAAGAAAAAATGTAAGTGAAATTTTTCTTAATAAACTGGTTGTTTTTGACTTCATAAAATACCTCCATGTTAAATCAAAAATGATATATTCAAAATAATATATAAATTAATTTTATATTACTGCTAATTCTTTTTTGATAAAATCTCGAAAATTTTATTTGAAAGTTCATTAATTGTAAAAGGTTTTTGTAAAAATCCATCTGCTTCTTTTTCTACGATTTCCTTGGTATTATCATTTATCCTTAAGCCACTAATAAATAAAACTTTAGTTTGATCATCCTTTAATTTTATTTCCTTAAAAATATCTATTCCAGATTTACCTGGTATAGCAATATCAATTATGATTAACTTAATATTTTTTTTGTATTTATTATAAATTTCCAGTGCTTCATTTGAGTTTGATGCGACTAATGCAGTATATCCAAGTTTGACAAGCATGGCTTTTGTTATTGTTCTTACTATTTGTTCGTCATCAACAAGTAATATTAATCCACTTCCTTTTTTTATTGACTCTCCTTCTTTTTCGGTTTCTAAAAGCTTATCTATTTGAAGGATAGGAAGATAAATATAGAAGTTTGTGCCTTTTGATGCTTCAGATTCAAAGGTTATAAAACCATTATGCTCTTCAACTATCATTTTAACTGTAGAAAGACCTATCCCAGAACCATAAAATGCTTGCTTTGTAGTAAAAAATGGTTCAAATATTTTATCTTGAATCTCTTTTGGTATTCCAACACCTGTGTCACTTACTGTTATTTTCCAGAAGTTTGTTTCAATTATTCTATTATTATCTACATTTTCAAGAGCTTTTTTCTTTTTATTATCCTGTTCAATCAATTTTTTTAGAATTAATTCATCTTCATTTGCCTTTTCAAGTTTAACTATTAAAGTACCTCCTGTTTTGTCACCTGGTTTTCGCATTATTGTCATTGCCTGTGATGCATTTATACAAAGATTTAAAATAGCCTGAACTATAAGATTATGATCTCCTAAAATTATAGCTTCAGAGAAAGGATTTATAAATTTTAGTTCTATTGATTTATCTAAAGAACTTTTGCATATTCTTTCTATATCATTCAAGCATGTTTTAAGATTTGTGGGAAGTAGTTTCTCCTCTTTTCTTCTTGATAATGTAAGAAGTTTTTGAACAATATCTTTAGCTCTTAAAGATGAATTTTCTAATATATCTATGTAATCTATTAGTTCTCCATTTTTAAGAGTAGGATTTTCATTTAATAATTCCTTAATTAATGAAATTGAAGAGATAATACCAGTTAAGACATTATTAAAATCATGTGCTATTCCTCCTGCTAGAAGACCTATTACCTCCATTTTTTGACTTTGTCTTATCTGTTTTTCAAGGTTTTCAAGTTCAGTAATATCATCTATCCTGAATGCAACACCCGAAAGACCGTTTTGAGATATAGGTATAATATTAACATTAACAATTTTTTCCTCTATTCCATTAATTATTTCTTTAGTAATTGTTTCAACTTTTTCAGTAAATAAAATATTTTTTACATTATCCTTAAACTTAGAAAGATATGGAAATTTTTCAAAATATTTTTTTCCTATAGCATCATCTTTTTTTATTTTTGTTAGCTCTTCTGCTTTTTTATTCCATTCAATAATATTTCCTTCAAGATCCACTGATATAAAGGCGGATGGAAGAGAATCTATAAGATTTCTTAAATATTTCTGCATTTTACGTATTGTTGCTTCTGCCTGTTGAAGTTGTTCATATTCATTTGAAAATTCAAAATATTTTTGTATTAAAGTATTGGTAAGATTGGCAATCTCTTCAAATCCAAGGAAAAATTTAGGTATTTCATTTTCAAGTTCTGTTATCTTCCATTTTGAAATAATATCTGTTGTCTTAAGAAGTGGAAAAAGAAAATACTTGTTATTGAAAATAAACTTAAATATAAGAAAAGTAATCAAAATTACTATGAAAGTTAAAAAGATCGGAAGATTTTTTATAATTTCTTTAAATGCATAACCAATAGGTACAAAAAAATAAAAATTGTTACTAAAAAAAGCAGGTTTTTTTTGAGATATTATAAATAAATTATTATCATTTTTTGAATAATATTTAAGGTTTATTTTAGGGATAAAATAAAGATTTAAACTTTTAGAAGATGAATAGATAATATAATTGTTTGCATTTGTTACTATAAAAAATGTATTTTCTGTTTTTATTTGGTTTGAAATTGTCTTAATTATTTTATCAAGTTTAATCTCGAAGATTATATATTTTTCATTTTGTATAAGCTTAATAATATAAAATGAAATCTCATCATTTATCGTTCTTAAGATATCTGTTGTAAATATTGCAAAACCTCTATTTTTCTCTATATATTCTTTTAAGTATAAGTTTTCAAAAGAAAAGCCAGGGTAAATTATACTTTTATTTTCTTTTCTATAAATTTTCTCTACTAGATAATTTTTATTTAAAATAAAAATTTCATTGAATTCTTCTGGAGCCAAAGCTGAAAAATTGCTAAGAGTTTTTTCATCATGAATATTTAATATATATTCGATAGAGTGATTTTTTAGATATTCTACTTCCTCTGAAAATAAACTTAACATTAAATTCTGATTCTCTATAGTACTTCTTAACATACTGTTTAATGAAATAAAAATGGTAAAGCATAATATAAATAATGATAAGAAAAAAGCAAATGATTCAATTAAAATAAAATATTTTTTAAATGAGATAGAAGCAGGTTTTTCAATTTTTGTTTTTCTTGGAATAGATATTTTTTCTTTTTGTCTTTTTTTAAGTATTTTCATCAAAATTCCTTTAATTAGGTGTTATTAATAAAATAAATATAAATTAGATAAAAAGTATAATTTTGTATGAGAATCAAGGTATTGATCGAATATAATATTTTCAAAAATAGTTGGAATTTGTTTTTTTTCTAATAAGAATTTTTTAACTCCAACTGGTTTTATAAATTTATTTTTAAATGCAAAATCTAGTATTTCTAAAGCTTGATATACTTTATAGCTTATGATAGTAGGAAAAATATTGTATTCTTTAAAAAACTTGTTTTTTATATCGTTAATCTTCGTATTGTTTGAAAAATCAGGTAGAAAACTACTGAAGATAATATTATCGCTTTTTAATCCAATAATTTTTATAAGCTCTGGATTTATAACCCACGGAGTAAATACTATTTTTATATTTTTATTTTTTAATAATAAAAATCTGGCAATTGCACCAATTCTTGTAAAACCGCTACCAACAATGAAATAAGCAAAGTCAATATTGTTGATATTTTGAAAACTACTACTTAAATCATCAATATTAAAATTTTCAGCATTAAAATAGATCTCCTGGAAAATATTTTTATTACAATATTTTTTGAAATAATCTTTAGCTAAAAAAGTATAGCCACGATTAACTGAATCAATAAGCAGGACAACAGTCTTTCCTTTTAATTCATTTATATGATTTGCAATTTGCGTTTGTTCTTCTTCAACATCTGCAACAATTCTAACATGATTATCATCTTTATGAGAAAGATTGATAGTTGTAGCACCACAGACAATATCTAAAATATCATTGCTATTTATAATATCCAATATTTCATTTGCAACTGTTGATGTATGGGTTGTAATTAAAAATTTAATTTTTTTATTTAAAACTTCCTTTATAGCTTTTTTTTCAAGATCTTTATTCCATCCATCATTAAAATATTCAATTTTTATCTTTGAATCTGGATTTAGTTTTAAGTAAAGTTTTGACATCAAGACTTCGCTTTCACCAATTTCACTTGCTTTAGTAAGATTGGTTATCAAGGCAACTTTTATTTTTTGATCTGTGCAACTAAAAAAATTGGATGTAATAATTAAAATTAGAAATATTAAAAGAATAAAAATTTTATTTTGCATATAATAATTCCTTATTTCAAGATATTAATTTCTGGTAGATATTAAATATAAAATCAACTTGAATAATTAAATTTTAATTATTACTTTCAAATTAAAATATAATTGGAATAGTTTTTAATTTCTTAAAAAAACTATAATACAAAAAATTAAGTTTTCAAAGAGTTAAAAGGTGTTTTTTACTAAAAGTTTAAAAAAATATAAATAAAAATTATTAAAATTTTAAAAAAAAAGTCATACTAAAATAAACATATATAATAAAATAGAGACAAAACCAACAAATAAAATTTTTAAAAGAACTGAAATCTTCGGGAAAATAAAAATAACTAAAAAAGCTATCGCCAGTATAATAACATATTTTAATTGACTTACTACATCTAAAAAAAGAGAAACAAGTGATAAAATTATTAAAACAGGGATCATCTTCTGTAAAGATTCGAAAATACCTTTTACAATTCTGTTATCACTAGTCTTTTTATACAATAAAATTAGTAAAAAGGTTAATATGGTAGGGAAAAAAATAACTGCTAAAGTGGAAATTATTGCCCCTATTACACCTGATAACTTTGCACCAACAAAAGTTGCAATATTCAATGCAATAGGTCCTGGTGTAACCTGTGCAATACCAACTATTTTCCAGAATTCACTTGATGTTAAAAAGTTGAATTTTTTAACTATAAGATCTTCCATAACCGATAGGGCACTATAGCCACCACCGAAGGCAAAAAGACCTATAAGTGAAAATGATATGAAAAGTTTTATTAATTGCATAAAATTTAAAAATTAAATTATATAAATTTTCATAAAGCAATCTTATAAAATTATCTATCAAAATAAAACAATTTTATAAAATTATCATTAAATAAAATAATCAAAAATCAAAAAATAATCAGGGTATTCAAAAATATTTTATCTTAATAAAATTCAAAATAAAAAAAGAAAAACCACCTATTAAAAGTATTAAAATTGGAGAAAGTTGAAAGAATAAACCAATGAGAGTGAAAATTAATAAAATAAGATAGCCGATAAAATCATATTTTTTATTTTTGAAAATTTTAAGTAGAAATTGAGTTATGGCTGCAATCGTGGCAGCCTTGACGCCAATCATAAATAGGTCTACTATTTTAGCATCCAAAATAGATATAAACATATAGACAAGATATATTGCAAAAAAGGGAGGAAGTGTTGTTCCGAGAATACCAATGATTGCGCCCATACCACCTGCTATTTCATTTCCTAAAAATATGGAGCTAGTTAGTGCTATAGGTCCTGGAAGAAGTTGAGCAGAGGCTAAAAGCTCTGTAAACTTTTCAAGACCAAGGTATTTTTTCTTTTCAACAAAATTTTGTTGCATAACAGCGACCATAACATAACCACCACCAAGAGTAAAAGCAGATATGGAGAAAAATTGCCAGAATAAAGATATATAAAAAGCAAGAGTTTTATTTTGTCTTAAAAATTTAAACACTTTTATACCTATTATTTTGAAGAAAAAATAATAATATTTTTATTTTGTTTTAAATACATAGACACCATCCCAATCATCAGCTGGGGGTTCTTCAATAAAATGTTGACATCTTTCTATATACATGGATGATGTCCCATCACTATTAATCTCGTAAGCCTTAGAAAAAAAATCAATTGCTTTGTCCCAATTTCTACTCTTATATTGTTCCAACCCTTTTTGATAAAAATCTACCATTTTTTCAATTTCAGGAGAAAGTTTATCAAAAGGTTGATATATTGCAGTTGGTTTTAATTTACCTTTTACTCTTATCAAGTCAAGTTCTCTGGCATAAAAGATATTACTTATCTTTTCATAGGTGAATTCAGAAACTATTATAGGAACTTTATAGACTTTTGTAAGTCCTTCAAGTCTTGAGGCTAGGTTGACAGGATCTCCAATAACAGTATAATCCATCTTCTGCTCTGAACCTATATTCCCAGCTATGACATCTCCTGATGATATACCCATACCTATTTTGAAGTTTATCTTTCCTTTTGCAGTCATCTCTTCATTAAAAATCTTAAGTGCTTCAAGCATTTCAAAAGCAGCCTTTACACTATTTGCAGCATCATTTTCAGTTGTAACAGGGGCTCCATATACTCCCATAATGGCATCACCTATAAATTTGTCTACAATACCATGATTATTTATTATTATCTTAACCATATGAGTAAAATAATTGTTCAATGCAGTAACAAGATCTTCAGGAGTCATGGATTCGGAAATAGTAGTAAAATCTCTGATATCTGAGAAAAAAATAGAGCAAAACTGTTTTTTACCAATTAAAAGTGATGCATTTTTTTCCTTTATCTGTAAAAGTTGATCAACTATTTCTTGAGGTACATATTTCTGGAAAATAGTTCTAACTCTTTTTTCATTGTCTCTAGCTATAATTGCTTGAAAAGCATAATCTTTTATTGCATCATAAGCGTTACTTAGCTCATCGGTCATGACATTAAATGTAGCTGTTAATGTCCCGATTTCATCCTGATAAAATACCTTAGCTTTTTGTTTTAAGTCATGAGTTTGAATTATGTTTTCCATAGTCTGAACAAGTAATTTTGCAGGTCTTATTATTGAAGATATAAGAGGCAATAAAATTGCAAGAATCAAAATAATCATCAAAACACCTATAATAGAAACAAGGTATTGAATTTTTTGAGCATCCTGAAAAAATACTTTTTCATCCTCAGAGATCAATAAATACCAGTTCCATGAGCCCGATAAAAGATAAATACCAACACGATTCTTCCCATTTGAAGTATATCTAAACCAATTTGGTTTACCTTCTTTCATGTATAAAAAATATTCTTCATTTTTAATATTTTTATCTTTATTAATTGTGCCAAGAATGACTTTGCCACTTTGATCTATAATTTCTACTCCCGCAGTCTTTGAATTTTTAAAAAGAGTTTCACAGTATATTTGTATCTCTTTGTATGAATCTTCAATTAATTCCTGGTTATTTAAATTTTCAGACTTTTCAAGCATATCGTAAGTGGCAGATACTTTTTTTGCAAGTTCTTCAAGTCTTTGAGAAAGAAGCTGTTGTGCAACTTTAGTTATACCTATTTTAGCTTGATTTGTCGAAATAATTGCGATAAACAAAAGAGGAATGATTATCAAAGGAATGACAGTAGAAAGTATTTTAGCTTTTATAGTCATTACTATTCTCCCACTTTCATGGAAAGTCTTGAATATTTATAAATATTGTTTATGATTTAATTATAAAAGCAAGATAAAATTATTCAATATTTAATTTATAAATTAATTATCGCACCAAAAAATATATTTGTTAGTATTGTTATTTAATTAAATAGAAATTAATTTTTTTAAGATATTATGATATTAAAGCTAATTTTGTGCATTAATATTTAATAAAATAGATTTAAAGTCGAAAGTTTTATTAAGTATGAATAAAGAAAATATAATTAACAAAAAAAAATTTTATTTTTTGACAGATGAAGATATCTCAAGATTGGAGTCGCTTCATTTAAATGTTCCATTATACCATTTTAAAAGATTTTATATTGACCTTAGCACAATTTCATTATCTTTTAAAAAAGCATCTTCTTTACTTACAGATTTTATTTCATCTTCATATTATAACGATTATATAAATAATTCCTATCTTGACAAACTAAAAATCTTTATTTTTCATGCTAATTCATTTAATAATTCTTTTAGAAAAATAATAAAAGGGGACTTTTCGTCTATTTCAAGTATAGCAGAAAAAAATCCTAAGGTTTATTTAGTATTAAAATTATTATATGAAATCAATACAGAATCTTTAACCAAATTTATTAATTTTTTTGCTGATAAAAAAATTTGTAGCTTTGAGCTAATTTATTTTTTAAAAGAGCTTTATATTCCTTTCTTATATATAGGTTTAATTGAATGGGATGTTCAGGAAAAGCTAAAAATAAGTACAAATTTTAATGCTAAATCTTCTGCTTCAGAAATAAGTAATAATATTTTGTATTCTCTTTCTATTTTAACAAAATATTGTAGAGTAAAATTCAATCATGATCCAGGATATTCATCTCATCTTTTTTTAGATATGATGGATTCATTAACTTTTATAATAGAAAATTTCCTTTATATTTTTTCCCCTTTGATCTTTAGAATATTAGGGTATAGAAAATTTAACATAAAAAAAGAAAGAGCAATAATTGACAAATCTTTATGCTTGTTTTTTAATATTTCAAGCCAAGATCTTTTTGAAGAAGAACAAAAACTTATTGTTAAAAAAGAAGAAATAAAAGTAGAAGATAATGAAGATACTATAATAGTTATTCCTTCTGAATATAAAAGTTCTGCACTTTTGATAAATCTTCTTTTAGGTGTAGAATTTTATCAGGATCAGATAAGATATCCCGATTATATCGGTGAACTTCTTGTAAGAGGATTTATAAATATCTCAAGATATAAAACTATAAATAATCAAGATCCTTTAAATTATGCTGTTGCATATATAACCCTTTTACAAATTTTACTTTATGAAATTGAACCAGAGAATTTCGAAGATTCTGCTTTATTATCAATTGTAAATAGCTCTTTAAATCAGATAAGTGAACTTATGGCTCAAATAGATTATTTTTATATTAAAAATCTTTTAGAAGTAAGAAGATTATATGATCAAAATGAAAAAGCTATTGAGCAGGAATATGTTAAGAAGATGATAGATGAATTAAATATCTTTAAAAAACAATATTTTTTCAAACATTATTTTTTTGTTCATTTTACAAATTTATTAAACCTTTCTTTTCAAATAACTTCAGTTCCCGAGATAATAACAAATTTGATTAATGAAATTGAAAGAATTTTAAGTGTTGCTGAAAGAAGAAAAGATAAATCAGAAAATCCACAGTATTCTTATTATAGATGGCTTGATAAACCAATGACATATAAGAATCAAATTTTGGAAGAAAGGTTTAAGCAGGTTTTCCCCAAAAAAGGTGAATATGATCCTAAAACAAGAAGAAATTTTCTCTTTATTTTATTTAATTTCTTAAAACTTGGTCGCTGGAGTTTTGCTGAGCAATCTTCTTTTTTCAATTCTTTCCCAACATTGGGTTTCATAAAATCATTGGATACTGGTATTGCAAAACTTAATATTGTCGAATCTTCAGAATTTTATCTATATAATAGACTTCAGGTTGAGCTTGATAAATTTAAAACTTTAGCATATGTAGATAATTTAACGGGATGTTATAATAAAAATTTTTTACAGCAGCAACTTTTAGAAGATAGATCTAACTTAAGCGATAGAATAGTTTTATATATTGATTTAGATAATTTTAAATATTTTAATGACAATTACTCACATGAAACAGGGGATATTATACTAAAAGAATTCGGAAAAATATTGCTTAAAAATTGTCGGGATACAGATATACCTATTAGAATTGGTGGTGATGAGTTTTTAGTAATATTAAAATCATCTATCATTGAAACAGCTATTTATTTTTCAAGAAGAATTTTTGAAGGAATTATATCTCTTAACAATTATCTTAAATCTTTAATTGAACTTCAATATGCAAAAAATCTTGAAAAATTTGTTCTTTTTTCAATTGGAGCTGTAAATTTCGAAGATAATCTTGAAAAAACGATTAAAGAAGCAGATAATCTTATGTATAGCGCTAAAAAAAGCGGTAAAAACGCATTAGCATTTTATGAAGCAAATAAGATTAAGATTTTAAGATTTAAGCAGGAAGAAGAAAATAATGATAGTGATAAAGAAATAGATAATAAGAGAATTTAAAAAAATATGGAAAAGATATCCAAAGATTTAATCAAAGAAAGAATTGAAATAATTAATGCAGATATTACAGAACTAGAAGTGGATGCGATAGTAAATGCTGCCAATACAAGTCTTCTTGGCGGTGGCGGCGTAGATGGGGCTATCCATAGGAAAGCGGGGATTGAATTACTTAATGAATGTAAAACCTTAGGCGGTTGCAACGTCGGTGAAGCAAAATTGACAAAAGGTTATAAGTTGCCTGCAAAATATGTAATTCATACTGTCGGACCAATATATAAAGATGGAAGGCATGGGGAGGAAAGATTACTTAAAAGTTGCTATGAAAATAGCTTAAGAATAGCAAATAATATGAAATTTGAAACAATTGCTTTCAGTGCGATATCAACAGGAGTTTATGGTTATCCTAAAAAAAATGCATGTAAGATTGCAATAGATATTACTATTGATTTTATTAGTCAAAATGAATATCCCAAAAAGGTAATTTTTGTATGTTATGATATAGAAAACTACATGCTTTATAAAGATTATTTTAATAAAATTTTTTCTAAGTAATATCTTTTTCTATTAAATCATTTATTATTCTATAAACAAATCTTGCAAAGGCTATTAATAAAATTGTAATAAATATAACAGTGCCAATTGAATTATATCTTTCTTCAAGTTTAGAAATATTATAATTTAGCATCTGATATAGTTTTTCAATATTTTTAGTTTTTATAATAGAAAATATGAAGATAAAAGCAATTCCATTATTTATAAGGTGTATGGTAATTGGATAAATCAAAGATTCTGTAAGATTATAAATTATGCCAAGAGCAAGTCCCATGGTAAAGATAGAAAATAATCTTGAAAAATCAAAATGTAGTATTGCAAAAAGAAAACTCATAAATAAAGTAATTATTATTTTCTTTGTTTTTTCAAATTTTATACTTAATGAAAATCCTCTAAATGTAATTTCTTCAAATATAGGTCCTATTATAACAATTAGAAAAAAACTTAAATAAAGGTTGCTATTTATGAGCTTGACAAGTGCATCAAGATAAAAAGTTGAAGAATCTTTAAAAAATGAGAATTTTTTGATTAAAGGGAAGATAAATACTTGAAGATTGGTTCCAATCCCACTGGTAATGTAAAAAAATAGAATTGAAAGAAAAAGAATTGAAAACTTAAATGGAATCGGTCTTTTGCCCTGGTAAAAATCGGAAAAATGAAAGTTTTTCTTTTCTAAATAAGAATATTTTTCTGTTTCAAATTTAACTTCAAAAAAATCATCTTCTTTTTTATGATATTTTAAATAGATAAAATATTGAATAGTTAAAAATCCCAATAGAACAACTTTAGAAAAAAGTTCAATTATTATACCTTCAAACTTAAATAGCTTTCCTAGAAGAAAAGAAGCGATATTACTTAAAAATATAAAAAATATTAAAAGAATATAATATAAAAATGGTTTTTTCATAATAAAAAAGTTTTTCTACCTTTATCTATTTAATTTTGTTTTTATTCTTTTTCTAGTTCATCATTAATATAATCAGCATAAATAAATCTCATTAGCATGGCTTTTAATAAAGACAAATCTTTGCTTGAAATTACTGGAGATGAAAATATCCTTTCAAAAAGCCTTCTAAAAGATTTTTCATCATTTTTGATAAATAGTTTTCTTTTTTTTGCTGCTTCAATTATTTGCCTATAAAATTCTTCTCTTTCAATTTCAGTCGATATTTCATGAATTTGAGGTTTTATCTTGATTTTTGAATCGATATCTATTTTATTTTTTTCATAGAATATTGTTTCAAGTATTATGGCTACAGACTGAGCAAGATTTAATGAAGGTGATTTAACACTTGTTGGAATATAAACCAATATACTGCATCTATCGATCTCTTCAGCTGTAAGTCCATTTTTTTCTCTTCCAAAAACAAGACCAATATTTGTAGAATTTAAATCATATAAACTTTCATCATTTTTATTATAAATTCTATCGAAAAATTGAGAAAAAAATTGCCTATGATCGTAATTAATCTGTCTTGTTTTACCACTTCTTCTTGTAAATGCAATTGTTGTGGTAAGATTAAGTTTTTCTATCGCTTCATCTAATGTATTAAATGTCTTTCTATTATCAAAAATATTTAAGCCTTCTGGCGTATGAGCATATACAAATCCCTGTATTGGATCACTCCATAAGGGATTTACAAGAATAAGATTTTCAAAATCAAAGTTTCCCATAGTTCTTGCTATCTGTCCTGCATTACCCGCAAATTCATTTCCAACCAATATCACATACCAATTCATATTTAATCCTTAATTTTTTATTTAAATTTATGATTTTATATTTATGATATTTTGAATAATGCTAAATTTTTAATTTTAATAAATTTTTTCCATTGCCTCTTTTAGTTTTTCTAAAGCTTTCGAACGATGCGAAACCATATTTTTTTCCTCAAGAGTTAACTCTGCAAAAGTCTTATTTAATGGAGGATAGAGAAAGATAGGGTCATAGCCAAAACCATTATTTCCTTTAGGAGTGTCAATTATAAATCCTTCTGCTTTTCCAGAAAAATTATATATTTTACCTTTATTTTTTAAAGCAAGAGATGTTTCAAAGTATGCAGCCCATTTGCCTTTGTAAGAGGTAAAATTAAATTGGTTTGAGTTTTTATCAATTTTCTTAAGAAGTTCTATAAGATATTTATTTCTTATCTTTTCATCATCAATATATCCAAATCTTTTTGAAACAACGCCAGGAAAGTAATCAAGTCTATATAAATAATCTTTCCAGAAATTTTCAATTTTTTCTTTCAGTTTCTCTTCTTCAAACGAAATTGAAAAAAAATTAAATATTTCATATAATTTGATATTATCATTTTTATCAATATTTTGTATCTTTTTAAGATTACTTATAAAATCTGAAAGAGGTTTGACTATAAGCCCTGAATCATCTGCTAAAATAGGATAATCAATATTATCTGGAAAATGTTTTACTTTAAATTCTGCATTTTCTGAAAAAGTTATGCCATTTTCTTCAGCAAGATCAAATATTCCAAGTTCAGATGGCAAAATGAATTTAATTTCATTATTAAAAAAATTACTTATCTCATTAACCTTATGTAAATTATTTGAAGCAAATAAAATTTTTTTCATTTTTTATCTACCTTATAAGATTTTTTATTATTAAAAATTTTTAATTACTATTTTTGAATAAAATTTTAAATTATACAGAAATAATATCATTCAAAAATATTACATAATAGAGCTTATAATAATTTTTTTAAATGTATCTTCAATACTTTTGTTTTCATAGATAAGTCTATAAAAAATATAATTTCTAATTATTTTTTTAATATATATAGCTGTTTCAGATACCGGATAAATTTCAGCTACCAAAAGTGGGTGAATAGATGAAGTTTTCTTTTTTGAAAAGGCATTGTGACCGCCATTATATGCCCCTAAAATCGAAATAACATTCCCATTAAATGTTTTGCTTAGATATTTAATATAATAAAATCCCGATTCTATGTTATAATAAGGATCAATAAGATTTTGCTGTGCCTCAGACTTAGTTGAATTTCTGACCCACGCTGCAGTTGAAGGTAAAAGTTGCATTAGACCTATTGCATTTGCAGAAGAAGTTATATCTTTAGAGAAACTACTTTCAGCATTTATTATCGAAAGATAAAAATATGGATCAAGTAGAATCGAATCTTCAGTAACTTTCGGTTCAAACTGATATTTAAATTTTTCTATATTTTGATTGATAATGTCTAAAAACCATAAAGGAAAGATACAAAATAGATACGATGACTGGATTTTATTGGTGCTTGAAATTTTAATGTTAGCGGGATATGATTCTTTATTATTATCGAATATGGAAATAGGAAAATACTGGGTTAAAATTGTATCCCATTGGTAATATATTGCCTTATCATATTGACTTACTGAATTATATAGATCAACCAACAAAGAATTATATATCCTATAATTCTGGGTTATATCTCTTAAATAAAATATCGCTCTTGAAAATTCAAGATTAAGATCATTTTCTAAAAGATAGTTTGCAAGAAAAAAATGTTTTTTTATCCTATCTTGATTATATTCAGTCTTTTTTAATTTTGATTTAGAAAAGGAGGTTTTCAGGTTATTTCTAATATCTTTTTTTTCTTTTATTAAATTTAAAAAATCTTTTTTGGGGTCTTGCGATAAATCAAAAAAAGAATTTAAGTCAAAAGTAATAAAACTAACATTTAAAATCTTTTGAAGCATTTCATTATTGGCTATAGCATTGATAATACAATAGGAAAGAAGTTGATAGTAATATAGACCACCATTGAAAAATGAAAGATATAATAAATCAGCCTTTTTTTGAGCTATCTTTTCATCATCATTTTTAATAAACAGATAGAGGAAAAACTGATAATAAAAAATTTTAGATTTAGTCATATAGGCAAGATTATTTTGAATTAGTATAGTTTCAGTTTGATCTAAAAGTAGATTTATATTTTGTTGAATTTTCTCGTCATTTTTAATTTTATCAAGGGTTTTAGCAAGAAGAATTATATCCTTGTTTTCATTAGATAAATCATTCGATAAATCAATTTGTTGATCATTTTTTTTGTCAATTGAAAAGATTATTGAGTAAAATAAATTATAAAATTGCTTGATACTTTCATCTGACAAAAAAGATATAAGATTTTTTTCAAATTTTGTAAAAATCGTTTCTTCTTCCTTTTTATCAGTTTTGGTTTCAATTTTTGGTGGGCTTATATAAAATTTTTGTAAAATTTCTGTCCTATTTTTTGCATATATTTGATATTCCGAATCAAGTAAGTTACTGTAAATATCAAATGCCTGTTTATACTCCCCCTTTCTTTCTAAAAAAATCGCCTGCATCAATTTAATAAGACTTTTATCGGGATAAACCAGAGAATTTTCATTATCTTTTAATTTTTTAAGAATGGTATCAAAGTCATTTAATTCAAGACTTGTTTTTTCTATATTATAAAGACAACCAAAACTTGTTGTGTAGATAAAAAAAACAACTTCTATAACCAAAAATTTAAAAAATAATGATTTTCTTTTATTAAAAAACATATCTATATCACTTCTCTTCTTTTTAAATAAACTTTTTATTTTTAACTATTTTTTTATTAAAATATTGCCTTTTTCACAATAAATAATTTTAAACTGATTATTTTCTATTTATTTTTATTTTAATATGATTTTTTAGCCTTTTCCACAATAAATACTCACTGATTGATTGTTTTATATTTAATATGTTTTAATAGCTTTTTTCAAACTAAATACTTTTAGATTGATTTTTTTCCATTTAATATAATGTAATAGCTTTTTTTTAATTTAAGTACTTACGATTGATTTTTTTTAATTTAAACGTAATTGCATTTTTCATGATAAATATTCTCTGATATATAATTTTCTAATAATATGGTTTAATTAATTTCACAAAAAATTTAGCAGAAATAGAAAAATTTGAAATATTGAAAAAGATTAAATCATTTTCTTAAATTAAGTTATAAGGATTTTTAATAATATAATAAAAATAATAAGTAATTTTATCCATTGATATAATATAGCTTGCAGAAAATCCAATCTCTACAATATTGGCATATGATATTAAAGCTAAGTTAAGATAAATTATGTTTTCTTGAATAATGGTATTGAAATCGGGTTTTCCTAAATCAAGATTTGAGACAATATAATTTTTATAACCAAAATAAAGACCAAGTTTAAATATTCCCTCAGGAATTAGAATATTTAATATACCCATTTTTCCTGTTTCAAATATAGTCGTTTTAATATTAATAATATTTAAAAAATTGAATTTTGCATCAGGATATATGCTTTCTAATTCATATAATGGGTCATATAGACTTGTGTGATAATATTCATTTATGCCATAAAAATTAAGATTAGAATCAAAAGAATAAGCCAGATTTTCTATTATTCTTATACCCAGCATCTTAATCAGTAAAGATGATTCAAATTCGTACTTATAAAATGAGTTTGAAGAAAATCCTGAATTTGAGTAATACAAAAGGTTTGAAAAATAATAAGGAAAGATACTGTTAGCAAATTTGTTATAATCATATTCTAAATAAATTGAGAAAAAATCTTTATCAAATTCGTTTTTATAAAATATCTCAAGATTAAAAAAATGCCCATCGCCTGAAATTAAATTTATATACTCATAATATATGTTTATTTTAGATAGAAAAATATGAGAGATATTGTTTTCTTTTTCTTTTAAAGAGTTTAACCAATATGAGCCCAGGAAAAAATTAATTGTCCAGGGATAAAAATAGTTTAGTGATGAGTTTAAATCAAATGATATCAAAGTTGGATCTAAAGATGCAATATATGCTCCCAAATATGTCATGGAATAGGTTACTGGTTCCAGCCAGAAAATTGCACCTCCAAAGCCATTATAGTAAAAATCATAATTTAGATTATTTTGTTGCACAAAAAAACTAGATAAAGGGATCCAGAAATCGGGTAAAATATTTTCATTAAAAGGAAAGATGGAAATTGATTTTTTTAATATTAATGAATTTTCATCAAGACTCATAGTTTTAGTATCATTAGTCTCATCTATTTGATTTGAATTTATATTTTCATCACTTTGAATTGAACTACTTTTTTCATTTTTGAAGATATCGAGTTTGAATACTTTAACAAAGTCTATATTTTTATCTTTCAATACGAGGATTTTTGCTTCTTCGATAGAATCAAGGTTTATATCAATACTTAAAAGAAGACTTTTATTGGAAAAAGATCCTATATATATTATTTTTCCATCAATATAGTAAGGATCGGTAAATCCTCCACTAAAATTTTTATCAAGATGTATCTCATTATAATCATCTATCATAGCGAACTTACTAAAAGTATAATCATCATTGTAAGTAAAAAATATTTTACCATTAAAGCAGTTAAAGTCATAAATATATTTTACATTTAAGTCTAACTTTTTAATTTTGTTCTCATTTATATCATAAGCATAAAGAGATCTTTTTCCATTCTCACCTGCTAAGAAAATTATTGTGCTGGAATCAAGTTGCTGAGGGTTTGAAATATAAAGATTTCTATTACCTTTAATAAGTACTTTTTTTGATTTATCTTTTGAAATAAGAACAAGATCTGTGAAGCTGCGACTTAAATCTATTGCTAAAAATTGATCATTAAAAAAGTTTACTTCTCTAATATCATAAAAAGAATCTAAACTTGACTTTATAAATTTTTTCTTTTCAAGATCAAATATCCTGTTTCTAACTACAAGACTGGATCCTTTGTAATCATAATAAGTTAAGACAAGGTATTTGCCAGGAGAATCAACTTCAAAAGAATTAAAATTAAAGATATTTTTAAGTAAAGGCTCATTTTTTTTGGTTCCAATATTGTATTTGAAAATTGTTTTAAGATCTCTATTGTAATAAAAATAAAAGATTTCTTCTTCAATTTTTACAAGTCGTCCATTTGAAAGAATATCTTTTCTTGAATTTTTAAGACAATCTTCAAAGTTAACATAGACTTCAAATTTTGGTTTTATCCAATCATAAAATTCATCCCATAGCTCAAGTAATTCTTTTCCATAGATCTGTTTTAATGCAGTTTCAAATGTTAGATAAGCTGTTTTTTGCCATAGTTGAACATAAAGCTTCATGCCATATGTATCCTGCAAGAATTTGCTGAAAAATCCTCCGTACCAATAACCCAAAGATTGATATGGCCACTGATCAAAAGAGGATTCCAATTCATATGGATTTTTAAAATTTCCATCTACTATTGCCTGCATTATGAATTGTTTTATATATGGAGAATATGTTCTTCCAATTTCATTTTCTCTTCCTTCAAAAGAAGTGGTAATTCCTTCAGTCATGAAAAAAGGATTATTAAAACTACTGCTTAAAAAAATATTACCAAAGAGATAGGAAAGAAATTCTGCTAATTTGCTTTTCATTGTTAAAGAAAATTGATGAGTTAATTCATGATAAAATACAAGCTTTAACCAGTCATCCATATAGCCAATTGAAGAGGAAAGTTCGGGCGGTGTTGTGATAATATAAATTGTGGATTGGCCAGCGGGACTATCAAATCCGTTTGCATTTTTTTCCCTATTTGAAAAATAAACATATATTTTATTTTTAAAGTGATGATCAAAAAGATTGCTTAAAAAAGTGTAAGATTGTTCCATAAAGTTTATGTAAGAAGGGTCTATAAGATTTTCGATCTCTTTTTCATAATATATTATAAAGTGTTCTGTTTCTACCTTTACAAGTTTTGTAAAAGGCGGATAAAAAGAGAATACAACAAGTGAAGAAAAGATTATTAAAATCAACAAGACTTTTTTCATTAAATAGCCTCCATTATCTAGTTAAATAAATTTTGCGTTTTTATATTATTACTTTCTTAACTTTTTGTTTAAGAACTTCTATATTTTCATTATTTTTAATGAAATGTATCTTTGAGCTTATATAAAATTTACAAATTTCTTGTACTCTTTTATAGTTTTCTATTCTTTCTTGAAAATCGATCCTTTTTTCAGCCTCTTTTTTTGTAATTTTGTTTCTTTTAATAAGTCTTTCTATTTTTAATTCTTTTTCTGCATCTATATAAAAGATTTTGTCGCAAAAAAATTCTAACTTAAAACGAAATAGCAGGGCACAATTTAGCAAGATGATTTTCTCACCTTTAAAAATCTGATTTTCTAAAATACTTCTCAATTTTGAAGATAAAATAGGGTGAATAAAATTATTATAATTTATAAATGTAGAAAAGTCCGAAAAAACAAGATTTGAAAGCTCATATAAATTTTTGACATTGAAAATATTTGAAATTCTGTTGAAATTATTTTCAACAACAAATTTCCCAAATTTATCAGCATCTAAAATTAAGCTAAGATCAGGATTTAATATTTCATTTAAAATTTTTACAACCTCATCTTTTCCAGATGCAATCGGTCCATAAATTCCTATAATCATATATGTTCTTCAAATTTAAATTTTTAAAAATTTTTATAAAACTATATTAAATTAATTTTAAAAAAAGAAAAATTTTTAATGAAACTTTCTGATTTATTGTTATTTTATCGAAAATAAACTTAAAATTATATGAATTAAATAAGATTCAATAGATAGTAAAAAAGATTCAATAGATAAAAATGACCAGGGTTTTTTATGAATAAAATAATAGGAATAACGGGTGGTTCTGGTTCAGGAAAGACAACGATTGTCAGGAAAATCGCAGAAGTTGTCTCAGATTTTACATTTATACCTCAGGATAATTATTATAAATCAGCTAAAGATCTTTTAGGTGAAGAGGTAGATAATCAAAATATCACCAAATTTAATTTTGACCATCCTGATGCATTTGACAATCAACTGATTATTGAGCATTTAAAAAAATTAAGAAACAATGAAGTTATTGAAATGCCTCAGTATGATTTTGTTCATCATAGAAGACTTGAGACAACTATTTCTGTTAAACCAACAAAACTTATAATTTTTGAAGGAATACTGGTTCTAAGTAATAAGGCTGTTAGAAATCTTATAGACTTAAAAATATTTGTAGATACTCCAGATGATATAAGGTTTATAAGAAGACTTAGAAGAGATATTGAAGAAAGGGGAAGAACTGTTGAATCTGTTATACAGCAGTATCTTTCGACTGTTAGACCAGGATATTATGAATTTATTGAACCAACTAAAAGATATGCAGATATAATCATACCCGAAGGTGGCTTTAATGCACAGGCAATAAATGTCCTTGTAGCATTTATAAATAATATTCTTCATTCTTAATTTATATTTTTATTAATTTTAATTTTATTTTTATAATTTAAATTATTTTTAATTTCATTTTTTATAATAAATATTAATTTCAATTTCATTTTCTGTAATTCAATTCTTTAATTTTTAATACTTTAATTTTACATCTTTTAAATTCTTATTCTTTTAAATTTTTTCTAAATTAAATTCATAAAATTTAAATCATCAAAATATATTGCATTTTCATAAAATTTCTATAATTTTTAAAATGTTAAAACAAAAATTTATTTTTTATAAAGATCAGTATCTATAAAATAAAATATAAAATAAACATCTGGAAAAGTTTATGAAAGCAATGGTTTTAGAAAAGATAGGATATCCCTTAAAATTAACAGAAGTAGAAAAACCCGAACCAAAGGATGATCAGGTTCTAATAAAAATTGTGGCATGCGGAGTTTGCAGAACTGAACTTGATCAAATAGAAGGGAGGATTAAACCGCCGAAACTCCCTATTATCTTAGGGCATCAACCTGTTGGATATGTTGAAGAAATCGGTAAAGATGTTAAGAATTTTAAGATTGGTGATAATGTCGGAGCAACCTGGCTTTATTCATCATGTAAAAAATGCGATTACTGTAAAAATAATCTTGAAAACTTATGCAGTGATTTTAGGGCTACAGGTTGCGATGAGAATGGTGGTTATGCCCAGTATATGGTAATATCTGAAAAGTTTGCAGTTAAGATCCCAAATAACTTTGAAGATATAAGAGAAGTTGCACCTTTGTTATGTGGGGGTGTTGTTGGATATCGTTCAATTAGACTTGCAAATATTAAAGATGGAGAAAAAATTGCAATCTGGGGTTTTGGTTCTGCAAATCATCAGGTCTTTCAAACTATAAAATATCTTTATCCAAAAAGTCCGATTGCAGTTTTTACAAGAAATAAGGATGAACAGGATTTAGCAAGAAACCTTAAAGCAGACTTTGTTTATTCTCTTGATGAAAAGGTAGATTTTAAGGCAAATAAAGCTATATATACAATTCCAGTTTGGTCAATCCTTATAAAGGCTTTAGAAAATCTTGAAAAAGGTGGTAAGCTGGTCATAAACCTTATAAGAATGCAGGATATGGATAAAGAAGCTTTGTTAAAGCTTGATTATGCTAAGCACCTATGGATGGAAAAGCAGATTCAGACTGTTGCAAATATTACAATGCAGGATGCAAAAGAGTTTTTACAGATAGCTTCTAAAATCCCTATAAAACCTAATATACAATACTATAAACTTGAGCAAGCTAACCAGGCACTTACTGATTTAAAAGAAGGAAGAATTAAAGGTTCAAAAGTACTTTTGATAGATTAGTTAAGTTCTTAAAATAATATCTTTTAAGGAATAAATTAAATAAATTAATTAGATAAATTAAAGAAAAATAAATCAAGGGAAAAAATCATGCAAAAATTAAGTATAAAAGAAAAATACTCTTATGCATTGGCGGGTTTTGGTCAAAATATTGTCATAACTTTTACAACAACATTTATGCTTGTCTATCTTTATCAAACGGTTGGATTTACGACAAGGGGAATAGCAACTATAACAGCAATAATAACTGCAGCCAAGATCTGGGATGCCATAAATGATTTTTTTATGGGAGCAATTGTCGATCAAACACGTTCGAGATGGGGTAAATTAAGACCTTACATTTTATTTTCTTCAATTCCGATAGCCATATTTACCATATTACTTTTTAGCGTTCCAAAAACAATTGAAATTTATAAACTAATATATTTTGGTGTCATTTATATTTTGTGGGGTATGATATATACTATTGCTGATGTGCCTTTCTGGGGATTAAGCG